>Ga0307512_10001677_pt1 | contig 30358 bp, 36 predicted proteins | sample 14_EM_MG_FD_200267 | JGI IMG/M metagenome (GOLD analysis project Ga0307512, IMG submission 200267) | Populus trichocarpa ectomycorrhiza microbial communities from riparian zone in the Pacific Northwest, United States - 14_EM | ecosystem: Host-associated > Plants > Roots > Unclassified | place... | reverse complement strand
GAGCTCCGCCATCTAGCCGGCTCGCCCGGAGGCGGAGGGGATATTGGGTCCTGTCATACTCTAATTAGAGTGCATACAGTATGAATAAAACAAACAAAAAGCACCTTTTCGGACTTCCTCTTCCCCGAGAATGCTTATCGTACCTTGTTGAACAGATAAACTTCCCTTTGTAGCGTCCCTGCCCGATCTCGGGGGTGGTTAAACGTTAACTCCCGTGGTTGGGAAATACTTCGGGAACTACTTTTTCTGAGTGGAGGCCCTCGAGATGGTCACCGGTGTCATTTTCTGATCCTAGCCGAGTCTTCGAGGGAAAAAATGGACCACGCCAGCAGCTCACACTGCGTTTTGCACTTCTGGATCTTTTAGCAGGTCGTGCTGTTGCACTGCTTGACTCCAGCGGGAGAGCCGGAGACTTTCGGTGCCTACTTTAGTCACGAAAGGTAGTGATCGGAGCCGTAGCGGCGGATAGGTGGCCGGGAGCGTCGAGAGCCACTGAGAATAAGCTGGTTACGCCGAAAGTGCCGAGAATGAGGCCGATGGGTTCCATAGCGAGAGTGGTGGGTTTGTTTCCTGTGCAGATTTCAAGCTCGCTCAGATGTTATAGAGTAGAGGGCTAGAATATGTAAACAAGCTTGGGGGGCTCTACTTACAGTTTTTGGGTCGGTATCCGGAGTTATATGTGGTGTCTTCGTCTCCCTCTGGATTCCCTTTCGACTACTGGGTTCAGTACTTAGCCTTGATGCCTGCACTGATACTCCACCTGCTCCTCTAGTTCCTTGCTCTACCAACTCCTTTTCGGTAGTTTCGATACCCTCTTTCCGTCTATTCGATTTCAGGTAACTGTACCGCTTTCGTTAGATACCGAAATCTTTGCCGTTCAGTCGTTGATGATGGCTATCATGAAAAGAGGGGATTTTGCAACGGCAAGGCCCCTGGATACATGGCACCCGCTGAATGGTTGGGATCCAAGGGGTTGTGGAACCGTACTTTTTAAGCCGAAGCAAGAGGTCACCAATTGTCACTTGGTCACATGATATGGGTTCTGTTCAAAGTAGAGAGATAGAGAAGCTTAATTGTATCCTATCTGAGAGGGCCACAAGGCCAATATATATGAGAGTATAAGTATGACTGAATGCCATTAGCCCATATCAGAGTCAACAGTCATCTCCGGCCATACGAGACATCAGCGTCTCCGGCCATTCAAGACATCATCATCTCCGGTCATACAAGACACAGTCTCCGGCAGGCCCAATCGCGGATATTCGGCAAAAACAGAAACGGCGAAACAACTCAGCAACCAGGAGAGCGATCGACAAGCGGACAGCGGCATTTGATTTCTAGCATCGATTTGACCCCAAAACGGCACTTCCAGCACCTCTGGACGACTGGAGGAGGCCGGGCACAAAAATCCACACAATTGAGTGGATTCGCGAAAAGTCTTGGCGAAGAACGAAAACGAAAATGGCAAAATAACTCAGCAACTGTGACAGCGAGCGACAGGCGGACACCAGCATTGGAGTTGAAGTATCAAATTGCCCCCGAAACGGAACTTCCAGTACCTTTGGACGATTGGAGGAGGCCGAGCATGGCAGCTGCAGAATGCACACGCAATCGACGTGACGCGACAACGGAAAACGACGCGAGTCTTGGAAAAACAGAAAAGGCGAATTAAGTCAAGAACGACGACAGCGATCAAAAAGCGGACAGCGGCAAGCGATTTTTAATGTCGAATTGACCCCGGAGTGAGACTCTCAGCACTTCAGGACCGCCGAAGGAGGGCGGGCATGTCAGCAAGAGAGCGTGCACAAGGAACCACGCAATTGTGTGGATTCGCGAAAAGTCTTGGTGGAAAAAGACGAAAACAGAACTGCAAAATAAGTCAACAGCCACGGCAGTAATTGGCAAACGGACACCGGCAAACGATTGCTAGCGGCGAGTTGACCCCGGGAAGACATCCCCACCACCTCTGGATTCGCTGGAGGAGGTTGGGCACTTGGACAGCAAAGCGTACACGGATTCTCCACGCGACCACCAAATCAGGAACCACGGCGACCCCGGGAGGAGAAAGCCCCACTGGGGTATTTGAGAGGATCGGGACACCAATTCAGGCAGGAGACACGGACATCGGGGGAGCAGGAGGAATAGGAATAGGAGTGGAGAATGGCGTGGCGGGGATCGCGTCGATGACACGCGCCACCCCTGCGACCACGACCGCAGCCGAGCAGCTGGAGCGCAATGACATTGGGAAGAGGCTGAGGAGCGGAGGCCCAGAGGCTTCGAGGGCCCCCAGTGACTGGAGGAGCCGCATGGAGAGGACGGTGCGACATCAGGCACATCAGCAAAAAGCGAAATGAGTTTGCGAAACCAGACCCCACGCACCGACATCAGCCAGGTTTCCCAACATTATGAAATAGGCTGCGACTGCATTTCCTTCAATCAAGTCTCTGGAAGCTTAAGTTCATCGTTGCGATGACCAATTGCAATGCTTGATATGTGAAATCTCACTGCCGATTGCACGTTGCTGATTTTGCACTTGGAGATTAGTCTTACTAACCTTGAACCCCTGCAACCTTATTTCATTTGCTTGAACTGTAGTTGCAGCGTGATCACCATCACCATCACCATCACCATCACCATCACTATCCCCATCACCCTGACAACCATTTCGACCCCTGAAGCCTTAATTTCCTTGCTCCTTGCTTTATTTGCATCATCACCATCACCCAGGCCATCACAATTTACTAATTCGCTACACGAAGCTTTATTGCAACCTTCTTCTCTACTGCTGACCGTCTTCAAGGTCAAAATTGAGCAAAACAACTGTGATTGATTCACAGGTAGGCTCAATCAATTCGCCTCGTCCAGTACATCAAGATGATGCAAGGGTACTGGAGTAAGCGCATTATTGGCACTCGATTTGATGTGCTACTCCACCTCCAGGGCTGACCCCTTTCGAACTTTTGCAGATTAACTCCGATTGACTCGCTGGTAGGCTCAATCGATTTGTCTCGTCGAGTACATCAAGCTGGTGAAAGGACGCTGGGATATATCGATTATTAGCTCTCGATTTGCTGCTCTACTGCTTCTGCAGTCTCCAGGGCAGACCGCTTTCGAACTTTTTCAGATCAACTAGGATTGACCCGCTGCTACGCTCAGTCGATTCGGCTCGTCGAGTACATCAAGATGGTAAAAGGACGCTGGGATACATGGATTATTAGCTCTCGATTCACTGCTCTACTGCTTCTCCAGTCCCCAGGGCAGACCCCTTTCGAACTTTTACAGATCAACTCCGATTGACTCGCTGGTAGGCTCAGTCGATTCGGCTCGTCGAGTACATTAAGACCTTGCAAGGAAGCTGGGGTACGTCCATTATTGACTCTCAATTCGCTGCTCTACTCCTCCTCCTCCTCCTCCTCCTGCAGGGCTGACCCCCTTCAATCTTTTGCAGATCAACTCCAATTGACTCGCTGGTAGGCTCAATCGATTTGACTCGTCGAGTACATCATTACAGTGCAAGGACGCTGGGGTACATCCAGTATTGGCTCACGATTTGCTGCTCTACTCCTCCCCCTCTGCTTCCCCCTCCAGGTCTGACCAGTTTCGAACTTTTGCAGATCAACTCTGATCGCCTCGCTGGTAGGCTCAAACAATTCGTCTCGTCGAGTACATTAAGACGAGGCAAGGACGCTCTGGTACGTCCATTATTGGCTCTCGATTCGCTGCTCTACTCCTCCGTCTCCTCTTCCGCCTCCGGAGTCCTGCTGGGCTGACCCCCTTCGATCTATTGCAGCTCAACTCCAATTGACTCGCCGGTAGGGGCATTCGATTCGGCTCGTCGAGTACGTTAAGATGGTGCAACGATGCTGGGGTATGTCCAATATTGACTCTTTATTCGCTGCTCTACTTCTTCTCCTCCTCCTGCTCCTTGCTGTGGTGGGAAAATCTGTGTCTCACCACCACCGCCACTCAACTTGGCAGAAGACTGAGCAATGGCGGGAGTATGGGGATACAGGCATGATGGAGATGGACTGGGCGATTGGGACATACGGAGATACAGGGGTAACGGAGTGAGACTGAGCAGCGGGGAGTATATTTTCATGTGACCCCGGGGTAGATAGCCACCATGTCATCTTATCATCATACAACGAATTACACAGTGTAAGTTTCCCAGCTTTTGCTCACACTCGCTCTTTCCGAGATTTTGTAGATCCACACAATTGCGTGGATCCTCACGGCCAGGTAGTATCATACCTTCTCACTCGCTTCAAAGACTCCACGAGCCAGAGCCGCACTTGCTCTCGAATCCCTTTTGGATGCCGCGAGAGGTGCGGCGGAGTGTTGATGATGGGCTTTCTGCCTTTTAGCTCCGCCATTTCACCACATCACCCTCCACTGCTGCCCCTCTTAGATTGCAGCCAAGTAGGTGTTTGTGTGGGACCCTATGTTGTAGTGTCAGGGATATATTGTAGTTTAATGAGAACTCGTTTACAAGTGTTCTTTGGTTCGGAAATTGCAATTGTGTATTTCTGACCTGGAAGTAGTGAAATCCGCGTTGAAATGATTAATTTGCAGCTTCCTGGGCAATGTTTCTGAGGTTCATGAAACAATCGCAACTACTTCTTGAATATTCCGAATCTTCAGAGCAACGCCATTTGTCAGGGAAACCTTAATTTCATTTTTTGGGGTTTGTGGCCACAATGAGCTGATTAAATTTAATGAAGCATATTCTGTTTTTGCTGATGCACAGGGGCTAATGCAGCTGCACCAAACCGTTGGACACTTAACAAACGTGTTGGAACCCCAGGCAGCCCGCAAAGAGGCACAGTGGCAAGGAATGATGTCATGGATGCAAGAGAGAGAGCAGAAGTGGGACGCCCGCCACGAGGACCACAAGCTGTGCGGGGTAGCCATCACATACATGACCGCAAAGGTTATGAAAGGAGTAGCACCAGGCCAGGAGGCGAGAGAGAAAGAAAGAGACAAGACTGCAAACATGGACGGTGGAGGGCTAGAGGCCTCGCAACATGCAGATACCACACTGGATGGAGGACCAGAGAAGCGCCAACAGCTGCAGCACCAGCCGAAGCCCAAACTGCAGCTCACACTGCAGCCTAAACCACAGCATGAACCCAAACTGATGTTGGCACCCACACCCGCTAGAAGGTAGGAGACGGTCCCACCCCAGGCCCAGAGTCAGAAGACAACTGTTGGTTCAGGCCCAGTCCCAGGCCCAGCCCCGACGGCTGGGTCGAGCATGGCAGAGAGATGCTTGATTTTCATGATAGATGTGAGTGTACCATCCCTGAACAAAATGGACCGTGAAATTGCGTCAGCGATCAACAGAGCGCTCTTTCGCCAGATGGCACCGGCCCAAGTTTGGTTCATGAATGCAAAAACAAATGCGTGAGGGAGGATTACTGCGGCCACCCACCTGAACCTCAGGATGGCAATGGCACTGATATACCCCAACGTCATCATCACGGCGGCACTCACGGGCGACAAGGGAGACCCCGAGATTGAAGCAAATGAGTCTTGGCACAGGCTAAGGATTCATGCAGTGCCACTCGTAAGGTACATGGGAAAAGGCACAGCCGACCTGCTAGAGATAGGAGAGGCAACTGAAGAAGAGAACGAGGGCATAGCGATCCCTGCCAAAGTGCCTTTCTTGACGAACCGCCGCACCATCAGGGAGAGGAGGCTGACCAGAGAAATTGCTGCATCATCGATAGTCTTTGTCGCAAAGGGGAGCAAGGCAGTACAGTTCCTAATGAAGAACGGCATCAAGGCGGCAGGACGGTGGTACCGAGTCGAGGCGTTCACGAACACGTGTTCTGACAGAAGTTGTGAGATCTGCTGTGGGTGGGGCCACATCGAGCGCAAGTGGAACAGCGAGCCCCGTAGTGGCTACTCCCCAGGGCATCAATGGAGAAGCAACCACAAGTGCAATGTGGTGGGATGCACGGCAAAGCAGGAATCACTCTGCGGGCACACGCTGTAGCAGTGCCCTAATTGCACAAGATATCATATTGCGTTAAGCAGCAGGTATGCGAAGAAGACCGAAGCCGCCAATGCTACACGGCAGAATAGGAGAATGGGACAAGCAGGACGAGCTCCCACAGGCGAAGATATCGACCTAGCAATGGGGACGAACAGAGTGGTGCTTGGTCCTAGGCCAGGGAAGCGGCAGCAGATGGGTGAAGCGAAGACGTGGAGATGATGTAGGTGGAGGAAGAGAAGGCAACATGGGAGACAAGAGACCTCATGATGACAGTGACCGAGAGCGAGACACCGAGTACGACCGTGACCGACACTGAGTTTCAGACCGAAGCGGGAGCCCTGGGTTCCAATGATTGAAGTGGTCCAGTACAATTGCGCCGCGTCATAGGAGTGGACCATTGCGGCGCTGGAGACTGGAGTCAAACCCGGGGTGGATGTAGTGTGCTTGCAACTGCCAACGAGAGAGAGAGGAAGAATTGGGATCAGCCACTCAGCATACGACATAAGAAAAGATAAAGAATTAGGACAACGATATGGCAGGGGAGCAGTCTGGTGGTTGATGAGAGGATAGACTTAAGCAGAGGTGCTAATAATGATGTTACCGCTACTGATGTCAGGAGACGAGGGGAGAAGATAACGAGGATCGTCAATATTTACGATCCAAGGGACGGGCAGTCAGGCGAGTAACTGGCACAAATGTTGAACTGGCATACAGTCAACCTGCAGCGAAGCACTGTCCTGGCAGGAGACTTCGAACCCCACAGCAGATGATGGGATCCGAAATGCCGAGGGCAGCGGAATGCTCCTTTCGGGGAACAAACGATTCACGACAATGGACTGCAGATGGGAAATTGTGACCAGTCCACCCACCACTGAACCCGAGAGGGCTACGAAGGCGAATAGGTCATCCACTTGATTTTAGCAAACGAACAAATAACACAATTGACCATACTAGCTGATGACCTCGCCACTGGATCCGACCATGAACTGAAAGAATGGATGGTGGAAGTGAACAGGCATGAGGAGGCGGACCACGCGATGGCAGTAGGGTGGAATTGATCATCAATGACAGAGAAGGACACGGAGGTAGCGGAAATGCTGTGGATGGAATTACAGAAGGAAAGAGCTCACCTGGATGCAGAGTGTACCGAAGACGAGGTGGAGCAGGAGGCCGCATGGTGGCAGGAAGCAATGAGTTGCGTTCTCGATGCCATGGCGACGAAATGCAGGATCTGTGCTAGATCACAGAGGTGGCAGAACACCGACATCGAAGAAAGAAGAATGACTGTCGGGAGGGAAAAAAGAAGTAAACGGAATACGGAAGAGGCCACCTGTGAGAAGGCCGAGCTCCTGATGCTGATTCCGCAATCCAAGAGCCAAATGTAGAGCCACTACTTACACAATTTCATTGGAGCCGAGATATGGAGAGCAGGATGATATGCCAACCCTCGGGCGGTGCGACCATGGAAGCCCTAATGGATAGAGAAGGCAATCAAGCAAACACAGACTTGGAGAACGAAGAGATACTGAGATGCAAGTCTTGTCCCCCGAATGACGACAACTAGTACAACGAGCTACCGCTTGCAGGAAGCTCTTATACAGGCATCACCGAGCAAGCAGTTGAGCAAGCCCTATCTTCTCAGTCAATCAAAAAAGCACCGTGGCCAGACAACCTGTCTTTTGGCACCAGACGGCTGCACTGGAAAGGGAAACAGAGTTGATTGTGAGGCTGACGAAGGCGGCCATTTGTATGAGAAGACACCCAGCTGTATGGAACTGGGCTAGCGGGGTGGGAAATCGCAAGCCTGGCAAAGACAACAGTACCAAGCTGAAGGCATCTCGCTCCCTATCCCTGCTGAGATGCATGGGAAATGTCGTCGAAAGATTGGTTGCGGAGATATTGCCATATGTGGCCCAAAGAAGAGGGCTACTGAGCGACGGACAATTCGGGCGCAGCAAGGGGCAGTCATCCATTGATGCAGTGGCTATCATACTGAAGAGAGCTCATGCAGCCTGGACAAACGGCCACATAACAGGCGTGCTTCTCATGGATATTATGGCAGCCTTCCCAAGCGTGGCAAAAGGAAGGCTGGTCAACTTGATGAAGGTCAGGGAAATGGATGGAGACCTGATACGATGGATGAAGAGCTTTGACTCAGGGCACCCAGTGGAGATAAAAATCGAGGGCAACGCCATGGAGAGACACCCAGTGGAAGCAGGGGTTCCCCAGGGCTTCCCTGTGTCACCGATTCTCTTTGCAATCTACACCTCAGGATTGATCAAATGGGTCGAACAGTATGTCCCTGCCAAAGGGCAGGCTTCTGTGGACGATCCCAGCTTGGTGGTCCCAGGAAGCACTGTCAATCTGGTTGTGATGATAGCCGAGAGATGCGCACCAAAGTGCGTCGAGTTGGCAAGTAGATGAGTCTCACAGTATGATACAGCCACACTGAAGCGGCGCTGTTTACATGCAGACGAGGCTAGACGACACACCTCCGGCCAAAGCTGACAGCAAAGATAAAGGTCTGGAACAGGTTCACATGGTTCAACAAACAGGCGACACAATGGCTAGGCATCGGGACGGAGGCACACCTGACGTTCATGAAGCATGACAACCGATGCATGATGGAATCTAGGGCAGCACAAGGAAGACTCCGAAACTGTACAGAGACATACGGGGTAGTACTAGAGAGCGTAAGGGCCATCCAAGTAGCCAGTTCCCAAGTGGTTTCACTATATAGCAGGGAGCTCTGGTGGAATCCCAAAGAACTAGGGAGGAGGGCCGGCCTCCAACATCTCCTCAATCACCAAGCCAAATCCGTCCTGGGCGCGCTGCCCATGACCCCAAGGGGGGCACTACTGAGGGAATCAGGGCTCACACAGATGCCTGAAATGTTAGACTCCAGACAACAACAATTCGCAGTCATGTTAGCAAATGCATGCAGCAGCAAACCGAAGGAGGTGCAAGATGACCCTTCATGCGGCATACCAATATTCCGAGTAGTCATGATAGAACATTGTGACAGCCGGACAACCCAGGGCATGAGCTGGCCGGCCCGGGGCAAAGACCCAGTGTTTAAAACTGTTATACTTGATCACGAACGCACAGTCAAGAGAGCCGCACAAAGCTGGGCAAGAGAGAAGGAAGAGATATTCTGGGCTGGAGTCTCGATGTAGTGGACAGATGGATCACACTCTGACTCCAGCCGAGTGGGCGCAGCAGCACGTAGCAAGCACGGTAATGAATGGAGGACCCGCCAGGGTGATATGGGCCCTAGACTTATGGAGGTCGTTGTTGCCGAGCTGTCAGCGATTGGACCCGCGCTTGGGGAGAAAGTCATGAGAAGTGACAGACTGTAAGAGCATAAAGTGAAAACGGTGGCAGTCTTTAACGATTCACAAGCCGCAGTTCGACGAACAGCATACTGAGAGACAGGCCCCGGGCAGCAGTTAGCGAGGCAGATTGATTGAAAAGCGTAGGCTCTCCACGCCCACAGCATTGCGGCCGAGATTGATGTTGTCCTGGGACACTTTGGCATACCAGGAAACAAAGATGCAGACCACCAAGCAAACGTGGCTCGAGATTCAAGCAGAACCACAACGATAGAGTGGCCATACATCTCGGGCTCGAACAGAGCTAGACGAATCTCTGAGGGAAAGTCAGCAGCCTTGCCAATGTGGGAGGCCGACATGTACGGCAAGCACTTAAGCTACAGCCTCGAGGGCTACACAGGGACCAAGAGACCTGTTCGAATGACAAGAGTGATGTTGCTGGCTACCAGGTTCTACCAACCAAATGACGGGCATGCACCCAGTGGAGTCTACATCGAACGGTTCGGCCACTGAGAGGACAATCAATGGTGGTGGTATTCAAGGCCAACGGACCAGATGCGGGAGCACCTCTTCCGCTGTTGCAGCGGGGTGGAGAGACCTGCAGAAAGAACTCTGGAAAGCTGTGGGTGAGGTGATGGGCTGGAAAGCAGGCAGAAGCCGACACATGTAGGTCTCTGAGCTGTGTTCCATGGAACAGTGCGATCAAGCGGTGGTGGACTTCCAGGCGGCTACTGAAGTCGGAAAGTTCCTGCCCAAATAATTGGAGGTATTGAGCGGGTGCAGAGGCTGACTCAGGTGCGAAGAGCGGCAGCAGTTGGCTTATGTCTATTCCTTTCCTTTCTTTTCTTTTCAGCTTTGTTCTATCATATAACATTGATTTGTCAGCAGGGATGAAGGGTGGCGGGGGGGAGCTGGGCCATCTAGCTGGCTTGCCCGGAGGCGGAGCGGGTATTAGGTACTGTCATACTGTAGTAAGAGTGCATACAGTGTGAATAAACAACAACAACAACAACAACGCAATGAGACGCGATGAACAAAGGAATCCTTATGATTGCGAACTAAGAGGGTGGGAGCCCTATTGGACGGACGATAGGAAGGACACCGATTGAGAGACATATGAATATGGCTGATGTAGGAAAGGCCAGCAGCATGGCTGCCAAAGTGTTGGGAAAGACAACACGTGTCACTTTCAATTCTGCGAAGGAGCAGTGGGATTGCAATAAGATTGGGAAAGACTGAGAAGTGAGAGTTCGGGGTTAGCAAGCATAGTGGTAGACTGAAGGAGCTGAATAAAATGAACAACAAGGCAGCAGGTGTGCAAAGTGGCACAGTTGCACTATACTGTCGACAAGATGGTGAGTGTACTGGAAGCACATGCGGCATGTGAAGAGATGCAATGGCTCGGCATGAAAGAATGGTTGGAGGACAAGGAGAGAAAGTGGGATGATCACCACCAAGATGAGGTACTACAGGGGACAGGCATCAGGGATATGGCCGTGAAGATTCTGGCCGAAGCAAGAGCAGCCGAGAGAGAACCAGCACCAGAGGTCGACAGTGGCCTGCAAGAATCAAGGTATGAAGTCACAATGCAGTGACAATGAAGACAAGACCCGGAGCAGCACCTGCAGAAAGCAGAGCCATGGCTGGAACAGCAGCAGCCAAAACTGAAACCTACACCACCCCAGCCTTGACCCTGAACCCAACCCAGCCTCCAAGGAAAACAACAATAATGTAACCTACACCACACAGACGGTTGGAGACTGTCGCGCAAAGGAACCAGAAGATAACCCCAATGACAATGAGTACAGCCGAGACTAAAGTAGGTTACCCTGCCATGCAATATGACTGGGCGATGCAACACCCCAATGCCACTCCATCTGCAGAGTAAAAGCCGGGCAGCAACCACCACCACAACCTCCACCCACAACCACAATGCCTACAGTCAAAGCAAGGAAGGTACAGACAAAGGAAGATACTATGCAGAAGGCTCTAAGGGACTACAGGGGTGGCAAATTTCCAAACATCAGAAAAGCGGCAACACGCTACAAGGTGGACTTCACCACCCGTTCCAGAAGGCTACAAGGCACAGAGCCCGCCCATGAGGCACATTCTGAGTGTGCTCTCCAGACCCCAGTGCAGGAGGACCCAATCGTGCAGATGTATCTGTTGTTCGATTGCTGGGGCTTACCTGTAAAACTTACTAATAATACGGGTCTTGCCTTTCAAAAGCAGGACCCAGAAATGCGAAGACAGCTAGGCAAGCATTGAATTTCACAATTCCTGAACCACCATCCTATCCTTGCATGCAAGAGAGCTAGCCACATTGACAGGCAGAGGGCCCAGTCACATGATTAGAAGGTGGTGGCGGAATTTGTCAACTGGTAAATACCCCCCCAAAGAATGCGACACTATCCTTATAAACTTCCTCTAACCTGAACAGAGCCCTAGATGAATTTTGAATTGAAGTCCACAACATATGGAACATCGATGAGAAAGGCTTCCTGCTGGGAAAACTGGTCATGGCCGATGTCATCTGTATCAGAGTACAGCGGAATCCAAGATATGTGCAGGATGGAGAGCAGAAAGTCGTTACTGTGCTGGAAGGGGTATCTACTGCACGAGTGCTCCAACTACCTCAGATCATTGACAAATCGGCAGCACATTCGATTGGCTGGCATGTCTATGTCACAGAGGATGAGCCTACCTATTGTGCATACTCACCAAAGGGGTGGATGGACAATCAGTTGGGGGTGGAGTACCTGGTTCAGATCTTTGAACCACTGACTGCAGCAGTGTAAAACCCCTGCCACATGCTGGAGATGAAGCTCACACTTAAAGTGCAAATGAGGCTACATGTCGCCTTATTCGGATAGCCATGATTCTCATGGTAGCTGTCACGGCGGCACGTGACCCGGGCCAGGTAACTGCCATTCAATATAGTCGGCTCGCCACGAGCCTTAGATCGCTAACGATAATCTTACCTATACATCTACATCAACTATCACTCGCATCCACGTTTGCAACCGTATTCCAAGAAATACCATACGTATACCTACGAGGCCGAACGCAGGCATACATGCTCTTACAGTAGGATTGAGTTCCCCCTCTATGCTTGTAACTGGGGTACTTAAATCCCAATAACTAATACTACATTTATTAGACTAAGTATTGTCCAATATACAAACTCCTTTTACAAAGCAGTCGTCGTCATTCCAAAGACTAAACCTTATATCAACGATCACGACTCACCACTTGGCCTTGTCCGTCCAAGTCGTTCTACGGAAAATTCTTGGTAGAGTATCAACACCGTAGATATGTATCGATGCATATCGGATCCAACCCCTTCTCTAACTGGGGAATATAAAAGGATTCCAGAAATATGGGTTACACCCCTCTTGTTGAAGAATTGTACGAGATTGCCGAGAGTTTCCATTTTCGTGCTGTCAGTGCCCGGACATTGTGTTAACCTGTTGTAACGGCGGCACGTGACCAGGGCCGGGTAACAGGCATTCCATATAGTCAGCTTGCCACGAGCATTAGATCTCTAGCGATGATCTTACCTATACATCTACATGTCTACATATATAGTCACTCCAGTCCAGGTGTGCAACCATATCCCTATATCACCGGACGCTGGCGTATGCATCCTGACAGTATTATCGCTCTTTCAGTAAACGGATATGTTTTGCTCACGGGATTCGCGAGTTTACCCCTATTCTGACAAGCAAGAATACGAAGTCAACAATTCGAAAGTGCACTGTGATACGACTCAAGATACCTACCCATTATACGAACGACGAGTCTTAAGACATTCATCCGTTAATCAGGTGAACTGTCAAGAGCAGAGATGATTTCGGAGATGCACTCGGCAGAGAGACGCGTTACAGGCCTATAATGACGACAATTGCTACAAGTCGAAAGACAACTCCTACACACGTCCAACAAGAGGAAATCGCGTACAATCTATCGCAAAGAGCACAATGGCAGTCGACTACACCCAATTGAGGTGCACCAAGAGACTCAGAGATTGCGGTTGACGAAGACGACCATATTACCCCTTGACGCGTACGACTGACGAGAACCCAACGAGATGTCACCAGACGACGAGATTTGAGTCAACACGGTTACATTGCACGATCAAAGTGCACCTACGGAGGAGAGACTTTCTGCGAACGAATCCCGCCTACGATTTCGGCGAATACCCACCGCAATGACTGCGTATGCTACTTAGAGCAAGATGCTTTCCTTCGAATTGACACAACCGAAGTCGATTCCGGTCGAGCGAATACTATTCATGCGAGAGCTACAACTCTGCTGAGCTCGATGACTGTCGGAAGCACTGCGGATGGGGCACCCGACACCTAGTAGCGATGCGGAACTACTACCAGTCGTGAACAACTATCAAGCGACCAGGAAACGAGCGAATTTGCAATTGATCCTGCGGTACTACGTTGACCGCAAGCGGGTGTCCCAATGACTAGCACTGTGGGCCCACAAATACCGAGACTTCTTGATCTCGAGGCTATTTATACCACCTACTTTGGGGTGAGGCAATGTTCATAGATCACCTGTGCACGGGTGAAGAAGATGCATGCAATCTACACTTTGAGCTCTTACAGTTCCAGCTCGGAACTAGTTGTTGATAATAATCCGCTGCCGTTGGACTGCAATTGACTGCTCAATCTCTAGACCCTGCGAGGAGTGAACTGACAATTGTCCAGTCATCAACCGACGGGCAGCGTTTTGTAGCGAGCATTAGCCACAATGTGTGGAGCTTGCGATGGCCTTCGTTTCGGAAGCCAACTGAGATTGGGATTGCTAGAGCTGCGGTAAAGTGGAACCACGGAGGCTATACCTCAGACGTGGTAACCCTCGTAGGCTGGATGAGCGAGCAAGGAGCAGCAGCAGTAGTTGCGGCAGAAGAGCGTCCACATGGGAACCTTGAATGACTGCTACTGGCTCGCCGAGGCACGAAGGTAGTGACTGGACCGCGGGGCTTGGTCCATTCGTGGGCGAACTGCTAATGACAAATCCTCCTGGATTTTACCCTTCATCGCCTCCATCCTCTGTTGATTCTTTAGCCAATGCGGATGATAGAGTAGAAGCAGTCGTACGAATTCGTGCGATCTGTATTTGAACAATATCACGACTTGCAGATAGTGTTAGTAACGGTTCCGGGTTACCCGGCTGCGGTCCGGGTTTGGAACCGGACCGGATGGTCCAGTCCGGGTTGTTACCCGGAAAACAGGGGTACCCACCGGGTTTGGGGACGGGTTAGAACCGGACCGCGGTTCCATTTTACGGTTCCTACAACTTTGGCTCCAATTAAGTATTTGAGTTCTGATCGTATCATGACATGATCAGTACGTAAATTGTGCAGCATTAGTCGCTCTTTCACCTCCCGCTTTCAGATTTGCAATCCAACTGATATTCGTTGAGTGGCTGTGAAATAAAGGCTGAATTTGGACGAAATTGGCGGGTTTTCGATCGCGACTCAACGAATACTTGTTGGATCGCAAATCTGAAAGCGGGAGGTGAAGGAGCGACTAAAACTGCACAATCTACGTATTGTTCATGTTGTGATATGATCAGAACTCAAATACTTAATTGGAGGAAGAAATGTTGACTTTTGAGGAGCGGGTTCTGTGTGGAAACCCGTTGCAACGGTTCGGTTCCGGGTTGGAACCGGACCCGGAACCGACCCGTGAATTTGGTCCCGTTGCTAACGCTACTTGCAGACGAGCCTGAGTGATCGAATGGCACAATCATCAACGGATATTGGCTCGGAATGAATATCTCAGCACCCTGGCTTGCTTCGATTCTGGAATGTGCCGTTGCACATAACGACTCTGAAAGATGCTGCTCGAGGAGCATAGAAAGAGGGTGAGAGGATATGAAGGGATACCCGGCCATGACGAACCACACAAATTGCATGGATCTATGAACAGACTAGCGCACTTAAAAGTATGGTGAGTGTGACCGGTGAACGGAATGCTTTCAAGTTAGATATACCGATGCAATGGCCGATGGAGATGGGAACAGCGATGGTGATCAGAAGCGAGCGGAAGCAGTTGCGAACGACATACCTAACGAGTGCAAATATGGCTACCGAATTGGTCCCAAAGGATTCGGAAAATGGCAACCGAGCGTACCGAACGGCATCACCAAAAACAGTCGAGAGAAGTCGATTAAGAACCCACCGAAGCCAAAGAAAGATAGTCTGCAGACGAAGCAAATTCCGAACCGAATTACGTGTCGAATCCCTGCGAGATTACGATTACGATTGTGAATCATGATTACAGTGCTACCGAGCCACGATGGCAATCGACAATCAATGTGATGAAGCCATCGACGGATCAACGAATTATCAAAAAGATGGAGATAGCCATGTCAGACCAGTCAAGCTAACGACAAGTCAAAAGCTCACCTGGAGGCAGTCTACCAAGACACCCACCGACAGGTCGACCAAGAAGTCGACCGAGAAGTCTACTGTAAGTCGACCAAGATTCCACTGAAGCTCCCTATCGAGAGCGCAACCATGAAGTTGACCGGATGCTCACCGAAGCAGACTTTGAATGACAATTACTGAGTCAATGCCGCTTACCGATGACTACAGACTGCAAGATATACTCTATCGAGCTTGCGGAAGCACAGCGCTAGCGCGCTTGAACTTGGTAAGTATAACCAGTTGAGAGAAGCTTACATGTTAGATATCGACGAATAAGACGCGATTGACGTATACGATTGACGGCTACGACCGATGCCGGCAGCGGAAGCTCCCATCGATGCCGAATCATGAGCGGAAGCTATACCACCCTGATGATTGCGAGAATGACCTACGCCGAGATATACTGGCTACGGGTATGGATTGTCCGAGGTGTATGGGTTTGAAAGTGGAGATATGGAGGACGGGATCACTTTTGGATGTTTTCTTGTTTCTCTCTTCTCTTCTTCTCTTCTTTGGATCTCAGTCCGGTACAAATGGCGTCAGCACGGGTCTTTACCACCTGCTACTGGAGGTGGAGTTTCCCTGTGCGCCGGATCCGACGAAACGTCGCCATTGAGCTGTACCGATCGGTTGTAGAACTTATGAGTTCATACGATCCCGTACGTAGGATGATTGTTTCATTCTTTGTTTCCCTTTCCTTCTTTTCTCTTATACTGGCTTTGGCAGCCCAGGAGGTCTGCGCCTAAAGAGAGGGATAATGTAACGGCTGCACGTGACCAGGGCCGGGTAACAGCCATTCCATATAGTCGGCTCGCCACCAGCCTTAGATTTCTAGCGATAATCATATCTATACATCTACAAGTCTACATATATAGTCACTCGAGTCCACGTGTGCAACCATATCCCTATATCGCCGGACGCTGGAGTATGCGTCCTTACACCTGTTTGGAGACATATAAAGCATATTGAGGTTGGTGAGTTGAAGTCGTAATGTTGAAGTACTTTATACATAGAAAACTCAATCATATTTTAAGATCCTCTTTGCCGGTAATAACTGACTGTGGATTGTTGCCTACGCTTGGTTCTTCTCATTGCCAGAACAACATGTGCACTTTGTAGTCAGAGCTTCAGGAGAGGCTAGCGTTTGGATTCATGCTATGACACCATGATGGCTCAATAGGTTATCGCTGATAGCAACTGGTGTGCTTCATTGAGATTTCCACAAGCTCCCTTTGATTGTCGTGTTCATGCACAAGTGGGTACCAGAGGTTACGTCCCCCATAGGGCCATCGTGATTATCAGGATATCAAATGCACAAAACGACAGCTCATAACTTCGACTTGGACCTCTTGCTTCTGATCTGTTCAGTAGTTGGAATATCGGACAACTCAATGTATTATCAGTACTTCTGGCAATATGTTTTAATTGCCCTTGACTATTTCATGCCACATGTTATGATTTGGTTATTCGGCATTGCATAATTGATTCAATCGGCGACACACCGATACTATGCCTATATAGATCACGACAAGTCAACCTGATATTCTAATGGAATATGTCATCACAATGAATACTGACTCAACTCAATGAGCAAGTTTGCTTCTGACTTCTTCTCTTCAATCAATGCCATCAATCCCTCAGACAATGCATGCTTAGGTCTCGACCTTCCATAGGGCAGGGAATGACGCCAGGTGTCCCCACCACTTTGCGCGTGGGATTGCAAATCCCTCTTACATGCATATTCCATAATCGTCTGCTGCACATGTAACTCTGCGTAGTCGCAACTTAACTGTCTGTTGTCCCACTAGATGAGACATAGTTGGTGTTGCCAATAATTATGCGCACTGCTGTTTTCAATTCCCAGTTATGGCGACAGAATTGTTTTATGATATTTGAATCTGCTTGTGAGAGTGTACTTGTCACTAATTGATCAACATGCGGCCCAATTGTTATTCCACTAACATTCACATATCTGGCAAACATGATGGTATCAGGAGTAGGTGTTGTGCACATTAGTCACATTACGTTCATCACGTGTACTCGCTACAATCCACTCGTTTCTTATCACTGCTGCTTTGGGAGAACCCTCAACTCAACCTCCCTTTGTAGAACCTGTGACCAAATGGTAGCTCCGTTTTAAGAACTGAACAAAACAACAGATACCACTCAGATAGTGAAATGAAAAAATTCCCAATCCTAACACAGCAAAAACTGAATTTTTCTTTTTGCGCTTACGCATCTTTTTCAATTTTTCTGTTTTCACTGAACATCTTTCTTGTCCCTTCTCTTTCCCCAGTACAAACCTTTTTTTTTTTCCATATTCTTATTATCCAAATAATATCATTCCAACATTTCTCTTCCATTTTCCTTCCCATTTTGAATAGTTTCCGAAGTATCTTAGTCATGCAAATAGGCTTCCCGCTTAATCAACAACAGATAATTTGATTCATCGTGATGGGAGGGTTCCCTTGCGATTGTGTTTTTAATCTTCCAACCCGTGTCCTCTGCATTGCTATCGACTACCTCCCACTCTGGGTTTTTTCCTCCGTATGGTTCTAACCAGACAACATAGAAAGTTGGATGCATTCCCAATCATGATGCTATCTTCAACTTGGAATATGGATTGTGATGTCAAGTCGATAGGACTTCGAATTGTGAGTACATCTTATTTGCAAGTTTCCAGCATCATCCTTTGGATGTTATATTTTTCCCGTTGAGCATACCTCATTCTTCATTCTTGAATCCTTAGATTGACTTTCTCTTTTGATTGCAGTATCAAGCCATCAATTCTCTAATGATTTCCAATTGCGCAGTCATCTGGTTATGTATGCTGGCCATATGATGACAATATAAATAGAAGGCTGGATTGCGGAATTGAATCTCTGTTGGCCAATTGGTCATTTCTTCGTACCGTCAATTCGCATAACATGGTGATATTTTGGGCTAGGGATACTTCAAATTATTGTACGCACACTCTCCCATCCGCAACATTTCTGCACACTCATTTTGCTTGTAATTGCAATAATATCTCCATTATGCCACTTTCACTTGGTTAATTCTTCCCATTTGACTGTCGGTTTGAGGATGAAACACAGTACTCTTAGATCTTTGAATTCGGGGGCATTTTTAAAGAACTTTGAAGCATTTTCGTGTGAACGTTCAGTCTTGGTCCGATATAACATCTTCTGGGAACCCGCAAATCTTCAAAATGTTATCCAAATACACCTTGGCTACCATTGGTGAATCTCTTTTTGCTTTAGTCACAAAGTGAGTCATCTTTGTAAACCTATCGACGACTGCCAAGATATCCGAATATTCCGTCAGCTTGGTAAATCGGTAATACAATAAGTAGTTATATGTGTCAATAGTATACTGCCTAATTTGAGAGGATGTAACAGTCCATACTGCACATGCCTAGGTGCTTTGGTTACCTGTCAAATTTCGCACTTGCTGCAATATGCTCGAATGTCATCTTCCATCGTTAGCCAATACAGATTCAGTGAAATATGCTCCAATCGTCTATCCTTTCCGAAATGTCCTGCGGCCGTCGGATTGTTTCCTGATTTCGTAACGTTATCCCTTATAGCTTGTGATGTATGCATCTGTTCTTTCCAACAAAAATTTCTGTCTGAGATGGTATAATCGATATTCATATTTTCTCCCAGCGCTACTGGCTTGCATATGTCTCGATATTGATCATCTGGCAATGCATAATGAATAATGGCCTACTTCTGAACAGAATTCATCAGGGATATCTCCAATGCTGTGATTTCGATGCATTGGAAGCTATCATCATTCATTTCCATGGCCTGTATTTCCAATCATTGTTCTGGTCCAAGCAGCAGGTTATCCATTACTGCTGTTGTATCTCACTCCCCAGAGGTGTACGCCAGGCACCTTGATTATATATCCACTTTTTGATTTAATGATTCTTTCAGGTATAAAACAAAGAAGTTATAATGCTGGAGCATTTCCGCCCACCTAGCGTATCTTCGACTAAATTTTACCATTTCCATGAAATATGAAAGATTGTGATGGTCAGAAGATATGGTTATTTTATGTTCAGTACATCGAGCAGAGTGTCACCTGGTTTGAAGTCAGTATATAATCGCGAGCATTTCCCTATCCAAAACTTCTGAATCAAATACCGCTGGCGCCATTTTTGTGTATGAAAATGCTGATTGATGAATCTTTCCATCGACGAACATTTGGAAATAACTGCTCCAATTTGAAAATGTGAAGTATTAGTCTCACTCATTGCGGGCATTTCTTGATTGAAATATCTTAACACTTGTGCTTTTCTGGCAGTAAACAAAATTGTAATTTTCAGACATGCTACCTCTTCCACTTGTCCCAAAACGAAATCTTTACCTTTGCCCTTAGGTCAGTCTGTAATTGGCGCAACTATTTGTGCGTAATTTTGTATAAATCGTCTATAGAAGTTCCACCGGGCCAATAGTTGTTGTGATCCCTCTTGACATTTTGGTCTCAGCCAATTGACTTTATCTTTTGCTTTTTGGGTTCCATCCATATTGTATCTCCACTGACAATGCATCCTACAAAGGAGGTGTATTTTTATTCAAAAACACATTTGTCAATTTCGACAAAGGTATTGTTTTCCAGTAGTTAATCGAATACTGTTTCAACTTTATTTTGATGTTGACCAATTGATCCTTTGGTAGCTATTATTATACTGTCCATATGAGTAGTCACCGCTAGTCGATCATCTTCATCGAGATGAATTTCGGAATATGTAACGACTTTGATTCCCATTATTGGGCTGTGAATCCTATTGGGTTCCCGTTGGAAAGTTGCTGGTGGATTGGTTAATCCAAACAGCATAACCCTATATTCTTACAGCCCCAACTTGGCGCCCCACGCTGTATATATTTCATTTCCTAAAGCAATTCTACTCAAATGGAAACCGGCTTTAAGATTCATTCTTGTAATAGTATCAGCTCCTTTCAATTGGGTCTGTAATGTTTGCATAATTTGTAGTGGGGTTTTATCTTTATTCGTATACTGATCAAGATGTCGGTAGTCAATGCACATTCTTAATCCTTGTTCTTGTGTTGTTGAAACGAATGGTGTTGGACTTCCCCCTGTCCTGTAAGATGGTCTTATCTTTCATTCCCGAGACATTATATCAAGATATTCCCTCTGTGACCTTTCTTCTTTCTTTGTTCACAGATAAACATGTCCCATTGTCAGATTTTCTTCGACTGTTTTTAACTCTGTGTGATGATCAGAAGCCCTGAGATCTGGCAACATCTCAGATCCTTTTGGGTCGTATAGAAGTAGCCACTTATGTTCATGTTCTGCTAGCTGTGGTAGTATGCTTGGGTTACTAAAAATTACCCCTCCTATATAAATTGCGTCTGGCCTTCAAGGCATTCATCCATCGTAAGTGACATCATATTCCGGATGGATCATTCTGCCAGAAAATCTTTGTTCAAAATAATTCGGGAAATGTAGATGTCCTCTTGTTATTCACTGATCCTTATGCTTATCCAGATACCAGGCTGGAATTGACCCATCATAGGATGATGAAGATTTCATAACTTCAAACACATGATCATATTCGTCTAATGTCCTATGAATTTCAATGGATATGCATACGGGTAATGTGAGAAATCCCTCAGTATGTATCCTTCGACCTCCAATGTCCGCAGCGTTTCCTGGACAACGTCTTTTCACTACCGGAATCTGCAATGCTCTTGCTGTCACTGGGGACATAATCAAAGATGTACGTCCCAGATCTAGCATGCATCATGATGGGAAAGTCATTCCTTCGAACTTGATAATGAACTTATAGATTGGTCTTTTCCAATTTTTGTTGGTGATACTTCATAGACTTTTCCTCAAGTTTTAGAGCCGTTATAAAAGACCTATTCATGCAAGTGATTGGTTTTCTTGGTGGCATGTGGAGATAACACCTCAGTAGCTTTGGATTTTGCCATTGTTATCCTTTTGACCATCATGTGGCCACAACAGGACACTAGGTGGTATAGAGATGTAATATATATGTTGGTATATTGGTATTGTATCTCCTTACTGCACAACAGTTTCGATCTTCTGATCATCGTCAGAGGAGAAAAATCATTTCAACCTGGCCTGAACACCATCCTTAATTGGATTCCCAACAATTTGCTATTGCTTCCAATTACTCAGAACTTCCTTCACTACTCTCAGAGCTGCTCTCACATATAGTCTCCTCTGATGCGGAATCCCATAGCTTTTCGCTATCCGATTGGTCTGTATGAAGATCCTGTTGTTCCTTCTCTGACTCATAAGCCCCTACTTTCAACCTTTGATCGTCCTTCGCTTTAGGAAATTATGCTGTTCCTGCTTCAATTTGTATTGGCCTATAACATTGCATTGTGTTATGGCAACCTTTCCTATCCGCAGGTCAAGCACATCTCATACATTCACTCGCTCTCTTTCATCACTTGCATTTGCCATGTGGAATTCATTCAGTTTGCGTTGCAAATGTTTTGACATTCGAATTGTCCCGTCGATTTACAAACATCCTCTCTGTAAAGTGTCTTTCACGTTTCTGGAAAGTTTTCTTAACTTGAAATTTGTCCTTCGGTTTATCACTTTTGTAGACTGTTCTCAGGATATTTGTACCCACATTCTTTTCGGCTTATTCCCACTTCTCGGCAGTTCTTCCTGCTTTCGAATTGATTTCCACTATATCTCGATTAGATTTTCTGGTCAGATCTCCAGAATGCATTGGCTCTAAAATGTTTACTGGTAACATATCTAGTATCAATTTTTTGAGCGCGGTACCTGTTCACTGCGCCTTATCATTATTCATCTGTATTTTAGTGAAGATATCTCGTATGTCACCTCTAAATGAGATTTTTCAATATCCGCTCATGCTTCATCCCTGCCATCACTATCTTCTAATGTGAACATCAGGTGATTCTAATAAGTCGTCCAAGAGTGTGAGAACTTTCGGGCCAAAGCTTGTCTCCTCCACTGAATATGCCATGCCGCTGCATATTGTTTAAGAAGCACTACAATCCAATTAATAGTTCTTCCTTCATCCTCGAACTTTTCTAGTTGATCATCAAATGATACCTGAACTCTTACCCACCATGTGTCGAAATCTTCTCCTTGTCTTCCAACAAATGGATATGGCTCTTCAAGCTATATGGGCTTAGTTTGTGGTCTCTGTTTCCTTCTGTGCTCAGGACCAGGTGGCTGTGGTGGATTTGGTGGCGCTGGTGGATGTAGTGGAGCTGGTGGATTTGATGGTGCTGGTGGATTTGGTAGTGCTGGTAGATTATCTTCTTCTGGCACATTGGCATTGCTGCCTCCAATTCCACCTCGAAGATGCCCATACTGATAGCTAGGGTCCTCTTCTGTGTCTATAGAAGTCTCGTTATATTCATCTTCGATATTTTGGGATCTTTTCAGATGTACATAGCGTAATCTTGCCTGTACTGACCTAAGCCTATGCGTAGTAAGCTCGGATACTTCATATTGCTTCAGACGAGCAGTTCACCATGTGCTAACTTCTTGGATCGTCGTTGGAGTTTGTTCCATGGCCTTCATATGCTGCGATAAATCCTGAGTGATCCGTAATGTCATTACCAACCCATCTATGACCTCGACCTTGTTTTCAATTGTTTGTTGACTTCATTTCCAAGGTATCAAATCATCTTGGAATTTCATTATTGCTTCTCTATAATTAAGCAATGTTAATCTGTTCTCCGTTTCGTTCTTGACCATATCGGCAAGTTTATTTGTAACTTCCTTCTAATATTTCTCCCGCTTCCAGGACTATTGAGCTGTGCTGTTTTTGGAGAATTGTTATTCTGTTTCTCATTTAGTTGATTATTGCTTGTTGAAACATCACTTGGCCTCCAACAATTGAGTCTTCTCCGTCTATCCTGGGCGTTTCAGTTCCAATTCTCATATCCAATATTTTCAGGTCTTGTTGTACGGCTATAAACTCTTCCTAGATCATTCCTTTCTCCTCCTTGCATGCTTGTACTACATGCAACATTCGCTGGGTTATCTCCCGCATCTTGGTTGGCAACGGATCTGCTTCCGGCATCAAAAATTTCGCCGATTCCTAACTTTGCCTTCTCTGGTCATCAGGCCTGTGGAAATACCCTGAGTTTTTCAGTTGCTGCTTCCAACCTCCACTAGTAGGTGTTGCCCCATGCTGGAATTTCCGGGTTTGCTGTTGACTTGTCTGAGATCGTCTGGTTTCTTGTGACGACTGCTGGGTCGACATCATGCTGAAATATAAAAACCTGGGTTTTGGGATAGCTATTTCTTACTATGATTGATGGATGTAGCATCAGTATGTCACAAACTTCGGTCTCGTATCCTGCCGGTTCATGATATTCATGTCAGATTAAGCCCTCGCTATTGGGGGTAGGGCTGTGTTCTTGATAATTTCTCGTAATTCGTTACAACCTTTGTCCTTGGAGCTGTCTGGCATTGACCCATATAACAGCAAGGATCGTTATCGCAAATCCTGCGCTGCTGTTCTTTTGTATCTCGTGTTCTCAGTCAAATAGTACACCGAATGCAGTAGCTTTGAATACAATAGCAACGATCGGTGCCAGATAGAGTTCCGTTGATCACGCAGTAGTAAAGTTGCTGACATTCCTGACAATTGTTCAGTAAGTGACAGTGTTACAATATTATACTGTGACGGGGGTACTTAAATCTCAATAACTAATACTACATTTATCAGACTAAATATAGCCGCCTATTGAAACTCATTTTACAAACCAGTGCTCGTCTTTCCCAAGACTAAACCTGATATCAATAATAAGAGATGACCACTCAGCCTCGTCTTTCCAAAGTCGTTCATCAGAAGGTTCTTTGTAGAGTGACAACCCTGTAGCTATGTACCATGGTACATCCGACTGCACCAACTCTCTGTCCGGGCAGTATAAAAGTAGTTGAAAGATGTGGGGTAAACCCCGCTTGTGGTTGTACTGTACGAGATTGACGAATGTTTCGACAATCTTGCTGCGTGTGTACTCCGATCGTGTCAAACTCTTCCTGGACATATAGAGCGTATGCACCTAGGTGAGTTCAAGAGATAATCTTGATGTAGTTTGTATTTGGAAATGTTAATAATATTTCAAGGAGTTCTTCGCTGGTAATGTCTGTCTGTGGATTGCTGTGTGAGCTTGGTTCTTCTCATTGCCGGAACAATGTGAGCTCTTTATAGTCAGATCCTCAGATTAAGCTTGCCTTCAGATTCATGCCATGACACCACGATTGCTGGATAGCTTATCGCTGATAGCAACAGCTTTGCTTAATTGATATTGCCACAAATTCCCTTTGGTTATCGTGTTCATGCAGGAGTGGTTGTTATACTTTACATCCCCCATAAGACCATCCTCATGATAATGATATCAAACTCACACCATGACCGCTCATAACTTCAACTTGGCCATTTGGCCTCGCATTTGTTCAGTAGTTGGAACATCTGATGACTGAAGGTCTTATCAGTGCTTATCGCAAGATGTTTTAATAGCTCTTCACTATTCAATCACTCGCCTTTCAATTGAGCTATTCAGCATTGCATCATAGATCGAATCAGCGACACACTGATACTATGCCAACATAGATAACAACATGGCGACCTGGTATACCTATCGAGGTTGATGTGTCAATGCATAATCACTCATGTCAATCAGCACGTCTGCTTCTGGCCTCAGATCTTCAGCCAAAGTCATTAATACCTCAGATACTGCATGCTTTGGTCTCCACATTACGTAGATTGGGGAGTATGACAAGATGTTCCCTTCACCTTGCGTGCTGGCTTGCGAATCGCTGTCAGTGGCATATTGCATTATCATCCACTGCACACGTAATTCTGCGTAGTCACCACCTAACTGTGTATTGTCCTGCTATATATGATATAGTAGGTGTGGCCAATAATTCAGTGCACTGCTGAAGGTTTTTCACTGCCCAGTTATGGCGACATAATTGTGTCATCATATTTGAATCTGCCAGTGTGAGCGGACTAGTCACATAATGATCAACATCTGGCCCAAGTGTAATTCCGCTAAGAATCACAGGGCTGACAAGGATGATATTGTTATGACCGGTAGGATTTTCCACATGAGTCATGTTAAGTTCGTCACATGTACTTGGTACAATCCATTAATGTATCATTACCGCTGCGAAGGGAGAACCCCTAGCAATGTTGTGGAGCACGCTATAGTTGTCCTTTGTGTGCCCTCCCACAGCAGCCACCTCCTCCAGCTCCTCAATGTGGGCCTCTTTGCCACCCTGCAATGCCATTACAGTGCAGAGCTTGACAAGCTGACTAGTCATGGACTCATATCCAGGAAAAGAGGGGAGTTCAACAAGTAAGCTTCCCTCTCTCGAGATTTTTGATACTGGATTGCTGCAGCCAAATTCATGCCTTTACAATTCTGGTGTTAGCACCCAAGCTTACCTACAATGTAACCTCTATTCTCCATTCATTGGAGGCCTGTGGTATATCTCATTTGAACTCTAGAAAAGTCCTCAGGGAACCATCACGAAATATCACTCGGCCCCCTCTCGGCCCCCCTCTTTGGCCCCCCAGCCATCCACCCCCAAGACCTGCAGCCAGGCTAGCAGGCTTGGAAGAGAGGCTTCTGTTCTCATAGACTCAAACTCTCCCTGCTCCCAGCACATTGAGTGAAGCATTGAACAAATCTCCAAATTTGGAAGGAGGGTGCATGTGAAGATTGATATTGATGTCTTTAGGCACAAACTACTTCGCTCCCAGGTCGTTGAACAGCCTAGGAACACAGTACAAGATGGCCACAAGTTTGCTGGAGCTCATCTGTTAGACAACAAAGTCATAGTACGCTTGACAAGAGGAACGGAGGCAAAAAAGTCAATATCGAAAGAGAGCAAGCAAGGCAAAAACGCGACCTCTGCCTTGACCAGCTTGGACAATTCAGAGTGGGCAGAGTGGGATGAGGATGCGGAGGATGAAGAGAAAGATGCTGAGATTGTTGTCAGTGAGTCTGGGAGTGGTGGGGACTCAGACCTGGAAGATGTGATTGTTGTGGGAGGGGAAGGTTGGCTAATTTTGAGGTTTTTTTTGGTTTGCTCATGAGTTATGGCATTTCTTTTGGTTTGATGAATATAGTTCCCTCCTATATCATTCTGCAGCATCTGTGTATGGCTCCCTGATTCTTCTAACACTTCCGGGTTGTTGTTGGTTTGGCTCTGGAAGGCTAGTGTTATCAACTGGTCCGGGTAACGTGCCGGCAGTCAGGGTTTGGAACAGGAAAACAGTTTGCTTAGGTTCCAGACAAGTCGAAAAACCCGATCCGCTGTTTCATCACAGTCAAGATGGGGACCCGTACCTGTCAACCCACGGGTTGAGCCAGGTTTGAATAGAGCCATCAGGTACTTCCTCTGTTTCTGCTTTTCGGGTTGTCCTATCAATGGGTGCATAGAGACATCCCGTGGTTAGTCGCAAAATATTAATGATAGTACGTCATTGTTTTTATTGGATGCATTGGTCGCCTATACAATCACCAAATGGAGAGACACGCTCCCTGCTCCATCATAGAAATGAGCATCACTGGAGCGTCAACAATTTTCGTTCTTGCATCTTTGGTAATCTGAGTGGTGATTGGTTGCAGACTGTCGTAAATGAGGGTTTGGCTGCCTTTATAGGCCAAAGTTGAAGCGACACGCTCCCTGCCCCATCTTGTAGATGAGCATCAACTCAGTGTGAACAATTTAAGGTCTCGCATCTTGGGTAATCTAAGTGGCGCTTGATCGCAGACCTCTATGAAGGTGGAGCTGGCAGCCTCTCTTAGCAGATAAGCAAGTGACATTCCTGTGACTGCCTCCTGGACAGTAACAACTGATTTCATTTACAATGCTGCAACTAAGAGTTCATGAGCGTTATAGCATAGAAATATGGTCAAAACATCGTATATAGCCAACAACCAACACATCACGCTTTGAGTCCCCATGATGACAGGCACACAATCGTTGACAGTTAGTTGGTGCCTATTTTCATGAAGCGGCAGGTATTGTGTCGCTATCCCGTTTTCCTATGAAGGCAAAAAATACTTTGATCATGTATAGTAACGACCAAATCACTTTTGAATTACGTCACTTACAAGACTAAAATTCATCAACGCTCTGTTCACGCTGACATTGAGAATGGGGCAGGGAGCGTGTCACTCTCTCTTTTGCCTATAAGGCCAGCCAATGCCTCATTAATGAATCTCTGCAACCAATCCCCACTCAGATGACCCATGATTCAAGACCAATAATCATTGACGCTCCATTGACACTCATCGTGCCCTGGGTGAATGAACATTATGTTATCAATTAGTTTGGAATAGTATATCATTGAAGGTGTTTTGGCAGCATTCGTACCGTCTTCATGTACTTTCTCCTTCATCACTACATTGTTCTTCAACAATACATATATATATATCCATTAAAATATACTTTAAAGTGTCCGCTAATTGTAAATAGTAATACACTCAAAAATCCCATTCCATTCCGTCAATGCTTATCTTCACTCTCAGGTTCGCTCAATTGGCTGCTGTCGTCTGCAAAATGGATGTCAGTTGCATCAACACACAGCAGACAGTGTACTATCGGGTGGGTGTTCCTTCATCAGTCAGCAAATCTGGATTAAAATCTTTATCGCGCTTGCGATCCATGCCATATCCATCAAGATTGGAACATTGAGCGTTGGGAAGGGGGGTATGTATATATGCATATCCGGGAGGCACACTTTCGATTTACAAAATGTAACCTCCCTCATTGTGAGTTGCTCGCGCAGGTGGCGTTCCTAGCGGATGTGGCGACAGGTCATTGGTCGGCTGTCTGAGTCAGGCTGGTGGAGGCGTACCTGCGCCTTTGTGCCTCCAGTGTGTCTGGGGATTCTGTGCTGTGGCATTTTGACAAGGAAAGCCGCCGTCCATCTGATGTTCCCGAACCATAGCCCGGTGTCTTTTCATTGCAGTCATCACATGTTTATGCCCAGCACCCTCAACTCCCCGATTGTTGCCGTCTCGCACTCTGGCAGGAGGTTTTTCAATCAGGTATTGGGTTTACTATATTGCGGTGCGCGAAATCCCGCCTTTGGCCATTTTGGCCATATTCAAAGCAAGGCGTATGTCAGACTGTTCTAGCTGTACCCAACCTCCTTTCCTTGCAATAGTTGCAGACATGTGGAAAAGCTACAAGAAAATAGTTCCTGCATCGACAGATGAGATTAGGCTATTACATCAACCATATACTCTTCCGTATCATCCCCTAAGGTGGGTAAACCATGTTCCGTCTACCCTCGGGGACGCTTCTCACTAGATTTGGCACCAAAAAACCCACAGCCACCAACTTGATGATGTTTGATTGTGCGCACTGTGCAGATAAGTGCCTTGGTTGATCATCCAGGTTTCCTTGTACTGGTGCCTATAAATTTGTCATACAGCTCTCTACATACACCAGCTGTATGTCAAATTGTTAGTTGACGGACGTCTACCTCACTATGTATATACTCATATCTGATCAGGTGTTGCTTCTCATCGTTGCTGCATCTGGTTTTCCGGAACATTTTGAACTCTGCGTCCTGGGTCATATTCTTGGTGGCTGCATTTGCAGCATCGCCCTGGACGATGTGGTGTCTGCATTGTAGTTGTGTCTCAGTGGGTTACGTAGTGGATGATGCACCCATCATTTTGCTGGATTCAGATCCACTCGTACCTTCCTGATGTGTTTGTTGAGCCATGATTTGCTGGGGTGGAAGTGCAGAGGAAGATGATAACGAAAAGAAGTGGGAAGTCATGAGGAAGATTATATTGAAAAGAAGTTGGAAGTCCTGAAGAATATACACTTGGCTTCAAGTCAAAATGAAATGCGTAACAGCCAAAGTCGGGAAAACCTTCGGTGCAACCGTAACCGACATATATCATCCCTGTTACCACTTTTTTACTGTTGCTTGCTATAGATTATGACTGCCTACCCTGTTCTTTGGCCATGAGAGGGGAGTTCTGAGAATGTTATGGGGGTGTTACCATATGTAATATCGAATTACAGAATGAAGCAAATTTCTCATACTGCATGCATTCCATCAACCCCTTTTTTCAATCGTCATCTCCACCACCATCACCATCACCACCATCACCTTCACCGCCATCAACTTCACCACCATCACCTTCACCACAATCACAATCACAAGCATCGGGTATTTTACTCTTCGATTATTCTTCCACGAACTTTATGTAACACCCTCCTACCAGCGAAGCCCTATCCACCGCTACCCGCGTGCTCCTAGCGAAGCCACTTTCACCCCTACCAGCGAATCCCGATCCACTGCTACCAGCTTGCTCCCAGCGAAGCCAGATCCACCGCTACCAGCTTGCTCCCAGCGAAGCCTGATTGTCAGAGGTGAAAGTGAGCATTCCACCGCTGCCAGCTTGCTCCCAGCGAAGCCAGATCCACTGCTACCAGCGAAGCCCGATCCACCGCTACCAGCTTGCTCCCAGCGAAGCCACTTTCACCCCTACTAGCGAGGCCAGATCCACTGCTACCAGCTTGCTCCCAGCGAAGCCAGATCCACTG
>Ga0307512_10001676_pt1 | contig 30385 bp, 22 predicted proteins | sample 14_EM_MG_FD_200267 | JGI IMG/M metagenome (GOLD analysis project Ga0307512, IMG submission 200267) | Populus trichocarpa ectomycorrhiza microbial communities from riparian zone in the Pacific Northwest, United States - 14_EM | ecosystem: Host-associated > Plants > Roots > Unclassified | place... | reverse complement strand
GCCCCGCTGACCGAGGTCACCGAGCGGCGAGCTTGACCAGCAGCAGGGCGATGTCGTCGGCCCGGCGGCCGACCGACGCGATCAGGTGCGAGCACAGCTGCTCGCCCGGCATCTCCGCGTTGTCGCGCAGCGCGGCCTCGACCCGGGCGATGCCCGCGTCCACCAGCTGCCCCCTGTCCTCGACCAGGCCGTCGGTGTAGAGCAGCAGCGTCGACCCGGCCGGGACGCGGCGCAGGTGGGTCTTGCGTTCCGCGCGGGGCAGCAGGCCGAGCAGCGGCTCGGGGTTCTCCCACCAGATCTCCACCGTGCCGTCGGGGCGCAGCAGCAGCGGCGGCGGGTGTCCGGCGTTCGCGAAGGAGACCAGGAAGTCGTCGCCGTCGCGGCGGGCGCGGGCCAGCACGGCGGTCGCCGCCGCCGGGACCCGCAGGCCGCGTACGGCGCGATCGAGCTGGGCGAGCAGCGGCCCCGGCTCGTCGTCCCGGCCGAACGCGTCGCCGCGGACGAGATTGCGCAGCTGCCCCATCGTCGCCGCGGCCTCGATGTCGTGCCCCGCCACGTCGCCGACCGCCAGCATCACTGACCCGTCGGGCTGGGCGAACGCGTCGTACCAGTCGCCGCCGACCGCCGTGCCGTCCTCGGCCGGCAGGTAGCGGGCGTACAGCTCGACGTGGTCGATCGTGGGCAACTCGGTCAGCAGGCTGTGCTGCAGCACCTCGGCGACGTGCCGCTGACGCCGGTACAGCCGGCTGTTGTCGATCGACAGGCCGGCCCGGCGGCCGATGTCCATCGCCGTGCGCTCGTCGGCGTCGTCGAACGCCGGCCGGTCGGGCCCGTTCACCAGGGTGATGGTGCCCAGCACGAGGTGGGTGACCGGCGCGGTGACCGGCACCGTGAGGTGGGCCGCGTAGCCGAGCCGGGTAGCGATGTCGACGATCTCGCCGTTCGAGGTGCGCTCGCGCATGTCGTCCGGGTCGGCGTTCTCGGCGCGCAGCGGATCGCCGGTGCGCTGGACGGCCAGCAGGATCGAACCCTCCCGCAGCCCGGACGGCACCAGCTCGGCGAACCGGTTGACGTCGGCGGCGCGGCCCGGGTCGCGGTGCGCGGCGGCGATCCGGCGGATCCCGCCGGTGGCGTCGAACAACGACACCAGGCACCAGTCGGCCAGCCGGGGCGTCACCGCGCGGGCCACCCGGTGCAGGGACTCCTCGACGTCGAGCGTCGCGACCAGCGCCTCGGTCAGCTCGGCGAGCATCGCCAACTGGTCGTGCGCGCTCTCGGCCTGCCGCCGCGCCTCCTCGGCCAGCTCGCGGGCGATCCGCAGGCGCAACTCCGACGAGCAGGCCGCGGCCAGATCCGCGAGGATCGCCAGGTCCGCCTTTGTCCAGGCACGCGGCTTGGTGTCGATGGCACAGAGCGAGCCGAGCGTACGGCCGTCGGCATCGGTCAGCGGCACCCCCGCGTAGGCGACCACGCCCAGGTCGGGAATGGCCAGGTTGTCGCGGACCTGGGCGTAGATCCGGGCGTCCGGGAAGACCTTGGCCTCGCCCTCGATCACCACGTGCTGGCAGAACGAGTGGGTCAGCGGCGTCTCCCGCTTCCCGTTCCACGGCTCGGCCAGGCCGACCTCACCCGGGAAGAACTGCCGCTCGTCGTCGACCAGCGAGACCAGCGCCACGGGCACCCCGAGCATGCGCTTGACCAGGCTCGCGAACCGGTCGAACGCCTCATCGGGCTCGGCGCCGACGCAGACCCGCCGCAACGAGCGCAGGCGTGCCGGATCGGCGAGGACGCTTCGCACCCGGTCGGTCATGCCCCCTCCAGCGATCGCTCCCGGCGGTCCGAGCAGCCAGATTACCCGGGCCCGGGCGATTGCTAACCCGCGCGGACGGTCACAGTCGCGTCCCGGGCCAACTGTGCCCAGCGCGCGCTCCAGGCCTCGCGGTACGTGTCGAAGGCCGCGTCGTCCACTCCGTACGTCGACACGATGATCTCCATCCGGTCGGCGTCCGGATTGTCCAGTGGCCGCCGGGCCGAGACCACGACGAGCCGGTCCGCATCGACGGTCCAGGCCACCCGGGTGCCGACCCGGGTCCAGTCGCTGGCCAGGGTGAGCGCCCGCCGGCCCGACACCGCGCCGGTGAGATAGAGCGTGCGGCGCAGCCCCTGCGGCGACTCCTCCAGCAGGTAGCGGAGCTGGATCAGGAACGCCTTCCAGCCTTCCTCGATCGCGTCGTACCGCTCGGGGTGCCGGGCGGGCGGCTCGCCGCGGACGGCGCGCACGGTGCTGCGCTTGTCGTCGCCGGTGACCTCGAGATAGGAGCCGTCGGCCCAGCCCATCCGCTCGGGCGCCAGGAACGTCGCCTGATCCACGAAGATCTGCTTGATCTCGCTGTCCAGCCCGTCGTAGTCCCAGCCGAACCACTGCCGGATCACCGGCGGCTGCGTCACCGTCTCCCACACCTGATCGCGGCCGACCGCCACGGAGATCTCCACATCGTACGGCTTCGGTGCGTTTTCGTCGGTCACGTCCCCATCTTGATCGCACGCCGCAACCCGGCCAAGGCCGTCAGGCGACCCGTTGCCGCGGGACGTCGACCGGCTGGCGGCGGCCCGCGGTCAGTCCGGAGTGGATGGTGCGGGCGATCTCCACCCGGCCCAGCCCCGCCCACCGGGCCGCCGTGGTCAGCTCGCGGCTGACCGTCCGCTCGTCGAGCAGCCCGGCGCCGACCAGCCGGCCGAGCGCGAACGCCGCCCTGTTCAGCGTGTCGTTGCGGCTGCCCACCGCGGCGCGGGCGACCCGGGCGGTCTCGGCCTCCAGCGCGACGGCGGCATAGCGGTCGGGGTGCACGATCCGGGCGTGCGGCCAGGCGTCGAGCGGCGGCCCGGCGACCAGGTCACGCAGGGCGTCCGGCCCCACCGGCAGGTCGCTGCCGGGCCGGCGGACCCACGAATACGGCGAGCCGCGGGCGTGCAAGGAGGGCGGCGCGACCACGTAGCCGCCCGCGCCGCGCCAATCCACCCCGGGCAGCAGGCGGACGCGGTTGCCGTACCCGAGCGGGTCGAACCAGAAATGCCAGCCGCCTCCGCCCGTGCGGACCTGGGGGCCGGCGGGCAGCGCGCCGCCCAGCAGATGCCGCAGGCCGTGCCAGCCCTCGGCCGAGTCGACGTCGGCGACGTCCATCAGCACGCCCGTGCGCAGCCCGATGTTGGCGTCCGGCCAGCGCGCCCACCACATCTCGATGCGGCCCGGGTCGGTGCTCGCCTCGGTGAGCCCGTGCCGCAGCCGCGGGTGCTTGCCGGGCCGATCGCACTCGCGCCGCCCACACGAGCAGCCGCCGCCCGGGACAGGCGTGTGCACCGGCAGGACGGGAATCCCGTGCCGGGCGTACGCGAGGGCGGCAGCGAGCATCATTGGCACAAGTGTATGAGAAAGTCAGCCGCCGGTCAGCGTCTGCAACACGTGCGCGATGTGGTGCGAGGTGCTCCACGCGATCCAGCCGGCCGCGCTGCCCGCCCCGCACGCCGCCCGCGCCCGCCGGGCGATCTCGGCGTCGCCCCAGGAGAAGCGCGCCCCGGTCGCCGGCCACTTGTCCGAGTCGACCAGCGCGCGGCACAGGTCCTGGCAGCGGTCGTCGCTGCGCCCTCCGCGGCGCGCCCACCGATAGATCCACCAGTCGCGCTCGGCCGTGTAGCGCAGCGTCGGCAACTGCCGGTGCCGCTGCACACCGAGCCGCCGCACCGGCGAGGTCACCCCGTAGTCCGCGTAGCCGACGCCGGGCTCCGCCAGCCGGGCCCACACCCGCGCGTCCAGCCGGCCCACCGCGACCGGCTCGTCGGTCGGCAGGTCGTCCAGGTTGGGCGGCATCGCGCCGGCCGCCACCCGGACCGAGCGCCACGGCCGCCCGCGGGCCCAGCGCAACACGTGCCGGGCCCGCTCCTCGACCTTGTCCGCGTCCGCCACGCAGGCCGTCTCGGCCAGGTCGATGACGAGATCCACCTGCTCGTGCTCGAGGTCCGCGCCGCGCAACATCCGATCCGTGGTGGCGGTGGCGGTGGCCGGATTGACCGCGTCCACGTGCGGTTGCAGCCGCAGTGCCGCGCGTTTCAGCTGCATCCGGGCGACCAGGCCGTGCTCGGCCAGTCGGCGATCCGAGTCGTAGGCCCGCAGCACCGGCAGCATCGCCACGCCGAGATCCGCCAGCTCCTCGGCCAGCTCCAGCGGGGCGTCCAGGCCGTCCAGATCCACGGCGACGACCCCCGTACGCAATGGCCTGGTCTTGATCAAGGGGGTCAGTCGCTCGCCCCGCACCTCGATGATCGGCAGGACCCGCTGGGCATCCGCGGCGGTGAGGTGATGCAGGGCCGCGAGTTCGCCGCGCCGCGGGCGCAGGATCGGGCTGTAGGTGCCGGGCATCTACCAAAAGTAGCCACCCGATTCCGCATAGCTACACAATGGACGAATTAGCTCAGTTGGCGAACCAAAGTGCGCAACCAGCTTTCCGCGTACGCCGGCTCCGCGGCCATGGTCCGCGCCAGCAGCGACCGCGTCTGCCGGCTCTGGCCCAGCGCGACCAGCGCGACGGCCTCGGCCAGCGCGTCCCGGGTCCGGTCGTCGTGCCCCGGCCCGTCCGCCTCGTCGGCGCTCCACTGCGCCGGCCCGAACTGGCGGGTCAGCTTTGTCTGCACATTGCCGAGGTAGTCCCAGAGCTGGGCGCTGATCGACACGTTTATCACGTTGCTGGCCGGCAGCTCTGCCGGCCATTCGGCGGCCTGCTGCCACCGCCACGCCTTCGGCGACGTCTCCTGGCGCCCGGTCAGCCCGACGAACCGCAGCTTGCGCCGGATCACCGGCCACGGCTCCCGCTCGTCGGCCACCCAGTCGCGCAGGGTGTGAAAGAGATTTTCGAACGTCCCGCCGACCGACACGACATCCACCAGCGCCACGGCCCGATGGCTGCGGGCCAGCGTGAACGGCGTGATGCCGGCGGCCTCGAGCACCGCGCGGGCATCGGCGCGCCGGATCTCCCAGCGCCCCGAGAACGCCAGCCGGTGCAGCCGCCGGGCATGATCGGTGCCGCCGAACGCCCCGCCGAGCAGGTCGAAGATCGAGTCGGCCGAGCGACCCACGAAGTACAGATCGCCGCCGCCCGAGCGTGCCGCCACCTTGCCGGCGGCCTCGGTCAACTCCTCGGCGAACCACAGATCGGGCGGCCGGCACCCGGCCAGCAGCGAGCCGAGCTGGTCGGGAGTGACCAGATCCCAGCGGAACGGCGGGCTCGCGGGCTGCATGCCTCCCATGGTGCCGCGCAGGTCAAGGTTTTTGTCGGGTGTCCTTGTTACGTTCTGGCAGTGGTTGTGCTTAGCGATCTAGAGTCACCGGCGGCCGCGGCCGCCGCGGTGATCGACGCCGTGCTGAAAGACCTCGCGACGTCCGTGCACCGCGGCGTGGTGGTCGATTCCCCGCCGGGCGCGGGCAAGAGCACCCTTGTCGTACGAGCCGCCGGCGTGCTCGCCGCGGCCGGCGCCCCGTTGATCATCGTGGCGCAGACCAACGAGCAGGTGGACGACCTGATCGCCCGGCTCGGGACGGCATCGCCGGGGCTCTCGGTCGGCCGCCTGTCGGCCGTCGACTACACGGCCTCCGAGCGGGTCCGGGCCCACCCGATGTGCCGGGTGGGCGCCAAGGTCGGCGAGCTGGGCGACCCGGCGGTGACGATCGGCACGGCGGCGAAGTGGGCGACCGTCACCGAGGGCACCTGGCCCTGGGCGATCGTCGACGAGGCCTATCAGATGCGCTCGGACGCCCTGCTCCGGGTGGCGTCGCGGTTCGACCGGGCGCTCTTCGTCGGCGATCCCGGCCAGTTGGACCCGTTCTCCACCGTCGAGGTCGACCGCTGGACGGGCCTGTCCTGGGATCCGATGCAGAGCGCGGTGGCGGTGCTGCTCCGGCACAATCCGCAGCTGCCGGTGCACCGCCTGCCGGTCTCCTGGCGCCTGCCGTTCTCGGCGGCCCCGGTGGTGGCCGCGGCGTTCTACCCGTTCACGGGCTTCCGCTCGGGCACCGGCCCGGCCGACCGCGCGCTCACCTTCTCGGCCGCGCCGTCCGGGCCCGAGGACGCCGTTCTCGATCTCGCCGCCGCGACGGGCTGGGGCCTGCACGAGATGCCGGCCCGCTTCACCGTCCGCACCGATGCCGAGGCGGCGGAGGCCTGCGCCCGGCTGGCGGCCCGCGCGCTGTCCCGCGGCGGCGTCACGGCGTCCGAGTCCGGGGTGTCCGCGCTGACGGCCGACCGGATCGCGATCGGTGCGGCGCATCGAGATCAGGCGGCCGCGATCCGCTCGTTCCTGCCACCCTCGGCGGCGGGCGTCACGGTCGACACCGCAAACCGCCTGCAAGGCCGCGAGTACGACCTGACGGTGGTGCTGCACCCGCTCTCCGGCCGGCAGGACGCGACGGCCTTCCACCTGGAGTCGGGCCGGCTGTGCGTGCTGACGTCCCGGCACCGGCACGCCTGCGTGGTGGTGGCCCGGGCCGGGATAGCCGAGTTGCTGGACGCGCACCCCGCCAACGAGCCGGTGCACCTGAACGTCCCGGCGAAGTTCCCGGACGGCTGGGAGGCGAACCAGTCGATGCTCGCCCACCTGGCCGCGCTCGGCCGGTAGTCGGCGCGGCGTGTCAGCTATCGGACCGGGGCGCCACCAGAACGGCGAGGTCGGTCAGCACGCCGGATAAATGCTGCTAAAACGGATCCCGGAGCCGGCAACTGTGTCGGTCCGAACCATGCTTCGGGGGATCGCATGTTCACCACAACGGCGTTATCCACAACCGCAGACAGGCGAAGGCTCAGACTGATCGCGGCGGGCTCGTCGGCATTGCTCGCCGGTTCGGTGCTGAGCGGCACGGGCGTCGCGGCGGCCGCGGATCCAGAGACATTGCCGGTCTACACGGTCGTCCAGGAGGGCCTGACCGCGAGCGAGGGCGCCCGCCTCGCCAAGGCCTTCGGCACGCCGAACGCGCTGGCGGCCAACGGCGCGTTCAGCTTCGTCGACGCGGCCCGATTCGGCACCGTACCGTTGACCGCCGGCCGGCCCGCCAAGGACGAATCCGGTCGCCAGGTCCGGGCCCAGGCCCTCGACTTCGCGGCGCTCGACCGGCTCAAGCCGGTGCCCGACGAGGTGGCGCTGGCCCGGGCCGGCAAGCTCGCCGAACTGGCCGGCCTCAGCGCCGGCCTGACCGCCCGGCCGGTGGTGTCGCACACCGAGCTCACGCTGACCGACGCGGCCAACCGTCTGCCCCGCACGCTGCCGCTGGACACCGTGGTCAGCTTCAGCCTCGCCCTCGGTGGCCTGCCGGTCTCGGGCCAGGGCGCCAAGCTGCGGCTGACCGTGGGCCCGGACGGCGGGGTCACCCAGCTGTCCAACTCGCTGCGCAAGCTCCAGCCCGCCGGCAACGTGCCGATCATCGGGGCGCAGGCCGCTCTGGCCAGTTGCGCGGCTCTCTACGGCCGCGGCGTACGCCAGCAGGCGCCGACGCTCGGCTACCAGTTCCCCGAGCTCACCGCGCGCGGCGGCAGCGGAAAGGGGACCATCCGCAGCATCTACCCGCAGTACACGTGCAACCCGCTCGCCGAGACCGGCGCCCAGGCCCACCGCCTGGTGCCGGCGGTGGCCGGTGCCGCACCGAGCGGACGGCTGACCGCGGGCCGCAGCGGCGCCACCATCAAGGCGTCGCTGGCGGTCACGGGCGGTACAGCCCCGTACGCCTACTCCTGGTCATCCTCGTCCACGACGTTGCCGAGCGGCGGGCGCAAGGGCCCCTCGGTCGCCTACGATCGCGCGCCGCGGGATCGGGCCGACACCGCCGAACGGGTCACGGTCGAGGTCACGGACGCCAACGGCCTGACCGCCACCGCGGCCGTCGACCTGAACGCGGACGGCACCGGCGAGGCCGCGAGCACGCCGGGCGGCGGCGGCTTCGGCGCGCTGGCGATCGGCCCGACCGACGTCGGCATCGAGCAGACCATCGACGAGTGGCAATGCGCGCAGGACAGTGGAAACGGCTTCCGGAACGTGCTGGCGTCGCACGGCGTCGGTTCCGCCTTCGACTTCCGTGGAACGAACGCCTGGGAGAGCGACTTCAAGGATCAGACGCTCGGCGGGAACGACAACTCCTATGTCGACAATGTCGATGCCACTTGGTACACCGGCCACGGTTGGTCCGGCGGCTTCACCTTCAAGGGCAATCACAGCGACACCTCGATCGTGCCGGGCGACGCCCGGTGGGGCAACGGCGACCTGGAATGGCTGCAACTCGAGTCGTGCCAGGTGCTCGCCGACACGAACGGCCACCACGACTATTTCGCGCGCTGGCGGCAAGCCTTCAACGGCCTGCACATCCTGAACGGATTCCACACCAACGCGTACTGCGTGGGCGGCGGAACGGGCGCCACCTTCGCCGGCTACCTGTTCCCGAAGCGCTTTCTGTGGTGGCAACTGCGGCCGGCGTACCGGGTGCAGAGCGCCTGGGCGGCAATGGCGATCGACCGCGAACCGAACGGCGTCGTCTATCGGTCGACGGGCCTGATCGGGGCGGGCGGCGTGACCAACATCGGTGACTATTTCTGGGGCCAGGGCCCCACCGGACCCGACATCCCGCTCACCCCGGCCACCGGACAGTGGTCGATCAGCGGCACGGTCTGAGGTTTCATGGGCACCGCCTGGTCCCGATCGGTGCCGGGGTCTTGCCTGCGCCGCTCCGCGTGGGTTGGCTCAAGACGTCGGCGACTGGAGCGATCGTGGCGGTGCCCTTCCGGATACACCCACGGAGCCGCGGTGCTCTCGGAGCCGGTCCTGGTGGGCACGCCACCGCCGGGATTCCGGGAGCTGAGCCGGCCGAGCTATCCACAGGTTCGGTCGGGACATCGACCGTGGTACTACCCTGATTCCCGGCTGGTGTTGCCGTTTCGCTTCGCGGCGGCTTCGCGGCAGTTCCGGGGCGGCTTCGTGGCGGCGAGGGGAGGGCCAGATGATTGATCCGTCCGATCTCGACTCGGCCGAGCAGTGGGTCGACGACTGGCAGGCCGGCTTCGAGGAGCGGGCCGCGCAGGCCCGTGAGCTCGCGGCCCGGCTGTCCGAGCTGTCGGTGACCGCGCGCAGCGAGGACGGCCTGGTCGAGGTCACGGTCGGCGCGTCCGGGGCGCTCGTCGGCCTCGAGCTGGAGGAGGGCATCCGGCGCCGGCCAGCGGCGGAGACCGCGCAGGAGATCCTGGCCACGCTGGGTGCCGCGCAAACGGCGATGACCAAGGCGGCGACCGAGGTGACGGCCGAGACGGTCGGCGCCGACAGCGAGACCGGCCGGGCCGTGATCGCCTCGTTCACCGCCCGGGAGCGGCCATGACAGACCAGTTCGGGGTGCGCCACACCGAGCTGATCACCCACGCGGCGAGCATCGAGGCGATCGGCGATCGGGTCAGCACGGCCCAGCAAGCGGGCTCGTCGGTGCGGGCGGGTGCCGACGCGTACGGAAAGCTCTGCGTCCTGGTGCCGGTGATGCTCGGCGCGCTGCAGGACGTCCTGATCGACGGCATCGCGCAGGCCGCGGAGTCGCTGCACGACACGAGCGCCCGCCTGCGCGTGACGGCCGCCGACTACCAAGGCACCGACGAGCGCCGGGCAAAGGTCCTACACCAGATCAAAGCCAACATGTGACCGACAATCCGCTGGTCGCGGGCCGGGAGTGGACCAGAGCTGACCTCGGGTTTGATCCGGCGCGGCGCAGGCTGAGGCCGAGTCGGCATTGCGATTGAGCCGGAGCGAGGTGTGGTGCTGACGGGCGCCCGCGGATTCGTCGGCCGACTGGGAACACTTACGATGCGGTCGGCAATTCCCGGCCCGGTCCTTCGACGCCCAGCGGCCGCAACTCGCGTTTCAGATCGAGTGGCGTCGCTACCGGGCCGGCTTCGTGCCCGTCGATGTTTCGACGTTCGGTCGGAACCAGGTGGCGAGGCTCGAACAGCTGATCGCGGCGAAGGGCCTCGGCCCGCGGGTCCTCATCCTGAGGAGGCGGCAATAGCGGCGTTGATCCTGGTAAAGCCGGGCCTAGTAGTCGCGTCGACTTCACATTGGAGTATCTAATCCCCGACTGCCGGACAGGGTGACCGCTGAATGGCTGCAAACCGCGCTGGAAAACAATCTCGGGTTGGTCTGGATCTCCGAGTTTCCCGAACAAGCACTGCGGAGCAGCTTGATGCAAACCGCGGAACGCGATTTTCCCGACGGCCCGGCCAGGGCTCCCGCATGGTGCATCTCCAGGAGCTGGTCGACCTGACCTATCGCGACGCCCCGGAGGATTCGAACAAGGACCGGCGAACCAATCCCGCACTCGGCATCCGTCCACAAGCACCGGCCCGCCGCGACGCCGGGAGCAGCCGCTTGGGTGGCCTGGCCGGAGGCGTCCGACGCGCTGGTCCCAGAATGCGAGACGGTCATAAGTGGTCGATCGGCGTCCACTTTGAACATGCGTGGAGATCAATGAATGGCGACGTTGAGTGGGTGGTGTGACCACTGTCCGTGGTTGCTGTGAGTTGATGTTTGCATGCCGGTCACGGGTTTGAAATGTACGAGTGGTTTACTGTCTGGCAGTGGACTGACTCGCGAGCTGACATGCAACTTGCATGTGCGGTTCGCCGTGCAAGTTGCATGTTTCGCGGGTTGTGGACCTGATGCTCCAATGTCGCTGCAACGGTTTGAGAGCCTCACCGGCCTTCATTCACGAACCTTTTTGAGATCGGCTCAGTTTTCTCTTCCTGTCGATCTTAGATGGTGAAACTCTTCTTGCCAGACGTAACGCCAGCGACACGGACGGTGGTGGTAGCGGATGCGTCCAGACGTTCTGATCGGTCCGAGCCCATGGGTGATCGAGCAGTTCGGTGAGAAAGTCGCGGTTGAGCTCTGGACCCGGGTTCCCGAGGCGTTGAGCACCGCGATCGACCGCGAGATCAACGCCCACCCCGCCACCGCTCAGGCCGCGGAACGCGTGCTTGCCAACCCACGCTGGCCGCTGCCGTACGAAGAATTGGTCCTCTTCCTCGGCACGCTGCCTGGCGCTGAGATCATCAGCGTCCCCAAGTCGGTCTATCAACTCGTCGTCATCAACGGGCACGTCGTCGTGCCCTGGTGCTACGGCCAGTCCGCGCGGATGTCCATGCGCGACGCCGAGGTCGGTCGCTCGTTCGGCCGGCTGGCGCGGGAGTTGCTGCGCCGGTTCGGGCCGCCGTGGCGGCGTTCGCAGGCCGAGCCGCCGCTTCCGCTCGACGCCGTCGACGAGCGCGAGGTCTCCAAGATCTGCGCGGCCATCGCCAGGATCGACCCGAAACCCGAGGTCGTGCTCGCGGGCTGGGCCGGCGCGCCGAATCTCGGCCTGCTGCGCGCCTGCCTCGGCGAGATCAAGTCAACCGACAACGGCTCGCTCAACTGGAGCCACATCGACGATCTGCCCCTGCCACCGCCGGTCATCCCGCGGCCCCGCCGCATGCAATTCCCCTGACCGCGCCAAGCATCGGGCCGCGCGCGGCGAAGCGCGTGGCCCGCGCGGACGAGCAGGAACAGGCCCGGGACGCGCCGACTGCTGGCAGCATGGTCACCATGTCGTTGGATGACTTCGCTCGGTACCCCTTGTTGTTCGGACCCTCGCCGGTGCACGAGCTGGGGCGGCTGACCCGGCATCTCGGCGGAGCCGGTGTCTGGGCCAAGCGGGAGGACTGCAACTCCGGCATCGCGTACGGCGGGAACAAGACCCGCAAGCTCGAGTATCTCGTCGCCGACGCGCTCGCGCAGGGATGCGACACGCTCGTCTCGATCGGCGGCGTGCAGAGCAACCACACCCGGCAGGTGGCCGCCGTCGCGGCGCATGTCGGGCTCAAGTGCGTGCTGATCCAGGAGAGCTGGGTGGACTGGCCCGACAGCGTGTACGACAAGGTCGGCAACATCCTGCTCTCCCGGCTCGCCGGGGCCGACGTGCGGCTGGTCAAGGCCGGCTTCGGTATCGGCTTCAAGGAGAGCTGGGACAACGCCATCGCCGAGGTCGAGGCGGCCGGCGGTAAGCCGTACCCGATCCCGGCCGGCGCCTCCGATCACCGCCTCGGCGGCCTCGGCTTCGCGAACTGGGCGCGCGAAGTGGTCCGCCAGGAGGAGCAGCTCGGGGTGTTCTTCGACACCATCATCGTCTGCTCGGTGACCGGCAGCACCCAGGCCGGGATGATCGCGGGCTTCGCCGGCCTCCCGGGCGAGCGCCGGGTGCTGGGCATCGACGGCTCGGCCAAGCCGGCCGAGACGCTTTCCCAGGTCGCCCGGATCGCCCGCAACACCGCCGCCCTGATCGGCCTGGACCGCGACCTGCGCGACGACGAGATCCTGCTCGACGACCGCTACCACGCCGGTACATACGGCATCCCGGACGATTCGACCCTGGACGCGATGCGCACGGCGGCCCGCTTCGAAGGCATGATCACCGATCCCGTGTACGAGGGAAAGTCGATGGCCGCCCTGATCGACCTGGTCACCCGGGGCGAGATCGACAAGGGCTCCACCGTTCTGTACGCCCACCTCGGCGGCCAGCCCGCCCTGAACGCCTACAGCGCGATCATCTGAACAAACCCTCCGTAGGTGCGCTGAGCTGCGGCGACGCGGTTCTGTCGCAGGGGTCGGATAACCTCCGAAGCATGTCCGAGCCATGGAGAGCCGTCGCCGGGAGTGGGGAGTCGCCGACCCTCATCCGGGATCGAGCCGTGGCCGTGGCCGACTATCTGCTCGCCGTGCGTTCGCAGATGGAGCGCCCGGCGCGCACGGTGCCGGCGGATGCGCACCGGCTGGACACCCTGCCCGTCCATCCGGCGTGCCAGGTCGGGCCGGCCGACGACGGCACCTCCTGGCTGCGGGTCGGCTTGCCCGATCCGATCGGGTCCGTGGCCGTCCCGGCCGAGCTGCGCCGCCGGCTGAACGCCGAGGTCAGCGCGACCGACGAGCCGAAACCCGAGCAGGGCGGCGAGCAGGATGACCTCTTCGAGCGCTGGCGTGACGAGGTCTGGCGGCCGTGGTCGGTAAGCGTCGCCGAGACCGAAAAGACGCGGGTGCTGCACCGGCAGCTGTTCGACCTGATGCACCAGATCGACATGACCGCGGTGACCACCGAGCTGGTCTGGGGCCACGGCATCCTCGAGGCCACGATCGGCGAGCACCGGGTGCGCTATCCGCTGGTCGCCACCCCCGTGATCATCGAGTACGAGCCGGACCGGTCGCTGATCACCGTCTCGCCGCAGGGCCCGTCGCGACTGCAAACCGACGCGCTGGCCGGGCTCGACGAGCGATATCTCGGCCAGCTGCTCGCGCTCGCGGGCCCCGCCGGGACACTCGAGGTCGACTTGTGGGACGACCTCGAGCGGCGGGAGCTGTTCGAGCGCGCGCTCGGCCGGCTCGGTTACGACCGGATCGTCCTGGAGCCCGGCACCACCGCTCCCGGCAAGCCACACATCGTGGACACCGGCGTGCTGTTCGCCCGCCCCAAGCAGCGGCTGTTGCGCGGCTTCCTCGAGTCGTTGCGCGATCGGCTGCTCGCGGGCGACACGGCCAGCGTCGGCGCGCTCGCCGCCATCGTCGCGCACGAGCCCAGCAAGCTGCGGATGCCCGACGACCAGCCGGAGAGCTGGCAGCGGGTGGGGGAGCGGCTGCTCATGCCGCTGCCGACCAACGAGGCGCAGGAGTCCATCGCCCGCCGGCTCGCCCAGCACCGCAACGTCGCCGTCCAGGGCCCGCCGGGCACCGGCAAGACGCACACGATTCGCAACCTGATCTGTCATCTGATGGCCAACGGCAAGCGCGTCCTCGTGGTCGCGCAAAAGGAGGATCCGCTGCGGGTGCTCCGCGACGGGCTCCCCGAGGAGATCCGCTCGCTCTGCCTGGCCGTTCTGGGGCGCACCACCGACCAGCTCGTGCAGCTGCAGCTCGCCGCGCGCGAGCTCGCCGACCGGGCCGCCACCCTGGACAAGCCGCTCGAGGCCCGCCGCGTCGAGCGCCTGACCGGGCGGCTCGAGGAGGCCGAGCGCGAGCTGGCCCGGGCGCTGGCCGGGCTGCGTGCGATCGCTGAGGGCGAGGCCGCGACATATCCGATCGACGGCGTGCGCCTCTCGCCCGCCGAGGTCGGTGCCTGGTTGCGGGCCCGGGCGGCGGCGCACGGCGGCATTCCGGATGCGCTCGCGCCCGACGCGGAGTCGCCGCTCACCCCGGACGGGCTGGCGGCGCTGCTCGAGCTGGCCGCCCGCCTCTCGCCGGCCGACCGGGCCGCCGCGCTGCGGCCATTGCCGCAGGTCGCCGACCTGCCGGACGCCGCAACGGCGAAAGAACACCGAGCTGACCGCGCGGCAATGTCCGCGGAGGTGTTGCGGTTGGAGCGCGAGGGCGTCGACCCCGATGCCGTACGCGACCAGGGCCGGCCCGCCTTGACCGAGTTGCTGGCCGACTTGCACGACGCCGTCGCCTGGCTGCAGCGGCGCGAGGGCGGCTGGACGGATCGGCTCGGCCGGCTGCTCAACGACCCGCACTGGGCGGCCCTGTGGCGCGACCACATCACCGCGACCGAGGCGTTGCTGGCCGAGATGGCCGGGCTGACCCGCAGCCTGGCCGGGCACCGGATCGTCGTCCCCGAGCCGCTGGCCGCGGAGCCAAAGCGGCTGCTGGTCCAGCTCGCCGAGGTCGCGCAGCGGTTCGCGGCGGGCAAGGGGCTGAGTTGGCTGATGCAGCCGGGCCTCTACAAGCTCGCCGACGACGTGCGGGTGGACGGCGAGCCGCTGCGCACCACCGACGACGTCGAGCTCGTGACCCGCTGGGTGCGCCGGGAGCAGTCCCGGCAGCGGCTCGGCGACCGCTGGGCGGAGTGGATCACCCGCCTGGCGATTCCGCCGCCGGACGACCTGGTCCCGGCCGGGTCCGACGGCTGGGGCGATCCGGAGTCCTGGGCGGGCAGCGTCCTCGCCGACGCCGCCCGGTCGCTGGATTGGGATCTGCGGCACTGGCCGGATCTCTCGGCGCGGCTGCGGGCGCTCGTGCCACAAACGGAGCTCGAGCTCGACGCCGACCGCCTCGCCGCGGTCGCGGCCCTGCTGGACGACTGCCCCGCGGTGTTCGATCTCGACGAGGCAACCGCGGCCGAGCTGGCCGTGGCCGACCGCGTCGCGGCTTGGCCGCGGCTCTCGGCGGCCTGGGCCGACCTCGGCGACTGGGACGAGCAGCTGGCCGAGGTGCGCCGGTTGACCGCCCTGCGCGCCGACGTCCAGCGCTACCTGGCCCTGCGCGACAGCCTCGCCGAGGTCGCCCCGGAGTGGGCCGGCCAGGTCGAGGCCGGGCAGGTCCCGGCGGTGAGCGGGGCCGCATGCGTGGCGGCGTGGGAGTGGCGGCGCGCCCAGACCTGGTTCGACGAGGTGGTCGGCGCGATCGACCCGGCCGTGCTCAACCGGCGCGTCGAGCTGGGCCGCGACAAGATCCGCCGGTTGACCGGGGAGTTGGTGGTCGCGTCCGCATGGCTCGAGGTGTCCCGGGCGCTGGATGATCGGCGACGGGCCGCGCTCGCCGATTGGACCACCGCGCTCCGCAAGATCGGTAAGGGCACGGGCCGCAGCGCCGCGGCGTGGCAGGCGCACGCGCAGCGGGCGATGGAGTCTGCGGTCGAGGCGGTGCCGGTCTGGGTCATGTCGGTCGACCGGGCGATCGAGCAGTTCGCCGGCGGGGCCCGGTTCGACGTGGTGATCGTCGACGAGGCCTCGCAGGCGGATCTCTTCGCGCTGCCGGTGCTGGCGCTGGCCGAGCGGGCCGTGGTGGTGGGCGACGATCAGCAGATCGGGCCGCAGTTGGGCTTCGTCGGCTCGGTTTCCGGGCTGATCCACAGCCACCTCGGCGACGTGCCGTCGGCTGAGCACTTCGATCCCGAGTCCTCGCTCTACGACCACGCGGTGCGGCGGTCGCCCGAGCGGATCCTGCTGACCGAGCACTTCCGGTGCGTGCCGCAGATCATCGAGTTCTCCTCCCGGCACTACTACGACGGCAAGATCATGCCGTTGCGCGCCGACCGGCCGGCCTTCTCGCCGGTGCGGCCGATTTTCGTCCCGACCGGGGTGCGCCAGCCGCTGCCCGACTTCGGCGACGTCAACATCGCGGAGGCCGAGGCCCTGGTGGCCCGGGTCGACGCGCTGGTCGCCGACCCGGCCTACGCGGGCCGGACCATCGGCGTGATCAGCCTGCTGAGCACCAGCGGGCAGGCCGCCTACCTGCTGGCGCGGTTGCGCGAGACGATCGGCGAGGACGAGATGGAGGCGCGCCGGCTGCGGGTCGGCGACGCATACACGTTCCAGGGCGACGAGCGCGACGTGGTGCTCGTGTCCATGGTGGTCTCGGCGAACGACGGGCGGCTGGCGGCGTTCACCAAACGGGAATATCACCGCCGGATCAACGTCGCCGCCTCCCGGGCCCGCGACCAGCTGTGGATCTATCACTCGGTGCAGCCGCAGTCGCTGCTGCCGGACGACGCGCGCGGGCTCTTGCTCCGCTACGCCCAGAACGTCACCGACGTCGCGGCGGCGGGCGACCTCGCATCGCGCTGCGAAAGCGACTTCGAACGAGATGTGCTGGGCCGGCTCACCGACCGCGGGTTCCGGCCGGTCCCGCAGTTCCGCATCGGCGGCTACCGCATCGACTTCGTCCTGAACGCCCCCGACGGCCGCCGCCTGGCGATCGAGTGCGACGGCGACTCGTATCACGGCCCGGAGCAGTGGGAAAGCGACATGCGCCGCCAGGCGGTGCTGGAACGAGTCGGCAACTGCGTCTTCGTGCGAATCCGCGGAAGCATCTTCGCCCGCGAACCGGAAGCGGCAATGCGCCCGCTGTGGCAACGCATAGAGGAGCTAGACATAGCGCCTTGGCGCCCGGAGCCAATCGAATCGCCGCTGGCAGACCTGACCGCCGATCCCGCGCCAGCCGCCACCGCCGACGACGAAGCGGCGCCTGGCGCGGCCCCAGATGACGACCCCGAGGCGACGTCCGGCACGGACCCAGACGACGCCCCCGAAGCGGCGCCCGGCGTGACCGCCGACGACGAGGTGGTGTCGGGTGCGCCGGTTGCTGACGGGGTGGTGTCGGGTGGGCTGGCTGACGTCGAACTGGTGCCGGGCGCGCCGGTTGCCGACGAGGTGGCGTCGGGTGCTCTGGTTGACGGCGAGGTGGCGTCGGGTGCTCTGGTTGACGGCGAGGTGGTGTCGGGCGGGCCGGCCGATCACGAGGTGACGCTCGCCTTGACCGCTGATCTCGGTGCGGTCCCGGGGGTGACCGCTGGCGTTGGGTCTGCGCCGGGTGCGGCTGCTGATTCCGGGGTGGCGTCGGGTGTGGCCGCTGGTCCCGGGGCGGTGCCGGGCGTGCGGGCTGGTTCCGGGGCTGAGCTGGGCGATGTCGCGCACCCTGACGGGGCCGGGCTGGATTATGCCGGGCCGAGGGACTTCCGACGGGCTGGTTCTGGGGCTGGGCTGGGCGATGTGGCCTACCCCAACGAGGCTGGGCCGGATTCTGCCGAGCCGAGGGACGGCCGACGGGCTGGTTCCGGGGCTGAGCCGGGCGTCGTCGCCCACCCCGACGGGGCCGGGCCGGATTCTGCGGAGCTGCGGGACGGTCGATCCGACGTGTGAGCGGTGCGTGGTGAGTGCTTGACGTTCAAGAGGCCGGGGATGCTGACTGCCCGCTGCTGATTCTGGTGCATGGGGTCGGAGCGGATCGGCGGATGTGGGGGCCGCAGGTCGAGGCGTTGAGTGCCGGGTTTCGGCTGCTTGTGCCCGATCTGCCGGGCTATGGCGGCTCTCCGGGGCCGTTCACGTTCGATGGGGCGGTCGGCGCCGTTCGGGAGTTGATCGGTTCGCGCCGCGCCCATGTTTGCGGGCTCTCGGCCGGTGCCATGATCGGGCTGCGGCTGGCCGCTCGACATCCCGACGCTGTGCTCAGCCTCGTGCTTTCCGGCGTCCAGGTGCGTCCGCCGCGCGCTCTGCTGCGAGTGCAGACCGCCGCGATGAAGTTGATCCCCGAGTCGAAATACGACGGCGTCCGCAAGCAGGCGGTGCTCCAGGCCGTGCGCGAATTGTCCCGGCTCGACCTGCGACCGGAGTTGACCAAGGTGCGCAGCCGCACCCTGGTCGTGGTCGGCGCGCGGGACCGCCTCAATGATATTGCGTCTCGTTGAGTGCTTCATCGGCGCGACTGGGACCATGCTGGCGGATAAATCCCATGAAATCCGGCTCAATCGCCATCGGGGGGCCTCCAAGCGAACCGACGTGCGTCAGGCGGTGGTGCCCGAGTCGATACGGGCCTTCAGCCTGCTGTGTTCCGCCAGCAGGTTCAGCAGCCTTGAGCCGTCCACCAGCTCGAGCGGGCGGCTGGATGCCTCCTCGTGCGCCGCCGTTTCGAAGCCGCCTGTTGTTACCAGGATTCCCTTTGTCGCGCCGACCGCCGCCACCGCGTCTGCCAGTGATCGGGCCGCCTGGGCGCCCGACATGCTGCTCCGGGCCGCGTCCACGACCACCTTGCCGCCGAAGATCGGGCGGGGGTCGATCGCCAGCCAGCGGGCGCCGTTGTCGGTTCTGATGATCTCGCCCATCTCCAGGCCCAGGTTGCCGAACAGGTCCGCCAGCAGCGCCAGGTACTGATCGTCCGACATCGTTTCCAGGTTGGGGCGTTCGTCGATCTCGGCCAGCACGTTGAATTCGCCGGTCGTGTCCTTGTCGGCCGCGTCCTCGAAGTCGATCATCGGGGTGATGCCGTTCAGCTCGTCGGGCTGACCGGACATCGCCGCTTGCAGGTGTTTCAGGCAGGCGATCGGGTCGACGCGGCGCAGCTTGATCCCCAGGAACGTCGCCCGGTCGGTCTGCACCGACACCAGACACGGGCGGACGAACTGGCCCGTCCGGCGGTCGATCGTGTCGACGATGCCGTTGAACGACACCTGCGAGATCAGCTCGCCCCGGTCCGCCTCGATCACCTCGTGCACCGTGCGCAACGCCACCTGCGCGATGATCCCCGTGTACCGGCGCCGGATCTCCGACTCGTCGCGGGGCACGGCGAGCAGGTCGTCCCGGGTCTGGTCGTACCGGTACTCCTTGACGATCGGGATGACCTCGGCCGGCGGCAGGTGGTATTCGATCAGCAGGTGCCGCCGATTCGGCTGGAACGCGAGCCGGAAATGTTGCGGGAAGTCGTCCGGATAGACGGAGTTGCCGAGCACCATCGCGAAGTACTCGACCACCGAACTCGGGTCTGCCGCCGCCACGGCCGCCGCGAACCGGTCCACCTCGGCGTTGTACGCGACGATCTTCGCCTCGTACTTGCGCCGGCTTGCCTCGTACGCCTGCTTGCGCTCTGCCAATTGGCGCTTGCGCCGCTCCTCGGCCTCCGCCCAGCGTTGCTGCGACACCGAGAAGGCCCGCCGCGCGGCCGTGACCTGCTGCTGGTGCTGCCGCTCGCCGAGCAGCTTGCCGATGCCGGAGGGCAGGACCGGCTCGTAGCTCTCCCAGGACGGCGCCGGCAGCGGCCGGCCGAGCGGGCCCGGGTCGAACGGCGGCATGGACACCGGCTTCTTGAACCGGTCCAGGTCGATGTGGTCGTCGACGTCCAGTGTGGACAGCAGCAGGGCGTCCAGGTCGGCGAGCCGGGCCCGGACGTCGGCGTTGGCGGCCGCCGCGTCGGCGGACCGGGCCTCCACAAACAGCCGGCGGTGCTCCCGCTTGCGTTGCGCATCCGACGCCGCCTGCTGCGCGGCCGCGATGGCCAGGTCGGCGTTGCGCCGGATCAGCTGCCGCTGCTGGGTTGCGGCGGTCTGCGCCCGTTGCTCCGCAGCTGTCTGCGTTGCGTGCGCCCGCTGCATGTCCCGAATAATGCCCATGCGTCGTCCTCGCTCACGGTCTCGAACCGCCACCTTATCCATGGTGTCCCGATTCCGTTACCGGGTGCATGCTTCCGGGCGCGTTGTGTGCATGTTCTTCGACACGCAGCGTCAGGGTCGCAGAAAGCTCCACTGTCGGAACTAACGGTAACTGTCCGTCATGGACCCGACGGTAGTCGAGCCGCCGCACTGCGCAGCGCAGCCGTCGTCCGATCGGCTGTTTTCGCGACCCCGATCGGTCGAGAACAGGCAGTTCCTCGATTTGTCTGTGGGCATGCGAAAACATTGGCCTGTGCCTGGGCTGTCACTTCGGCCCCGTCACGGGTCGTAATAGTCAAGGGCAAGTACACACCGGGCGGGAGGGGGCGCGGCGCATGACAGCACCCGACGAGCGCTTCCCGCGTCCGCGCGCTTTGCGTGAGCGTCTCTCCCGGCGCCCGCGTTTGGCTGCCGGCCGGGTGCTGCCCGAGTCGCGCACCCCGGCCGACGAGCCCGAGACCAGCAAGATCGACAAAACCGCCTGGTTTACGTACGCGGCGGCCGGCGACAAGATCGTCTGGTCCGAGAGCCTCGGCGAGATGCTCGGCCAGCCGCCGAGCGAGAACGAGGTCAGCCGCCAGGTCCTGACTCGCTACGTGCACCGCGACGACCTGGCCCGGGCGCTGGGTGCGGTCACCCGCGCCTGGACCGGCCGGGAGCCGGTCCGCACGACGGTCCGGCTGATGCGCGCCGACGGCGGCTGGTTCGACGTCGACTGCAAGATCGAGCCGACCGCCGACCCGGACGGCAGCGTCCGCGGCCTGCGCGGCACGGTGCAGGACGTCTCGGCCCGCGAGCGCGCCCGCCGCGAGGTGGCCCGGCTGGCCCGGCGCGGCGAGACCGTGCTCGCCTCCCTGATCGAACGCGACCCCGCGACCGAGTTGCTCACCCGCGACCGCTTCGCCGACGAGGTCGACCGGGCGCTGCGCCGTGGCGCCGGTGCCGTCCTGGTGATCCGGATCGAGCCCGACCGGGCCGGCGCGGACGGCGAGGCGCTGCGCCCCGAACGCAGCGCCGACTTGCTGCACCGGGCGGCCCGGGTGCTCGAGGGCGTGGTCCGGGGCGCCGACCTGCTCGGCCGGGTCGGCCCGAACGAGATCGCGGTGCTGCTCGCCGGCACGTCCTGGGCGATGGCCCGGCGGCAGGCCGCGCTGTTCGTCGAGGCCCTCGTCGCGCACCCGTTCGTGTTGCCGGAGGCCTGGCTGCGGGCGCGCGCCTGGGCCGGCCTGGTCCGCTTCCAGGCCGGCGCCGAGGCGGGCAGCCACGACTTGCTGATCGACGCCGAGCACGCGTGGCGCCAGGGCCGGGACGGTGACCGCCCGCTCACGCTCGTGGCGCACCCGGTGGCCGTACGCGATCGGCAGGGTTCTTATCGCAGTCGGGTCGCCGATGCGCTGGATCTGGAGCGGTTCACCCTGTTCGCGCAGCCGATCGTCGAGCTGCAGTCGAACGCGGTGACCCGGCACGAGCTGCTGTTGCGGGTGATCGACGAGACCGGCGGCCCGCAGTCGCCGATCCAGGTGCTCGACACGGCCGAGCGCCTGGACGCCGTGTACGACATCGATCTCTGGGTCGTGGAGCGCGCCATGCAGTTGGCCGCGGCGCGCACCGACCTGTGCCTGCAGATCAACCTGTCCGGCCGGTCGGTCGGCGACCCGCGGCTGACCGGCGAGGTCGAGACCTTGATCCAGCGCTACGGGGTGAACCCGGAGCAGCTCACCTTCGAGATCACCGAGACCGCGCTGATCGGCAACCTCAGCGAGGCGCGGAACTTCGCCGACCGGGTCCGCGACCTCGGCTGCGAGCTGGCCCTCGACGACTTCGGCTCCGGCTACGCCTCGTTTCGCTATCTGCGGCTCTTCCCGATCGATCTGGTCAAGATCGACGGCGACTACGTCGTCGACCTCGTCGACAACCCGCAGGATCAGGTGCTGGTCCGCTCGCTCGTGCAGGTCTGCCAGGCGTACGGGATCCACACGGTGGCCGAGTTCGTCCAGGACGAGCCGACGCTGCGGATGCTGCGCGAGTTCGGCGTCGACTATGTCCAGGGCTTCCTGATCGGCCGTCCGGAGCCGGTCGACAGCCTCATGCCGCCGCGACTGCCGCGCCGTTCAAACCGGCGGTAATCGGGTACCTGCTCGGCATGAAGCATTTCGAGATCGCCACCGTTGCCGAGAAGAACGAGGACTTCCGCCGCGTCCTGTGGACCGGTGAACACCTGCAGCTCGTGATCATGACGATCCCGCCCGGCGGCGAGATCGGCGAGGAGGTGCACCAGGTGGACCAGCTACTCACGTTCGTGAGCGGGGTGGGCAAGGCCAAGGTCGGCGGGCAGGTCCGCAACGTCGCTCAGGGCGACCTGGTCGCCGTGCCGGCGGGCACGAAGCACAACTTCACCAACGAGGGACCGAATCCGCTCGTCCTCTACACCGCCTACGGCCCGCCCGAGCACGCCGACAGCGCCGTGCACCGGACCAAGGCGGAGGCCGACGCCGCAGAGGAGGCCGGCAAGGACGAGCCACCGCAGTCGTAACCCCCAGGGTAAGAGGGGTAACACGGCGCCGGGACCGGCCGAGGCCCCCCAGCCAGCCGGTCCCGGCGCCGCGTCGGGTGGAAGGTCAACGCGCAGCGTACCCTTGAAGCTTCACGAGAGTCGATTGAGCTGCCTGTTTGTTGCGCATCGGTTTCCCGAAGTTTCGCTGCCCCGGGCCTGCGCGGGGCGAAACGGGGCCACCCGCCCCATGGGCGGGACAGGATCAGCAACTAATCTGCCAGACATGGCAGACGAGCCGCGGTGGTTGAGCGACGAACAGCAGGACACCTGGCGGCGCTTCATCGAGGTGCTCGTCAAGGTCCCGGCGGCGCTCGAAGCGCAGCTGCAGCGCGATTCGGGCCTGACCCACATGGGTTATATGGTGCTTTCAACCCTTTCCGAGCGTACGGACCGCAGCCTGCCGATGAGCCGCCTCGCGCGCAAGGCCAGCGCGTCGCTCTCCCGGCTGTCGCATGTGGTCGCACGCCTGGAGGCCCAGGGCTGGGTCCGCCGCGAGCGGGATCCCGGTGACGGCCGCGTCCAGATCGCGGTGCTCACCGACACCGGCTATGCGAAGGTCGTCGACTCCGCCCCGGGCCACGCCGACGCCGTGCAGCAGCTTGTCTTCGACCGGTTGACTCCCGCGCAGGCTCGCCAGTTGGCCAAGCTCAGCGAGTCGCTGCTCGAGGCGCCGGTCGAGGTCCGGCCGCCGGCCCGCACCCCATAGATTGATTTACCGGCGTCTTCGCGCCGAGGCCTTCGCTGTATTCCCTGCTCGCGGGCTTGACGGCCGGGAAAATCCGGACGCGGGCGAGCTTCGCGCCGAGGATTTGCGTAACCATGCCCGCGAATTCGCGTTGAGAACTGATGCAGGACTTGTTTCGCGTCGATGAAAATTAGCTGTGCGCGAACTGTGAGTTTCAATCACATACGTCGAGGTGTGAGCTGCGTTACTCTTTTCCGGGTGGGGCTTTTGTAACCATTAGGAGTGTGTGTGGCACCGGGTAATGGAAAGTTAACATCGCCCGGGCGGAGTCGGCTCTTCGGCTGATTTGAACCGATGCCCCGCGCCCGATATTTTCTAGACCGGTGGGAGTTGTCCGTGCGGCCGGCGCCCACCTTCACCTCTGCCCAAATGAACAAGGGAATGCCATGCGCGCTGCCGTTTTCCGGAGGCCGGCCAGACCGGCGCCGTCCGCCCGTCCCTTGTTGTAGAAGGCTTTCCGCCGCAATCGCCACGGCTGAACTGTCCCCCCGCCAGCCTTCGCAGCTCGCACAGCCAAGCCATTCCCGAGGAGTTCCACGTGGAGCCCAGCATCCGCCCCAGCGTTAGCGTGGTTATACCCACCCACAGCGAAAAGCGCTGGTCATCCCTTGTTCGAACGGTCACGTCGGTGCAATCCCAGGAATACGCACCGGCGGAGATTGTGGTGGTAGTCGACCACAACGCCGCGCTGTACCGCCGGGCCCAGGAGGAGTTGGCGGGCGTCACCGTCCTCGAGAACCAATTCGCCCGGGGCGCATCGGGAAACCGGAACACCGGGGCCTTCCACACGGACACGGCGCTGATCGCCTTTCTGGACGACGACACAGCCGCGGTCCCGGACTGGCTGGACAACATGGTCGAGCCGTTCGGCGACCCGACGGTGGTCGGCGCCGGCGGCGGCATCATCGGTGCCTGGGAGGGTGCCCGGCCGCGCTGGATGCCCGACGAGTTCCTCTGGACGGTCGGCATCTCCTACACGGGCATGCCCACCACCACGGCGCAGATCCGCAACGTCTGGTCGGCCAACATGCTCGTACGCCGGGACGCTTTCATGGCCGTTGGCGGCTTCCGCACCGGCTTCGGCAAGCTCGGCGACCAGAACCGGCCGGAGGACACCGAGTTGTGCCTGCGGATGAGCGTCGACGGCGGCCGGTGGATGTACGTCCCCGACGCCGTGATCCGCCACGAGGTCCCGGTCGACCGGACGACCTTCAAGTTCTTCCTCCGCCGCTGCTACGCCGAGGGCCGGGGCAAGGTCCAGATGGCCGGCCTGCTCGACCGCTCGCAGGACCTGGCCGCCGAGCGCGACTATCTGCGCCGCACCCTGCCGCGGGCGGTGACCCGCAGCCTCGCCGACGCCGGCCGTGGCCGCGGTGTGTCCCACGCCCTGCGCGCCGGCACCGTGCTCGCCGGGGTCGGCGCGGCCGGCTTCGGCGGGGCCGTCGAGTCCCTGGCCGCCCTGCAGACCCGGCGCCGCTCCCCGGCGACAGCCGAGTCGACCCCGGCATAAGCCGATCGACCGAGGGCAGGGCAGCACCCAGCCCGGCCCGATTTGAGGCCTTCGCCCAGGTGGCGGAGGCCTCAGCCAGGTCGCCGCTCCGCCACCTGGGCCACGGATCCGGGTGTGGCAGGTCTCATCCGTCGCCTCGGATGAGAAGGTGAAGGCATGAGTCAGCGAGTCAACGGCGTTATCGCCCGCGCCAAGGGCGCCCCAGTCGAGGTGACCACGATCGTCGTGCCCGATCCCGGTCCCGGCGAGGCCGTCGTCAAGATCCAAGCGTGCGGGGTGTGCCACACCGACCTGCACTACCGCGAGGGCGGCATCAACGACGACTATCCGTTCCTGCTCGGCCACGAGGCCGCCGGGATCGTGGAGAGCGTCGGCGCGGGCGTCACCGACGTGGCCCCCGGCGACTTCGTGGTGCTCAACTGGCGCGCCGTCTGCGGCAACTGCCGGGCCTGCAACAAGGGCAAGCCGTGGTACTGCTTCAACACGCACAACGCGAGCCAGAAGATGACTCTCGAGGACGGCACCGAGCTGTCGCCCGCGCTGGGCATCGGCGCGTTCGTGGAGAAGACGCTGGTGCACGCGGGGCAGTGCACGAAGGTCGACCCCGCCGCCCGGCCCGCGGCGGTCGGGCTGCTCGGCTGCGGCGTGATGGCCGGCATCGGCGCGGCGATCAACACCGGCGGCGTGACCCGCGGCGATTCGGTCGCGGTGATCGGCTGTGGCGGGGTCGGCGACGGGGCGGTGGTCGGCTCGGCGCTGGCCGGAGCGACCACGATCATCGCGATCGACACCGACGATCAGAAGCTGGAGTGGGCGCGCAAGTTCGGTGCCACCCACACGATCAACGCCCGGGGCGTCGACGTGGTCGCCGCGGTGCAGGAGCTGACCGGGGGCAACGGCGCCGACGTGGTGGTCGAGGCGGTCGGCCGGCCGGAGACGTACAAGCAGGCCTTTTATGCTCGGGATCTGGCCGGCACCGTGGTGCTGGTCGGGGTGCCGACGCCCGAGATGACGATCGAGTTGCCGCTGCTGGACGTCTTCGGCCGGGGCGGGGCGCTCAAGTCGAGCTGGTACGGCGACTGCCTGCCGAGCCGGGACTTCCCAATGCTGACCGAGCTCTACCTGCAGGGCCGGCTGGATCTGGACGCGTTCGTCTCCGAGGAGATCGGGCTCGGCGACATCGAGGAGGCGTTCAAGAAGATGCACACCGGCGGCGTGCTGCGGTCCGTGGTGCTCTTCTGATGCGGGTCGACCACGGCGTGACGTCGGGCACGTTCTCGCTGGACGGGCAGACGTTCGAGGTCGACAACAACGTCTGGGTGGTCGGGGACGACGACGAATGCATAGTCATCGACGCGCCGCACTCCGTACCGGAAATCTTGAAGGTTGTGAACGGCCGGCGGGTGACCGCGATCGTCCTCACGCACGCGCACGATGATCATGTCCGGGTGGCGCCGCAGCTGTCGGCCGAGACCGGGGCGCCGCTCTATCTGCATCCCGACGACGAGCCGCTCTGGCAGCTGGTGCACCCCGACGTGCCGATGCCGGCGCCACTGGCCGACGGCCAGCAGATCGGCGTCCTGCAGGTGCTGCACACGCCCGGCCACAGCCCCGGCGCCGTCTGCCTCTACGCCAGCGACCTGGGCTGCGTCTTCACCGGCGACACCCTCTTCTATGGCGGGCCGGGCGCGACGGGGCGGTCGTTCAGCGACTACGACACGATCATCGCGTCCATCCGGGCCAAGCTCTTCACGCTGCCCACGGCCACGGTGGTGCACACCGGCCACGGCCGGGACACGCTGATCGCCTCGGAGCGTCTCTAGCTGACCGCCGGAGCCAGGTGGGCCGCGCCGGCTTCGCAGCCGGCGCGGCGTCCGTCCGGAGCCAGGAGCCTCAGGCCGCCCTGGCGTACGCCGGGATCGACCGGTCGGCCAGCAGGTCGAGCGACAGCGCGGCCGTCCAGCTGAACGCCGACGCCCCGATGCCCTCGCCGGTGACCGGGTGGAAGTACTCGAAGTGGCCCGACTTCACCACCAGCCGCATCATCGCGGTCCGCAGGTCCTCGGCCTCGCCCAGATAGCCGTGATATTGCATGCCGCGGCGCAGCAGCCAGTTGACGTTGATCCAGATCGGCCCGCGCCAGTAGCGCAGCGGATCGAAATCGGCCGCCGTCCGGTCGTAGCTCGGCGTGGGCAGGCCGGTCTGCTCGGGCAGGCCGAACCGTTCCGACGCCGCCTCGACCATGATCGCGGCCGCCTGCTCGGCGGGCAGTCCGGGCAGCATCAGCGGCACCAGGCCGTTCACGCAGCGGACCGGGCTGAGCGTACGGGTGCGCACGTCGCGGACCCGGAAGGTCTGCGTCTGCGGGTCGTACAGATGCTTGACGATCGCGTCGGTGATCTGCTGCGCGCGTTCGCGGTGCGGCTGGGGATCGGCGCCCACCACCGCGGCGATCTGGGCCAGCGCCAACTCGGCGGAGGCGAGGATCGAGTTGAACGACGGGCACTCGACCACGAAGTCGTGCCGCTGCGCCAGGTCGGTGTCGGAATAGTCGCCGGCCCGGTAGTTGAGCACCAGCCCCAGGTAGCGCGCGTAGTCGACGTCGGTCGGCCGGTGCGCCGCGTCCGCCACCTGGTTGTCGCGGCGCTCGTAGCGCTCCAGCAGCGTCACGTCGGCGGGCACGGCCGACATCGCGGCGTCCCAGGACGGGCTGTTGTCGAGGCCCGACTCCCAGGGGTGCACGATGCTGGCGAGGCCGTCGCCGCCGGCGTTGCGCCGGCCGAGCAGGTATTCCTGCTGCTTGACCAGGCGCGGGTAGAGCCAGGCCAGCTCCTCGCCGGCCTCCTTGGCGCATTCGGCGCCGTGCGGCGTCGCGCGGCGGTAGACCTCCCACGCGCCGACCGCGTGCAGCGGCGGCTGGACCAGGGCGGTGCTGCCACGGGCGGGGCGTCCGGCGTACGCGGGCACGTCCCAGAACGCCGGGCCCGGGAAGTAGTCGCGCTCGTCGGTGCGGGGGTCGAAGACGATGTGCGGCACGCGGCCGTCGGGCCATTGCGCCGCGAAAAGGTGTCGCAGATCGCGCCAGGCGCGGGTGGGGTTGGTGTAGGCCAGGCCGATGGCGATGAAGGCGGTATCCCAGCTCCACTGGTGGGGATACAGCCGGCGGGACGGGACCATGTGGTCGTCGGCCCAGTTGGCGTCGAGCACGGATACGGCGGATTTCCAGAGTTCAGCAGACATCTCAGAGTTCGCAGCGACGGTTGGAACGGACAGTTGTTGGTGCATCTCTTTATAGACCTTTCCGGCGCGCGGTCTGGCAAAGACCCTTGATCGGGTGACCCAGACCTCGCTCAAGGAAATCGACTCTCGATCCACTTCTACGGACGGAGAGTGCGTTGCGGACGGGTACTGCCCGGACGGTCACCGTGAGATCCACCAAACCTCCGATGACCAGGGTCTCGGCGGCAAAGTCGATCCGTGCAAGGTCCACGTACGTATCCAGAGGCGCATCGTCGCGCGGCCGAGCCCGACCGGCCGGACCCGCGGACGCCATGCCGCCAGCCGGAGGAGACGACGACCGTGGACCTGCCCGCCACCAGCCAGGACCAGCCCGCCGACGCTCCGGCCGAGTCGGCCGGGACCGGCTGGCCGTCGGTTTCCGACTACTGGCCGGACGACCCGGACGAGCAGCAGCAACCGCCTGCCCGCCGGAGCCCGGCTGAGCAGCCAGACGAGGACGGGATCACCTGGATCGGCGCCGGCGACGGGCCCGGAGCGCTCGGCGGGTCCCGCGGCCGGCGGTCGCTCTTCGTGCTCGGGTGCGTGCTGGCCGCGGCGTTGCTCGTGGTCACGGGCGCGGTGCTGGCGACCTTGGTCAAGCAGGCGCATGAGAAGCCGGTCGACACCGCCGCCGTGACACCGCCCGCGCCGTCCAGCGTCGGCAACACCGCGGCGGCCCAGGTCGCCCCGCCGGTCACCGCGGATCCCTCGGCGGCCACCGGCGCCGCCACGCTGGCCCCGGCCCCCACATCCGCGGCGACGACACCGCCGCCGAGCCGGCCGGTCTCGGCGACGTTCGAACTGGCCGGGGTCGCGCCGGCGGTCACCCTGCACACCCGCGATCTGGGCACCGATCTCTATCGCGTCACCGTCGGGAAGGGCGCCACGGCCGAACCGCGGGTCAGCACCAAGGGCACGGTCTTCCGGCTCGCGCTGACGCGCAACGGCAAGGCCGCGCAGGCGCCGGTCGACGTCACGCTCAACTCGGCCATCCGGTGGACCGTGCGGCTGACCGGCGGCGCGACCAAGGATGTTCTCGACTTCGGCGACAGCAGCCTGGCCGCGGTCGAACTGGCCGCCGGGGCGTCCCTGATCGAGCTGACCCTGCCGCCGGCCAGCGGCACCCTGCCGGTGCGGGTCAGCGCCGGCGTCAGCGAACTGCGCGTGGCGACCGCGAAGAACGATCCGATCCGGCTGGACCTGCGGGCCGGCGCCGGCAAGGTGGTGCTGGACGGGCGTACCCGCAACGGCGTCGGGCGCGGCACGGTCCTGACGACCTCGGGCTGGGCGGACGCCACCAACCGGGTCGACCTGCAGGCGACGGTCGGGGTCGGCGAGCTGTCCGTCAACGACGATTGATCGACCGCCACAGCCGGCTGCGACCGCCCGGCAGGTAGGGGGAGTCCAGGCGTTTCGCGACCACGCCGGACAGGCCCTGGGCGGCGGCGGCCTCGAGCGCGAACTCGCCACCGCCGGGGAAGTAGGGCGGCGTCTGCCAGTTGTCGCCGGCGATCGACAGGCCGTCGAGCAACTCGCGGCGCTCGGCATAGCCGACCAGTCGTTCCGTGCCGTGGCCCTCCAGCCACAGCAGGTCGTACGCCAGGAATTGCACGGGTGTGCGCTCCGCCGCCCGGCGGGCCGCCGCCGCATCGCGCGGCGCGGATCTGCGCTCCAGGAGCGTGGCCGACACCGCAGTGCCATCGAACGCGACGATCTCGCCGTCGAGGACAGCCTCGGTCGGGGCGAGCGCGTCGCCGAGCGGGCGAATCTCCGGATACCACGACGTGACGTCGGCGCTGTCCGTCACGAGGCGGACCCGGCCGCCGGAGACGTAGGCGATCGTGCGGCGGCCGGACCAGGCCATCTCGTATCCCCACTCGGGGTCGTCGGCGGGCAGGGCGGCGGCCGGGGTCGCGAGCATCGGCTCGACGGACTCGGGCATCGGCTCCCAGCCGGGCTCCGGCGGGTCCATCCGGCGGACCATCCAGTCCTTGCCCTCGGGCTGGTCTCTTCCGTCCGTTCGGAAGAAGACGTATCGCCCCGACGTGACATCGCCGTGGAATGTGACACTTATCTCGTCGTCGCGCCATTTGTCCGTCTCGTAGGTGCCGCGGTCGTGGATCCTCATCTGGCCGCCGCCGTACTCGCCGGCCGGGATCTCGCCCGCGAAGTCCAGATACTCCAGCGGGTGGTCCTCGGTGTGTTTGGCCAGGTTGTTGCGGTTGCGGTCGCGCGGCAGGCCGCGTGGCACGGCGAACGAGACCAGCACGCCGTCGCGCTCGAGCCGGACGTCCCAGT
>Ga0307512_10001675_pt1 | contig 30453 bp, 27 predicted proteins | sample 14_EM_MG_FD_200267 | JGI IMG/M metagenome (GOLD analysis project Ga0307512, IMG submission 200267) | Populus trichocarpa ectomycorrhiza microbial communities from riparian zone in the Pacific Northwest, United States - 14_EM | ecosystem: Host-associated > Plants > Roots > Unclassified | place... | reverse complement strand
AATGCTGCGGCTGGGTGCCTGAAGATGCAAGGGTCCACATGCAGACGGAAGCGGAGGAGCTACAGTTGTGAATGGAGGAGGCTTGGTAGTGAGCAGAGGGTCTTGTTTGTTTGTATGTTATCATATTTGTATTATAGTATCGCCGTGCGCAGTGCGCAGAGCTAGACTGCAGAGCCCTACAGTGTTTTCGTCCGTGGCTCTGCTGCCTTAGTCCTAAACAGTCCTTAGTTTGCTTGCCCCGAAAATTGTCGTCTGGTCCGGGGCTTACTTTTGCCCGGACGGGACGGACTATTGGGAAGCCTGATTCAAACAACATCGTGCTCGAGCTCGTGTGACAGTCAAGTTGAGACTAAAGGTTTATTGAGTTGTACTGTGCATGATTTGTTGGCGGTTTCTGAAGAGACATATCTTGGACAAGAATGGGTCCTATCGGGTGATCCTTTTGTAGCTCATAATAGCCCAAGTAACGCTTCGACTACTCCATGCGTATATTGCTCCAAACTGCATCGCATTCAAAGAATCGGTAAACGTTGCAATACACAGCATCATACGCTCCGGCGCATTTGGGAGTTGATAAAGCCGAAAGGAATGGTTGCGAGGGTTACTTTAGAAAGTGTAGAGTTAGATACACAGGCAATGGCAGCATTTCAAGCAATGCAGATGCCTGAGGAGGGAGCTGTGCGATTTGGAATTGTAAGTACCAGTGATCGTTACTTTTTAATTCATCACTGACAACAGTAAATGTCATATAGCATTGATAAAGGGAATCAACATTGAAGAGGATCTTGGAAAGGCTTGATTGGAGCGACTGGGATGCAACGGTGGAAATGCTTTGCCTATAGCATGCTATACGAAGTTCATGGAGATGTGAGAGTTCAGGACACGTGATGCCATTGTCGATAACCAAGTGCGAATTTCAATTGAGTAATTACGGTGAGGTGGGAAGTTGAGAAAGTTTGTGCCGTGGCCATTGTTGCAAATCAGTACACGTGTGTACACAAAAATTGATGAATCGGGCCTATCATGGTTCACCCCACGATTAGTATAAAGATGACAGACTCAAATTTGCTGGCCTCGCTTGGGAGCGGCCGAATGGGTAAAGCTGCCTATAATAGTTAGCAAGAGCAAGCCGACCCGCAGAGCCGCAGCCCACCTCGCTGGTTGTATAGATAATTTAAAGTGTGGATAATAAGCCAAACTAATTTATTTATATTAAACTCCAAGCGATTACAACTGATCAACAGTGCTAAGACTTCTCGGTTTATTATAAGGGAAAACGCCGGGTTTTGGAAAATGGTTGTGCTACCCAGCTAGAATTCACAATGCTCGCAATAATGATCTAAGCTGGTACACTCTGAATCAAGACTAGGGCAACGTGCTTTATTCATGATGCGGACATTTGGAGTGTTTAAGCAAAACACGACAGATCAAATTTCACAGAACCTATCATGTCGCAGTCGCCTACCCTCTCAAAAAGCTGTGCTACAGGATTGAACCTCCCGTCATCCATCGCTCCAAATTCGTGTAACTCCTCAAGTCCGACACTGACACACAATATGCAATGAGCGTCAAGCGGAAAAGTCCAACGGCAGTGATCATGGATTATGCTTGATCGCAGGCATGCTTGAATTTGCAAGTTCTATATCGTCTGGCGTCTGGCTACCGGCTATTGATGATTTCGGATATGTGGAGATAACACCCGCGGACACCACGGTAGATGATATATTGAGGTCTATATTGTCTGCCGTTCGATTGCTGGCTGTTGGTAATTTAGGATGCATAGATATACCACCACCAGATAGTGCTACAGGCTCAAACTGCAATCGAGACTCGGGGAAATAATAAGGTACTGGTGCCAAACAACCATGCCAAGATTGAACACCATCTTGAACATGACTCGTCGAGTGAATGGTCCAATCGCGACTGTTGAGATCCGGAATCCTGGAAGTGCGGATAGATTGCATCAGATACCGATACAACTGTACAGCATCAAAAGCTATCAGTCTGCGCTGGAACGTTTTGAATCTCGGCCCATTAAAAACTAAACTGCAGAAAATGTTGCCAAACCGCGCAATAAGGGTGACACCCAATAGTACTGCGGGGACTGCTACAAGGCCCGCAACCGAAAATGTTGACACTGCTGCGGAAGATACAACAAAGTCCGCGACCCCTTTATCTTGTTGCGAGTGAGGAAATGTGATTTCGTTATCAATGCCGTACTTCTCTTGCACCATTAGGGAATCTTTGAATATATCTCGAGATGCAACATAGGTTCCAAATATCAACCGTGTCAAATCTTTTTCTATGGAGGATGAACCCGCATCGAAAAATTTCCGGAGGTGAGAGGCACTTGAGACAAGCATCGAATTACCAAGAGAAGCTCCGAAGTCAACAATCTTGGGGGCGGCGAAGTTCAGTTGAAGATATTTGTGCCACTCTTTTGGAATTTTTAAACCGTCCAATTGGTCGAGGTCGTTCACGCTATTGACGCTGTTGCCCATGTATTCCCAGGTATCGTTCTGAAAGCACGAAAGTGGAGGTCGCGCGCTAACAACTATGTATCCTGGAGGATTTGATCCTGTCGGAGATAAACCGTTGCAAGGGAGACCAGGTCTTTCGGCTGCTGGTTGAGTCAGGTACCAAGGGTCGGAAGATTGAGTAAAACTTTGCCGATCGACCGAATGTATAACGATTGCGTAAAGAAACGAATTTCCGCTGGGAATATTCTCAGGATTCCAGTAAGGTACAATCTGAGCTCTCGGTGGCATATCGCACTCCAATCGCTTTACATCGCAACGGTTCGGCAACTCCCACAATTTATATCGATCTACGTTTTCGTTGGTGTGATTGGTGTCTAACCAGTTGTATTCTGTCGTACAGTATCCATGGACCTTGTAAAGCAATTTCTGGGATCTCTGTAGACCGAAATCAAAACCCGATATGTTGTAGGAATAGACGATGGTGCGTATCTGTTTGCCGCCAGATGCTGTATTTATCGGCCTCGAAATTAAAACCTTCGTCAGAAGTTGCTTCATAGCTCCATCTACAGCGCCAATAGCTCGTAGAGCAGCAGGTGCTCGAAGTGCTTGAACTTTCGAGTCAGAGGCATCAGAGGTGTCTGCAGGTGGGCGCGGAAAGTAGATATGCTCAAATACCGCTGGAGCAACTGTCCCGATTACAAGTGAACCTGGAACAAGCACACCGCTTATAACACTGCCGATGGCAAAAGTAATCGATAGAACAAATAACAAAACAGGATATCGAACTGAAGGCCGAAACTCTCCTCCACTCTCCCGTGAAATCGAATGTGCCATGTGAGCTTTCGCCATGCAGAGGAACTTGAATATGAATATGACAGCGCCAAGAGCTTCCCTGGAGTTGTAGAAACCAACAATAAAAAGTTCGTTGTTTTCCACATCCCCTGGCACTATTTGTTGTCTGTTTTCTACATCCCCTGGAACTCGTTGCGGAACACATGCAATGACTATGTGTGTAAAAATGCTCCAGAGGGCTAGGAAAATAAATAATGACAACACCGAATAGGCGGCGATAATGTGTTCGCCTTTGGATTTCGAGAAGGCAATAGCCAACACACGTCCATGCTCGGTAGGCATCCAGAAAAGAACATCGGTTTGGTAGGCATCCGGAGGCGGCTCCGAGAAGCCACTCATCTTGGGTGTACGGGGTTTGATCTCAGACTCTCGTGCGGTAGTAAAATTGTTGCGTTGTTGCACTGAATGTTTTTGGTTCATCAAGCATGAGTCGTATTCCGGAGAAAAACAGCCTGATATGCTTTCCAAGTTTGCTGTGCCGGAAGGGACGCGTAATATGTATTTAAACCAGAACATAGCCCCAAAATTAAAATGTAACCTTAATATTGCAAGCTCGTGACATGTACAAGGCTGAGTCCGTTTTAGTTTTACTTCTTTTTGTGTCACAAGTGAGGTTATATATGATGACGTTGGACGCACAAACAACAAGTCCTTGTTTCACTTATCCACTCAAACACCCGCAGTCGTTCGTTCAGTATTCACGTTTTGGATTTATCTACATACCATTCGTTTCATCCAACCCACACTCGTTTAAAATGTATATTAACTTCATATTTCTGCGCTATTCGCTCTTCATTTCGGTCATCACCTTTGCCCATGGTAGAACAATGGTTGTCGTCGACGGGACGGGTCGTGCTTTCACAACTAATACTACTTTTTCCGGCTCCATCGTCACCATCCGCCAGCCCAGTCAGTTCATTGAAGCCACGCTTTCTGCGATAACAACCGGAACCGCAGCCCTTACTATCAACATTACCGATAGGTTCATTCAGCAGCCATCGTCGCCACCAATCCTTACTATCAACATTACCGATAGACTCATTCAACCGTCATCGTCGCCAACAATCACCACCTCCTCGACAGCGACATCCACTAGTGCCGAACCGGGAGAATCGCAGACTGGAACAGGCACGGCTCAAACTGATATCATAGTGGCCCTCAGATCAAACCCTGACACGACCCAATTCGCAGACAGATTGGATGGAGATCCTGATTTCAACAAACTGGTGCAACGAGTAAACGAAAAAACTAAAAGCAACATCACTATTTTTGCCCCAGCAAACGATGCCATGGAAAAATATTACCAAGGAATTCTGCAGCGCACTGACGACAAGTACGAATCAGAAGTGGCCCGTCAGTTTACATACCGGGCCTTGGGAGAAGAAGATATATATTCCGCACCATTGGTATGGAATGTACTGGACAGTGACAGCCAGCACGTCAACCTAGGAGAAAATGAACCCCAACGACTGGTTTCGGAACCAGAAGATAACAAAAACGTGGCCATTATCTCCGGTCTGGGACGAAAGGTGTCAGTTTGCAGTGACGGAATTGGGTTTTCCCTGGGTTGCATAAAGGCCACATCCGAGTAAGGGCATTTCCTGATGTTACTGCATGAGCTAACTGGGCGTCACAGCTGGTTCACTCCTCCCCTAACCCTGGATTTGACACTGCAAGAGCTCGGCCACACGGGATTTCTCGACGCCCTCAAGCGCGAGAAACTACTCGATAAGTATTCGACCACTGCAAAGGTGATCGTATTTGTACCCCAGAATGCCAACAACAGCCCTTTATCGTTGGAGGATCTGAAGCGCCATGTTATCGTCGGCGAGTTCGGATACACCCCCGTCCTAAAGATTGGGAAAGCATACAGCAGCCAATCCGGCGCAAAACTGAATGTTTCGCAGAAGAATAGCGAATATTCGGTTAACGGCGTCAGAATCGTCCAATCAAACATCATCTTAGAGAATGGTGTTATGCACGTGCTAGGGGGAGTAAGACTCACCTATTCCCGTACTCTAAAGTGGACGAAGCTGACAATTTGGAAATCAGCGAATTGAAAAGGGCGTCGAACAGGAACCTGCAGTTGATAAGAATAATGACGCTAAGAAATCGGAAGGAATGAAGACACCTTTATCGCTAAGCGCTGCCGCAGCTCTTGTCATAATAGGGTTATACTCTGTGTGGCAATGGATGGCATGACTATGATTAATGAGCCACAAAGCTAACGACATTCTACTGACTTTGTAAGATGTATGATGAGTTATGTTAAATAACGATGTAGCAATAGTTCGTTGATTTTATAAGCTAGGACTCGGAACAATGTTTTCAAATCATCGTGTTTTTAGACTCTTATGCTACATCGTAGTGTGCTTTCTAGTATGTGCTAGCAACCCATTTGTGGAACTTGTTTAAAGTGGGGTTCCTCCGAGCGGAGAATTGAGTAGGCTGTGGTTACGCCACACCATACGGTAGAAATCGATCGCGCCTCACCCCCCTCCCCACTTCAAAAGTGGACAAAACGCTCGCTGTCAGGAGCTTTCAGGTCGTGTAGACATCCGATTTGACTAAGCTCGTAAGTCAGCCTAGGATGGGTCTGACGACTAAGTCATGGATTAAGTACTCACCCGACGAAGGGGCTGAACGATTAAGTCATAATGTTACTCTGAGATTCAGAGACAATGAACCGTCCAACTCAAAGCTAAAAATTAAAAAGAAGACTTGGAATACAGTCAATGTAGATAATAACTGCTCTCATAGTGTGCCTGCACTTGGCCGGAATTGTTTGTATGGTGGAGGTACTTCGGCTTATCCCCGTTGTCATGCAGGATAGATCCGAGGTTCGGCCTCCAACGAATGAAGTATTGAGCACACTTCTACCACACAAACAATGCAGGCAGATTACGAGAGCGGTTATTATCTACATAGCCTGTGACCGAAAACTTCCTTTTTAATTTTCGGTGTGGAGTTCGGTTGCCACTCCGAACTCAGAGTAACGCCCAGAAAACTGATCTGATTGCCAAATAGAAGATGTTATTTGTCCAGTCCCTCTGGCAGGTACACGGCTTACAACTTGACTTCAAGACATCAACCTGGTGGATTCCAGAAATGGCGATTGTTGCCTAATCGGTTCCAGGGGTATTACGCGTAAGCGCCAGCCTGATCGATCTGGTTTTCGTCATCGTGATCCCACAAGGCTCAGCCACCGCTTCAGGAGGAAAATGGGGCCAATTGAAAATCTGAATGAAACGGTTAATTAAAAAGAAGTACGAAGCTTGCGCAATTGCGCACCAGTGAGGCTCTCACTATACCTAATTTGGGGAGCTGGTGCATAATGTTACGAGAGCAAATGCATGACTACAAGAGATCCTTGGCGACAATACGTTGTAGTCGCCGGCAGTGAGTTTCTAAAATCCAGAGTAGGGTTAAATCTAGGCGAATAGGAGAGCATAGAAGCACACTAGAGAGAGATTTCACCGTATGTATAGGAAAAAAAGATAGCAATTCGCATAGCCTTGACGCATGTACTAGAGTACTTGCTTTGTTCAATAGTGCGATCTCCTAGTGATTTGTTTTAACTGTGATATATCAACAATCCAATCCCCACTTTCAATTCATTTATGTGCAGCCATTGAAAAAATGAATCGAAAAATGTGCTGATATTGTTTTTCACGTATCAATGCTTCTTAACATGGGATAGATGAATCTTAGAGGCGCGATCAAGGGTATTTCATTGACTGCCATCAGAGAATGAAATCTGGCCTACCAAAAAAGGTATGGATCTGATTCATCTTTTCAATGGCTGTTTGCCCGTGGCTGGTTATGCAGAACATGGAGAGGCGCAAGCAAGAATTGGAGGAACTTTATGTCAGAAAAAGTGGGGTACAGCCTCCAACGCAAAGATAGAGGATCCGAGGTTGTTAGATTTGCATGCTGTCATATATACCGAGCGACATTTTGGTCTATCACTGTCTTTCTGTTTAGTTTTGCATAGTTCACTTCTGGAGTCTTTTCCGAGTTCGCCCCTGCACTAGTGCACCCTCTAATGGCCTCAGCGTACGATGGCTGTTGGATTTACTGGCCTTTCGTTCACCTAAAGATATATTATAATTACCTTTTGCTTAAATACACAAGTTAGTGAAGCGGCTAAGGTCTTGAATATATTCACATCAATTATCACTCGGATATGAGGTGTGAATTTGAAACCCTAGCCCCCATGGGCTAGCAAACACCTCGTTTGTGAACGATTCAACCGAAAATGTGTACTATTGTACCGGCCTTCGTTAATCAGTAATCAAGGGGCGTTTAGTGTAAGAAACTCTTGCCTTGGTAATCATAATCATGAGGAGTATAAGTACAGCAATCTGTAATCGTTCCGCGGCAGAAAGCTATTTTGTGGACCTCAGTGCTTGAAGGCGGGACCCGTGGGACTATCCATCTCAGTATCTATCCAAGACTTTACGGCGATGAAGCGCACACGAATTTTCATGACTACAACGGAAACTGTACGAGAATTGTGTGTACATTGCAAAAAAACTATGAAGTACGTAGGGCAGGAAAATTCTGTGTCCATATTCAAATTAGTGGGTAATTTACGCAACTATGATTGGATAACCGTGGCCTTGCCCCACTTTAAGTTTACTTCAAGCTGGTTAGTGCACAATGTCTTGTCATTTAGCATAATAGTAGAGCTGCATCTGGATGAAGACTCATGAGCTTATTCCCATACTCTAGCTTGACAATGGATTACACGTGGAATGGATAAAGAAGGTCTGGATATGGCCTCAAGCAGAAGTTCATGAGTCAAGCACTCAAGTTCACCTTTATGGTTAGTCCACTGGCAGCTATGACATCTGGTCTTACGACTGCACTAGCAAAAGCACTGGTACACGATGGATGGTGCTACCCCCGGCATGATATGATCCCCTCTATCGTTAGATCTATGTCAGCTGCCGGTTTATTTGATAAGTGGCTGTTGATGATAAACATTAGCATTAGTGATACTGTGACTGCACTGCACAAGTAACTACAAAGACGTGCCAAATTCACCTGCTTTAATTCTCTGTAACCACCGGCAGCTGGCTAGCTGGGCTACTGGGTGCGGGTGGAACAGATTTCAACCAATATATACGTCCACTAGGGCTAAGGACGGTATTATGATGGAAGCAATTATTAAATATCATATTAGTCTTATAGCTATCTTAATGAACTACTCGGCCTCAAATTTGGGCATTTGATACATTTTCGCAGTTGGTCTAAACATACAGCCGTGCTTCACCGCGGCAAAAGGTCTTGGATGTATAGTGGGTGGATACTGCCCACGGGCCCGACTTCAAGGTCTGTTAGCAATGATTTTTAACCCTATCTCTGTGCTTCGCGATATATTGATATCATAATCTGTAGTATGCAAATCGATTGGTGTATGCTAGCGCGGTAGTTATGAATTAATTCACAATGTAATGGACCCCTCCAGTATTAAGTACAAGGCTAGTTTGTTTGTTTTAATCATACTGCATTCACGTCACTCTATCTAGAGTATGGCAGAAGCCGTTTCCCCTAGTACAAAGCATGGTACAGTATATATATACTTAAGTAGCCCATTGCACGTTGGTTTATACACACCCGACTCCCTCAATGAGTTGTTGCAAATCACCTTACCACACCTATTTCCTTTGTTTAGATGGATATGATAGGATGCTAGGTGACGCGAGGGAATTTTACACCGGTCATGAATTGAGTCATGTATGTGGTGAGTTGGACAAAAGTTAGGCTAATAACAATAGAGTCATAGTGATGGATACTATGCTAAAAAACACCCGTTTATTGATGTGACTGTAGTGCCACATTTACCTAAGTGTACTATGACTCCTAGAGTCTAGTGAGTGTAGCATATTACTAAATTTGATATTCCAATTACTGGGGAATAGCTCAAAATACCACAGTACTGCAAGATACCGGCAAATATGACATTGTAAATGATTGATTATTTAGTTGAATGTGATAATATTGGTCAATTGAGCAGCATTGAGCATTTGCATAGATGTGGCAGGCAACCCACATTCTTGTTGCAATGATGTGATAGTAAAAAACTGGTATACCTACAAATAGCCCTAACATGATGTTATGTTTAGCAAACTACAAACATAATATAGTGGTTAGTGGGTGTGTAAAATACCCACTGAAATAGGTTCAAATCATGCCAGAGATAATTTTTTACCATACATCAGTCAGCTGGAGAGGTACCACTTGCAGCATTAGTCCTTCAGACATGCACGGGCATGCGCGGGCATGTGCAGGCGTGTGCAAGCATGTGCGAAATATACACATGTGGAAGTAATGTAGTATAACTCTACTATTTATCTCAATGCACATCATTTTGAATATGACAGCAATCCAGCATCAATGTGGCATCAATGTACCATCCAATGTGGTTTTCTGTACTACATTATTGTGAAATTGATTTCACATTTAAAACAATTGATATTGTTGCAAATCCTGAAATACCCCACAAGTTCAGCCAATGTATACATTTATACAGAATTCAACATTAATACAGCATTAACTCGGCATCAATAAACAGGGCTTTATTGGTACAGTAGGTATGTATATAACTAGGTGGTTCATATGATAGTTAAGGAACTAAGCAACCGCTTAACATTATTTTGAGTCAGAACATTCCACTTGCGCCTATTCAATATGAGTTCAATATAGCTGTAGTATGCTCGGTTGAATTGTGTGGATTGGGACCCGGCAATTCGGGCGAACGCAAGTCGCACTGTACAGGGCCATATAAGCAGTACCAATTGATGAATAACCATTAGACTTCCAATTAACTACTTAGCGGCCGTACACGGCTGCCAAAAAACATTGTACATTCCTACCCACAGCGACCTATCCTTGGTTGTCATATTTCCACAGACTCGACCTTTCATATATAGCTACAAGTACAACTGCTGCATTGCTCCTCACATGTCACATGCCCGGGTGAAAACTACGGTCGTTCGTCACTAACTAACCGTGGGATTCTCAGTAGCGCATGACACATCTCATAATTTTCGGCGTTACTAACTCCCGATTGCCTTCTGCGCCCCCAAAGTCTAAAGGAAACCGGAACATCGAATATCCATCAAGTGTATCCGCCCATCTACTGCGGAATCCGTACACGAGGGCTAATAGTACTGACAACATCGACCAGACACTGAGCAGCACTACTGGAAAAATTCCCAGTACTCCGGTACTACCCCTCTGATCAGTATCTTTCTGGGACGAGTGGAGATGACGTTGTTTCGGATGACAGAGTGATACTCAAATGTTCCGGACTTTTTTTGGAAGTACCGCTCAATGTGATCGTATTTCACTGGACCGTCTTAGGTGAACTGTAGCGCAGAGCTGGTAAATATATGCAGCAAACTCTGGCAGAGCTGTTCAGCCTGGAAATAATTGATCTGCCCGTTGCCCCGGTCATAGTCTAGGCCGGAAGTTGCGATATCGGCTTGGGAAGCGTCGACTGATGAGAATAGATCCTGGAGAAAGTATTTGTCGCCGTTACCTATAAGAACTGAGAGAGGGATGAATGAGAGTGGTTTTAGTCCAAGCTTACCAACCGGGTTACTGTCTCTGGGGAGTTAAATGGGGTAGGTTGCGGAGTGGCCGTCGATGTCAGCGGTCCCGGCCGCGGAGGATGAAATGCAACGTACATCAATAGCTTTCATTGATTCTAGTTTGCGATACTTTGCACTGAAGCGGCTCTCGAGCTCGGGGATGGGCGTGAGAATGTGATAGTTGTGGCTGATATATTGCGTGGTACCGATTGGTAAAGAGCATATTCGAGGACGTAATCGTATTCGAGCCCACGGTAGCGGTAGGTAGGGTCCCGTATTCCAGTGGCGTTATAACCGTGTATACTACAGGGTTCGTTATTGCAGCTGTGATAGCGATATGTCCCATTAATACCGTCTGCTTGGTTTAGACCAGAGACTCCGGCTTCAAGCAGCGCTTCTACATTGAACACATTATCCAATGTCCTTAAAAATACGGTCTCATTGCCGACGGCCACTGTCGTGTAATTTTTAAAATTGTCTAGCGCAGCTCTAAGCTGCAACAAATCTGGACAGAACCAGTTAAGAATAGTAAAGTTAGAGAAGTTCTCCACCACTGCATAGTCGTATCTGAACATGAGCCCCCATGATCTTCCAAACATCGGGTGTTGGTCTTGCGTCGGCATGAAGGTATTGGGCATGCCGGGATCGAGCGGCAAGCTATTCGGCATTTTACAGAGGAATTTTAGGTAGTTCCGGTCGATAGAAGCATCAGTGTAGATGATCCCGGCGCCCGGGAGACACATGAGGATGCCGAGTGTCCATCCTCCCCGCGCTGCGGGTCGAACAGTGCCCGAAAAAAACGGTTATTAAATGTGGTATAGTTGTGCCCAATGACAGTTGGATGTTCCATAGTCTTGATGAATCCGTCACCAAGTTCCATGCACAAACTAGACATAGGAAGTGCAACAAAGGCCGGAAGGCTAACAAGCGCCAGTAGATACCAAAGTTTTGAGGGAAAATGAAAAGGACTTTTTACGTTGCGATATAGTGAGACGAGCTTCCGCACAATATTCAACCATCTGGCAAGATAACTCCACGTACGCTCGCAATGTATCAAGAGCTGCATCGCGTTGCTGGTACTCTACATTGGTTCTATCAACATCGACGCTTCGATCTTCGCTAATCCGTATACCGAGGTACCTAGCCTAAGAACAGCACACACAAACCATGAGTAATATGTGGTCAACGCTTCTTTAGGCCCACTTTGTATCGCGTTCTTGGGATTTGCCGGGATAAGGTACCGTCTCCAGATTACTATATATCATCGTAACCACAGGAGGAACGAAGACGCAAATAAGCACACGAATGTAAAAGCGGCGGAGCTTGTATCCAAGACAACGTTCATCCTTGCCGGAGTCCGGAGTTATCGCGCGCACTATTGAGTGCTGGGTGGGAGTTTTCGTTTTGGTAGACGGTCTCTTGTTGGGAGAAGTCAGCTCTGTTCACATGTCGGAATGAAATTCCAGTTCGTACTTATTGGGACATTTCGCCATTTACGCAAAGGTGGTTTCATTCGCAAAACTAGCCTCCGCAAAACCGGCTACCTCCGGTGGACGGACGGGTCGCGATCCGACGACGGCAGAGTGGGAGCCGCCGCAGTGTGCAAGCACAGAGACCGCAGGAAAACCTTCCGCAGCCACCTAGGCACCGGACGAATGGAGGTCTATGATGCGGAGCTGTGAGCAATCGGACTCGCACTCCGGGAGTCAGTGAGGAAGCGGGACACACTGCAGACAAACGGAGTGACAAAGGTAGCCGTCTTCAGTGACTCGCAAGCGGCCATCCGACGAATGGAGCACTTGGAACCGGGGCCAGGGCAGCATCTGGCCAGGTGGATTAACCGGAGCGCGAGGACTCTCCGTGAAGCCAGCATAGAGACAGACATCCCCTGGGTCCCAGGGCACACTGGCATCCCCGGAAATGAGGAAGCAGATCGCCAAGCGAATCTAGCGAGAGAGGGCCGCAGATCAGGCCCAGTGCAAGAGCGAGTATACACCTCGGCGGCGAACAGGACAAGACAAATCTCGGAAGCAAAGACGGCGGCGAAGGCTCAATGGGAGGCCGTCAAATGCCGCAAACATTACGGCTACAGACTAAAAGGCAAAGCTGGGAGCAAGAGTCCCATCGCAATGAATAGTGCGAAATCACTGGCAGCCAGGTTCTACCGACTGAAATCCAGACACGCACCAGTGGGAACGTACCTAAAACGGTTCGGACTCCGAGACGACGACAAATGCGGGTGGTGCGGCGGCAGAGGCAGGACGGTGACCCAGATGCGGGAGCACCTCTTCCGCCACTACAGCCGATGGAGAGACCAGCAGAAGACGCTCTGGAAAGAGGTGGGGAAAGCTACCAGATGGAGAGCGGGCAGATGCCGGCACGTCCAAGTCTCTGAGCTGCTCTCCATGGAGAAGTGCGACAAAGCGGTGATGGATTTCCTGGCGGCTACTGACATCAGGAAGTTCCCGCCCAAACGTGCGGAGTAGGAGGAGGAGCAAGAGCCGGCGGGCTCTCCCTGATTTCATCACATTTCCTTTGTTGTTTATATAGATCATCAGATGCTTTTCTTTCATTTGTCAGAAGGGGATGACGGGTAGTAGGAGCGGAGCTCCGCCATCTAGCCGGCTAGCCCGGCGGCGGAGGGGAGTAAGGGGCTGTCATACTCTAAATAGAGTGAATACAGTATGATTAAAACAAAACAAAAAAACCGGCTACCTCCGTACAACTATTCGCTAACGTAAAAATGGTATCCTCCGCTAAACTAATTATCTCCATGACACTGTTGTTCTCCGTTAAACTGGTCTCCTCTGAACTGGTCTCCTGTGCCCACAAACTTAGTTTCTTCCCTTTGCCTCATGACGTTATGTGCTGCGGGTAAAAGTTGTGAAGATTCGGTGTTGTAAATGTTGCGAGACATCATGCGAAGAATTAGCGGGCGAGTTGCCTCTGCGGGTAAGGAATTGCGATATATCAAGCAGATATATGTCCGTAAATCGCATTGCAGCAGCCGTTGCGGTAACTCCGTTAGCGACGACGGCGGAGTAGTTCGTAGAAGTTTACTCAGCTCCTGGTTGGCTATTCCCATCTCAGTTGACGTGAACTGCAAAATCTATCAGGATAGGCTAACGGACGCAATTAATTTGTCCTCCGCAATACGTAGTTTGAAACCTGTGCTAGTGCATCCAAATCCACAAAGTTGGTTATGTGGTGGGATGAAAGGTTGGGCTATAGCTAGCTATTTATTGGTTATGAATTCGAGGTGCAGATGTGGGTGTGCTCCTATTGAAACGTTTCGATTGATCTGTATTTAGTACGGGGAGGTGTTTCTAGATGCATTAGGCGAATAAAAGAGATGAGACAAGTACATGCTGGGCGCAGCCTGCAAACGGGATCGCTTAAATATAGCCCCGTTTATGCAGCCCGATATTTAATCTTTCCGCTACGCCCCCACGCCGATGCGCCTGAGGCAACCCGCCAACTCGGTAGTTGAATTTTGAGTTTACGTATGATTTTCACGCTTTATTATCATAGTGTAACTACGATATACAGATAAGGAATAGGGCGACAATATCCGAGGGCTATTGTGTGGTGCCCACGGTATCCGTAAAAAAAAAAGCTGTTAGTATAACTAGTTTCTGTGCTTTTAGATCGGATGGGCCGATGGTCTGTCGTCCCAGGAGGCATCAGACTGTCAAGAGGGATCTTACCCTTAAAGTACAAAATATGAACTGGCAAATGACCGATCTTGCGATGTTATTTGTAGTGAGACTGTAGCGCGATTATCGTGGGAATATCGTGAGGAATGATCGCAGTTATAGGCGGTGCAGTGTAAATTTTGTTAAAATGCCACGAACACGCAGTTGTTTGAAACTCATCATAATGCTGTTTTGGAAGCCAATATGATGCGGTGTAAATGCGGTTGCACAACTTATGAAAATGGATTACACTAAAAGTGCACTTATCGTATGATTAACGTAGTATTGTCGTTGTGATTTAACGTGGCATTATCGTGCCTCTAGGTTAACAAAATTAAATCTTTTGCAGGAATTGAACTGCAGTTACAGACCTAGGTTCCTACTCCTTAGCAAACACGCCATATAGGCGACTCAAGGTGGTATGCCTGCAAGCTTCCACATCATCCAATGTTTACGCAGGTACCTATACAAGAATTGACTTAGAGGAATTTTCCTAAATTTGACACTACACTACGAATCTACGATGAAGCACCACGATCAGTATTATGACGACTCCCATGATACTCTTACTCACTACAATCGTACTATAGGGGCCGCTACCACAATCAGTGTGGAAATGCCACGACTATCCCCTACACGCTGAGTTTACCTTCAATCCGTATCCACTTTGATCGTGCAAGTTGATTGGTTGGATTCCTACTAGATTGATCAGCCCCACCTTTTAGATTGGCTGAATGAATTGATCGATAACCGGATTAAGAAGGGATACAGATTGAAGGAAGCCGAGCGTGTAGGGGATAGATGCCCTACTGCCTCTACTATAAATACATACTGTTGTGTCAATGTAGTGGTCTTCAGACAACAATCTCACAATATGTACACAATTGCACAACATTATGTACTTTACACTACAAATGACTTCTATAATTTGATGAACACTACGCTACACTACGCTACGCTGCCGTTCTCGGTCGTTCTCGGTAGTCCCTAATAGATATCTCTTGATAAAATCCAGAAGTAGTAAAACAAGCTGAATTATGTCAACTCCCAAACTTACCCACACTATGTATTGAAATTTCTATTCATTACCGCCGATTCATCCATCTCTAGCTTAGAGAGCACTGATGCAAATGACAGTTTGAGAACAGGTTCGAAGGCGTATTGTGAGATAGGATGGGGTTAAGAAACTTTTATGAGCGAAGAATATTAGCCACATTGACGGTATAAAATCATTCCGATGAGTAGTATTTCATTGCGTAATAGAATCTTTCAATCCAACTCTTTTATATCTTGGATCATACATTATCACTCGATCAACTGCCTACACAAATGTTGCAACGTTAAGGAAGAATTATGTACCTGTATAGACTTATACTAACGAGAAAAGGAGAAAGACTTGAGATATATACAAGAGTGGCAGCTGTTGCGCGGCCTTTTGCCACTTTTGCCACTTTTGCGGATATGTAACACTGAACGGTTTTGAACGCTCAAGCACCAGAATGCATACTTTGGGTCAGGACAAGGTATTACCCGAGTGATGAGGGCATTGTGGATCTTTGGTAAGCTGGCTGTTCTCCTTGACACAGAAATCCACAACTCACAAGACAACGGTCGGAACAACAATATCTCTTCTCTTGATACGTGTGCTACGTAGCTACTAACATAATCGCCTACTCCTAGTTGCTCAAACACCTTCGCTTACGGCTTCCCTCACAACAACCGAGACAGAAGATCGGCAATCTCTGAATACATTGTCATCACCCTCGGCAACTAGCGAAAATCCATTAGCACGACGCTCTAGCATGGCATGTTCACAGTGAAGACATACCAAATTCGGGTAGACAACGATGCCAATTGCATCCGCATGATCCATGGTATCATTCACACCTAGATGATAAAACATTCCACGTGTGAGGGTGGTAAGGGTTGTATCGACATCCTCAATTGGGCTCCGTCTTGGCCCTCGCATTGACGCGGTATTCACAATACCGTCATTCTGCTGCATATCAATACTCTGCAACCCCAGAATATTACTCTGCTCAGTCATGAGCTGGTACCCGCCCATCGCGTAGCTAGGGATCGGAAACGCCGGGAATATATCGACCCTCGGCAGCTGGGATCCTGGCGGACCAAGCTGAAGGACGTCGTGCGGAGGTCTGATGATCCCACGCGGGATGTGTTCCACTAGCCAGTGTGTTAAGCGTCCTAGAATTCCTGTAGGTGGCGTTCGGATCGTGGCACCAAAAGAGAGTGTGAAATAGTAAACGTTGCCAGATGGTTGACCGATGATAGTGTTCAGGGCGGCTACGCCGGCAATGCTGTTGTCGTAGAATGCGTTGTAGTTTTTCTCGAACCATTGTTGAAGGAGACCTCCGGGTGCCGTTAACCGTAGGAACATCGTTCTGAAGTTTTCGTTCGGAAGCGGTGCAATTCCCCAATGGTCGAGCTGAGGGTTGTAGATCCGATCTCGTGGGGCCTTGTAGGATGCGGTTGCGATGGCTTGGTAGATTATGGAATGTATGATACCAGTGGGATCGATTTGCTGCCACAAATTGTAATAAGTAGTAGGTCTATGATTCCATTGAGGGAAGCTTACCTCGAGCACATTGATGATTGTAGTTCCATTATGTGGAGTACACAACGTAACTAGTGATTCCACCCATCCTTCCCCCCTAGGTTCGGAGAAGTATTGATGACCATCCTTACCATTCCGGAGCAGATGTATTAAATATCTGGCTGTATTTCCTCCTTGGGAATGTGCAATAAAATGCACCGGATGGTCTCCACTCCAGTTCCAGTTTTGTAGTCGTTGGTGAGGAGCTCCATCAGTGCCCTTTGTTAAAGAATAAGCTTGTCTCCTCTCTCTGACCACCGCAGATTGTCCTGGCGGGAGTTCAGCCTGAAGGTCAGTGCCGTAGTCGATTTCAACGTCCCAAATGTCCGGGTCATAACTGACGAGTAAGTTTCAATTACATGGAAAACGGGAATGCCACACCTTCCGTGAGTGAGCTGGGTGTAGAGTTCGCAAGCACGCTCCCAGTTACTCGAAAACGGGCCGAGTTGAGGGATAATAACAGTCCATCCTTGATCCACCAACGTCCCCGCGATGTCCTTGAACCCACCGAAGTAGTTGAAGCTATTAAGTAAGGGTGAACCCCATCCTAAGAAGCCAGGAACTAGACGGTGAACATTAGTTTCTTTGAGGTGATACTCCATAAAGTAGAGTGAAGTTCGTACCTAAAACAAGAGGAATATTCGTAGGGTGATCACTGGGTAGGCGGTCTAGAAGTGAATGCAATTCCGGGAATAAAGGGTCCGCGTCTCTGGTTAGAGCCATTTTTCGGAGGTAAGAGGTATGTATAAGTGCCGGAGTCGAGAAACGATATTGGAGGATGAGTTAAAGCATTTGGTAGTGTACCAAAATAAGTTATGAGGAAACAATCGAAACATTTTGTGCAAACATGCACCTGGAGGCTTTTTAACTGAGCCCTAGTGTTGTAACAATACCAGATGAATCACAACCAGGCAGACACCATCCTTTACATATGACTTCGCCGGTTATAAAACAATATATACCTCCCGCTATAGTTTGTCTTCTCACCTCGTTTACACAAAAACTGACCAACCAATTGACTAACGGCAACGGCCATTATCAGGCCACCACCCTTTTGCTGTAAAACGGCCAAAAGGACGGATCGAGTATCGTTTCCGCTCTATTCTGTATGTCAGATGTTTGCGAACTGGCAGTCTCGTGTAACACAACTTGTAAAAGAGGCAAAGCACGAGTAGCAGTGTATGGGTATGCCAAGATATACCAAGATATGCCAAGGGAATTTTCAGCCCTGCTGACACCTCCCATCCGCATGCAACAACTGCTTCCTATCAATCCCGCCTACAAAAAGGAAAAATGCAACTCATCTACAGGCTCTTGTAACACGGTGCTAGGAAAACCATTCTGAGATGCATGAAACGCATACACAACTGCACGAACAGGAAGGGAGAAACAGTTCAAAAAGACAAAAGTACACATACGAGATACCCGCCCAATCTTGATTATATGGTTTAAATAATGAAATGAAACAGGACTTAAATTAATCAGCTGGAGCGGGCTCTCTTGACCCTTGAGCAAGTACTTTTGAGTCTTTTGGATGGCTAGATGCCTGTGGAGTAGAGTAGTTCTGGGCATGTGCATATGTGATATTAACTCCTATAATCCTACAAGTATCGGTCACCCTGCAAGCCTTGCAGATGGTGGCGTCTGCATGGCTCATACATTGTAAAACTTTTTCCCTCCCCGAGTATGTTGTTTCACACTAAAATGACGTTTTAATCGACAGCGGGGGTGTTTTGACATCTACCGTTAACGGGCATTTGGAGGAGGTTGCGATAAGCTTGTGGAAGGACGGGAGCGCTAGTTTAGTTCATTGGAGTTTAGAGTTTAGAGTACATGACAGGGGTTCATATGCATATGGCAGTTTATTTCCGCCAAAATACCCCATGACACGACCCCGTACCCCGTGTCCGTGAACAAAGTCTGAATTTTACAATTTGCCCAGTTACCACTATTAAAATAAGACTGTATCCACGGGGTTGTGAGATGGGGTATGGGGTGGTTGAATGGGGTCGTGGAATAGAGTACAAGGTCGTGGACACAGTTGGTATTCAGAACTTGTCCCCCTGTCATGACCCCGTGATGTAGAGTACGCGCAAAATCCACGAGGTTGTGGCCCGTCCCACAACCCCGTGATGTAAACTACATACAAAATAACCCCGTTCACGACCCCGTTCAACAACCTCGTGCACTTCCCACAATCCCGTGGATAGAGTCTTATTTTAATAGTGGTAACTGGGCCAATTGTAAAATTCAGCCTTTGTCCATGAACACGAGGTACGGGGTCGCTCCACAGGGTATTTTGGCGGAAATAAGACGCATATATGCAGACCAGGATTCTCTATCAAGACTCAGTGACCTTAACCACCCGAGAGCCTCAAGTATCTTTCAAGCAAAACGCAACTCTACCCCGTTGACGGAAACGCCCGTCCACGGGTGGAGTAGCCCTATCTGCAGAATGGGTGGTTTTTAGCGTGATCTTCCATTGGGGCACCCATTCACGGAATCTGCCAAAAGGGTGGTAGCTCCGGTTGTCACCACCACAACACCATTACCACACAAATTAGCCCACGAGTCACCACCATCACTACCGTTGACGTCCACTATTGTCAAAAATTTTTTAGTTGCACTGTATTACTAATATCCCAGTCATTGTTTTTTTGTACTAAGTATTAAGCTAGCGTAGGTAGAATAAATAGGCGGTGGTGGGGTGGTGGTAGGTGGCTATAGTAGCGTCAATAGCGATGGTGATGATGATGAGATGATGATCATGGCTTGCGGACTAATATAATGGGCGGTGATGGTAACAACCGAAGTTACTAGACAAAGTACCACCCTGTTAGCGGATTCCGTGAATGGGTGCCCCAATGGCGGATCACACTGGAAGCCACCCATTCCACAAACAGTGCTCCCCATCTGCGGACGGGGTGATTGGTGGAACGACGCATTTCGGCTGGTTTCGTCAATAAGCCACCATAATGTTCTAGTGAGATATTGATAACAGGGCCGCTCACCTGAGTCTAGTTTATGCTCTTAAACAGTATGGGGGATCAAACCTAGCGAGTCCGTGAAACAGAACCTCCGAAGAATATTAGCTCCTCCGCCATGCGTTAATCTAGGCACGAATGTGAGATATCAAAAGGTGTTCTGCCTGTTGAGGGTATTTGTTACGATGTCCCGCTTAAGCCATCCAGAGGAGCCATTTCGGTGTGGGAATAGTATAAATTCTTTAACTCTGTATGGCTGTCTAAATGATATCATACACACACACAAAAAGCAACGGGGCACTCTGGGAAGTCTAGGTCTGTTGTATATGGGAGCCAAAATCAGTGCGCACATTGACGTATTCTACATTTAGTACAGTACTTCAGTCCCAGCTGAGTGTGGAGATCTTAATTCCTGCAACCGATACACATTGACATAGATTACTGCACGTAGACGTAAGTATATCTAGCACTGTATTCCAGCTTTGGCTCGGATTTATACCGAATTACAGTTGGCCCCTGCGCTTCCAGTGCACATCAACACAGAGCTACCAGGCGCGCTTCTCCAGTTTCCAGCTGTAATAGACTCCCAGCTCCAGGCATGTTTGACTCTAACTCCTAGTTACAACAAACTCCATACTCCCATTCACCCTGTGCTCGCAGCTCCAGCTGCATCAACCCCGTTCTCCCCCAACTACATCCTCCCATCGATTCTATGCTTCCAAGCCCCCTGTTAGCCATTATACATAAGAAAGTCACATTTTCGACATTCACCCCATTTATAAATACCCTATAAATATATTTTATGGTTCTATTTAGTTAAGTGACGAACGAAAGACTCGAATGGCAAAAATGAATCATGATGAGTTGATGTCAAATAAAATAACTACAGCCATCCATTGCAATACAAACCTCTCATACCGCATCAGCCAGCGGTTAGGTGGAAGGCCGCACAGCTCTCAGCAAAGCCTCCCTTCAATTCAAATACATCCATTTAAGCAATCAAACTCGCATCATTTTTTTGTTTGGCTCGCTAAACTTAGAATCTTGCAATTGCCTTACTTATATGTTTTATCATGGAGGTAATCGGTAATCGTAATCCTACATAATACCGAAGTTCGGCATTCTGCATAACAGCCCTCTTAGTACTTAAAAGTTAACCTGCGCTTTACCTAATGCCAGATACATGACAAGGCTAGTGGTTGCTTTTATCCCAGGCTAGTGCTTCATTGTGGTGATTCGTTGACGAGTTGCTAGCGGGTGGGAGCTACAGCTGTATGATTGATTGGTCCAGTTCGGTAGTGCGGAAGGATTCTTATGAGGTCACTTCGTGTCATCTCTGCTCGATGGACTCACGTTATGAGAATAATACACAAATCTTGGGTTTCTTGGGCATCATTCTGGGACTCGACCCTCGACATTAGTAGCAAAGTACCCGAAAGTCACGCTGGGAGGGACATGTCTTGAATGTACTCTGGCCTAGGCCTATTCTATGTTACGGTTTTCTATATGCTCCCCCATGATGGTGGCAATGTCAGTTTCCATGATGTCAACTTCCGTGCACGTGATGTCAACTTCCGTGCACGCTGTTAGAGCGGTGTCGATGCAGATATTGTTGGGGTTGGAGTTCGAACTTCGCTCTTTGCTCACGGAGGTGTGATCGCGTTTGTATTGTTACTGGGCATGATCCATGTCAACTATACTGGAATCAAGGAAATCGGGGGCTAGTCTTCTATTAACTCAACTCGGCTTGACTGTGGCTCTGATAGTCCGTATGCGATGCCATTCTCTGACCCATCTGGATGCGGTTTTCGGGTTCATCGTTCTGGATGCCCAGCTTGCCGCGACAACAATGATTCTCTCCATAAAAGAAGTGTTGGCTACACGCTGGAAGATTTATATTACCTCATCTGTTCAATTCTTGGGATTTGTAGTTCTCGGGATAGGTATGGGCATGTTAAAGAAGTTTATATCTCCGGCGCCGGGTTGTGAGAGCTTATTCTGTGGAATGGATTGGACGAATTGAACCATTGGGACAAGGGCCACCTACCATTTTTTGGGTTTACTTCTGCTGGCGTGTCCTATCCTGGTTCCTCAATACTCTGCTGGCCATTCGCCTTACCAGTGCTTACCACCGAGCCAAATGCTCTGAAAATCCAGGCCCTCATTATTCCAGCAAGCCTTCGACAGCGCTATCAAATTTTTTCGAACCATTTGTTGCGTACCTTGTTTCCTCCGCTACAGTACAATCTCATCTTTCAAATTTCGATCTGAAAGCCGAGTCCGATTGGAAGACGACTGGGCAAACCATGGCGCTTGTCGCCGCAATATTTGCTTTTTCTCGACTTCTCTGGTAGTTTGGGACGGTAAAACGCAGGAAGCATGGAGCCAAATTCTGTATTGCGACTAGCAAAGTGACGCGCTGGTCAGTTTTGATGGCTGTCCGTGTGGTGACTCAATTATTCGTGTTTGGTTTGATGGTATACCTTGGCTTCATAGTATTCCTCACCGACGATCGGGTAATCAAGTTTATTATTATGCCCTGCTAGGGTATATTCCTCTTAGCCTTCCTTAGTGGCGTTCGTCATGGAGGTGGCTTGAATTTAATCATCACGACAACCACTGTCATTAATCAAACCGCCTGACAAAACATCCGAGCGCATGGCATGACGCCACTCAGATGGAATTTCATATCAGATGAAGACTTCAATTAACCCATGTTATTCGCGTTATTGCCTTATACCTTTCGCATTTCTTATTGAAGTCTGCTGATGTTTGCATTGTGGTGCGGTATTTGTGGCGGTCTTCTTAGGGCTAGTTGTTAGGGCTAGCAGGAGTAGTCTTTCTTTCAGCACTTTCTGGCGGGCTTCTCTTTGTTCTCTTGTACCTTTACAATTCACACAGTTTTCAGCTTTTGTTGCGCGGTCGCGTATCTGCACATCGTGAGATTACGCCAACATGCATGTTTATTTGATGTGTGGAATACCGTTTTGTTACAGGGATATCTCGCAAGCTGGGTTTATGTATCCATTTCTTTCGTTATTGTTTCACTTTGGCAGAGGTTCGATCTGATATTTGCTGTGGCCTACGGGGATTTTAGCTGGCGACATTTGCTTTAGCAATCGTAGTATGAATATGGTGGTGGTTATTTCGTTGTTTTGTGGAATTCAGATTGTGTTCTAGTGTACTTGTTGATTCATCTATCGTAAGTTTCTATTTACTCAGCTGTCCCTTTGGTTTGCTGTGGTGGTGTTACTATTGAGGGCAATACAGTGGTCTGTGGATTTCACCATACTCCCAAGAGATCTAGGTGGCATGTGGCGATAGGAGACTCCGAAAACGATGTGACTCTTATTGTGAAGGTTTTCTGAAGTAGCTCGATACATACTGGCGTACGGGTACCCACTGCGACCCTCATCATCGTTCAATAGCATGTTTTAATCAGGGAATTAACCGCAGTCCTCTCCATTGATGTTCACTGGTCGTGCTATGTCGTTTCGCCAATCTCGGAAACCCCGAAACGTAGAATTTATCTCCGTGATCCCTAGGAGCTCGTGTGCATCTTCGAACGTCATCTGTCGTTAGGAAACTTTTGAACGGCAACTTTCAGAGCGTTATTTAGGGCTTGTCCGCTATACTGGCCAGGTCATCTTTTAATACATGTGAATATAGTCGGGCTACAGTACAATTCCGGCCATCCAACCGTTTAACCTCTCTCGCCTACTTGTCTTCATCCTCTTTTGTCTCTTCATTTCATAGAATAAAGTTGATTTCGGAAATGAATCTCTCTCGGACTATAGCTCGCATTCTTTTACGTCGGTCCGATTTCAAGAAGCATCCACCCCAAGCGCTTCGGAAAGGGAAATCGGACATTTGGACCCCCTAAACGTCATCTATCTGTACAGTATCGGCACCCACAGCGACCCCTTGTCATTATTCAATAGAACATGTACATCATGACACTTCATAGCTTGCTAAAACACAGTTTTTCCAGCGATCCCTGCTGGTCGTCAGTTGTGGGGGGACGTTTCACAGCTCCGAAACCCCAAGAATTAGAGACGTATCCACTCAGAACTTATTTCTCGACTATTATCATCCAATAGATGTGTATGAGATAGAAATTACGATCGACGTCCAAAACGAGAGACTGATAGAGAGGAAGATTGATATGGCTAGATTAGATTGTTACATTAGATAGTAACAGGTTCTATCCGAGCCGCTGATCGCCCCAGTGGTGAGGAGCGGTAGCCAATTTGCAGAAACTGAACGTGTAAGGGATACCCTCCTAACCGCCAAAAGTCCCAGTCCGATTTTCAAATGAAATTTAAAGACAAAGAATAAAAAAACCCGGTATATGAATAGATAGGGTAGCTAAGAATAATGCGTTGTGAGGTTACTCTTAAGGTGGTTGTAGTTATTGAAGTCGTAGTAGAGGCAGGTGGTTGACAAAAGAGGTGAAATGGCAGTTGGTTGTAGGTAGTGGCCCTTAATGGCCGCCGTACAGTTGGTTGTAGGCATGTTACCACAGGACAAAAAGGTGACATGGCAGTGGTATGGTGGAGCAACTGTCAATTACCATGCCCAAAATAAGTGAATGGCGGTCCTCTGACAACCATTACCATCGACCAAAAAAATATCGCCATCACCATTAATACAACTCCCGCACCAAGTGCACAGTTAGTACACCAACACTATTTGTAGGACTATAACTAAGTCACATTAGTCCTAGAATACAATTTGTTTCTCATTTTTCACTATATAATAGAAAATCTGAACATGTTTTATTCTCCTTCTTGGTTTCATCTTTATCTTCTTGAACACCTACCGCGTAAGGGCCTGGGACGGTAATTGGGAGGATACGGTTGCACATGTGGATCCGAGTGATAGTAGATGTAAAAGTGTAGGTAAATTATTGCTAAATATTTAGGACTCGTCACGAGTCGAATATATAGAATTGAGGTTACTCGGCTCTGGACATCTCAAGTGCCAGCCGCATCAACCCTAACCACTTCATCAGTTAAAACGAGTTCGTACTCGAGCAGAGCTACTTGTGCGCTCGAGCGAGGATTTTCCACTCATCCTGCACACAGACTTGTTTACCTCGCTCACACTTATTCGCCTCGCTCAGACTTATTTGTGTCGTTCGGACTAATTCGTCTCGCTTACACTTGTACTGATCAAGCCCACTAACTGATGGTAACCCACTTACTGATGGTGATGGAGCGCACAGAAGAGACTGTAATCAAGTGCACTGGGGGGTAGCATTCGGGCGCACGTAGTGACGGATCAAGCGCATTCGGAGGTACACTTGGAGGTGCACCTGGAGGCGATTAATCAGGGCTGGCTGCAGGCGGTGTCGCGGGAGCTGGCTGGTGACGGTCGATCTGGGCTTGCCGTAGATTGTTTTGGATACATATCCGTAGTGATACATTCTCTGGTACATTTTCTTGAATACACTAGTACAATTTCTAGCTACCTTTCTATCATGTTATATTCCTAGATACATTTTCTTGATATATATATATGGTCATGTATTGAAAGATTCAACAACAAAATCGCGAGATTTTTATTGATGGCGTTGTGGTTTTAGAAGCAGCGAGAATCGCTAGCAGTAAGAGCTATGGCTTAGAGAAGACTACTTTTACCTTTTGCAATTATAACAGGGATAATTTGGCAGTGTCCCTCTAAAACCGTGTGTTCATGTAGGTGCATGCGCTAGTGATGGCTTTGATCTTGAGGTAATTGCAGTGATGATGGTGGTGTGCAATGGTGGTGTGCAATGGTGATTACCATGATGGTACTGAGGAAACTTACTCTGAGGGGTCCTTAAGGAATCTTATTCGCCAATATTCAGTGAGATATATTATATAGATACATTATAGAGATACATGACAGATACATTCTTGTGATACTGGCCAGCGCTAATTGCCTAAGCGCCATATAGTAGCGTAGTTTAGAGAAATGATAAAAAATGGCACCAACACGGGAGCATACTTTCTCGCTAGCGATAGTTGAATGAGATGCTATGCACTATGTTGATGAAATTGGAAAATCCGATGTTATATTTATATTTGTTGTGCTGATGAAGATTGGTGCTGATTGTCACTGGTAATGACGCTAAGCAAGCGGCATCCAAAAATTTTCCGTTACAAGATGTCTATTATGTCTACAGTATGAAAAATGGAGGTTCTTAACGTCGGTACTAAATAGGTTGACCATATATAACCGTAGCGACACCGTTTGGATACCATTTGGGTACGGCTAACAGACGGTCAAAAACACTCTACCAACAGTTATGCAATCAAATCCTACTTAGAAAACCCCCTTTTTCATAAGGCATCTAACTACCCAAAAAACCGCAGAAAAATGCAGCACTCTGATGATGTTTCAATTTTGGTATTAATTAGTCAATCTATCTACCAAAGCTGGTTGTCTGTCGGGCAAGAATTCGCTGTTTCCAACACAAGGTCAGCTTATTTTCAAAGCCGATATAAGTAGTTATCAAGAGATACGACTTCCAAGCTCGGTCCATGCGCAGGCGGCATCTATGGAGAGACGCGGTTGGAGGTGAAGATCAGAGATGTTCCTTGCAGTGTTGTGTTGGGTGGTAGCGGACATGGAGGGTTGGCCCGCTTGGTCACTCTTCTATCACTGGCGCTGAATGTGATGATTGATTGTCTAGCTATTGAGGCCACGAACACCGTATATGTACGGTCTCCCATATGTACTTATCTAGCCGAGACGCTTTACACTGTATCATCCTCCTACGGGCCGCAGGGGTCGCAATAGTCCGTCCGCACGCTAGTCTTTCAAGTGACTACGTCGTCGTGTAGTCTCGGGTAAGGTATTGCAAGACTAGAGCCCGATTAGGACGACTGGGGGTGGCGCCTAGGGTTGAGGTTACTAGTTCACTTGTAGTTATCTAGTTATTTCGATTGAGACATAGTGACGTTGGGTCTCTAATATGTGGATAATTGACAGGGTAAGTCATACTGTGGATTATGTACCATAGACGTGGCTGGGAGGCATATTAGATATCCTCAGTCGGTCATGACAGCATCACTCGCATCTTGTATCCATCACTCGGAAGACGGCCAGCAGCTACAGTCCCGCAGTCTGAAACCCCCTAGGACGGCAAATCATACTCTGTGGAAGGACAAGCAAGGTCTTTTCCGGACAGGACGGACTTTTGCGACCCTTGACGGGCCGCTATCCTCATATTAGGCCGTAATTGACGATCCAAGCATATATGCAACAGGTCGAGCTTTTCGAATTCATGAATGCGCATTCGCGAAACATTATTATACAAAGTGACTGATACTTGCACTTGGGTACTTTCTGGCTTCGATATTTAATTCTCTTTTATACCACGTGAGCACACCAGCCTCCAAAACGCAACACAGTCCTTGTGTCCAGAATGCTCCAAAATCGAAATTGATATTTAGCAAGGTCGGAACTGATCCGACCTTGTGCATTCTGGGTAAGTAGATTCCACTGTGAGACGGAAATGTAATTCGCAAAGGGTCGTAACAACATCTCTTTTATGTTCGATTACGTGTACTCCCTGCCCTATTCGCCCCAACATTTCCGTTCGCATCCTCAATCAGCCTGCGGCAGTCGAGACAATAGTTCTGCAATCCCCAAATACATTGTTTCCACCTTCGGAACCTAGCACATTCATTAGCACGACGCACTTGCGTAATACGTATATATTTTTGAAGTAACCTACCAGGTCTGTATCAACAACAATTCCAATTGCGTCCGCATGATCTAGCGTATCATTCCTCCCCAGATGATAAAACTTTCCGCGCTCAACTTCCCCAACTGTCCTATCCACTTCTACTATCGTACTCCCCCTCGGCCCCCGCATCGAAGCCGTATTCACCACTCCATCGTTCTGGTGCATGTCCACACTCCGACACCCGAGTATCCTCTTCTGCGCCGCTGTAAGCCGGTATCCACCCATCGCGTACCCAAAGATCGGGAATGCCGGAAGCATATCCGCTCTCGGCAGCTGAGATCCCGGTGGGCTAAGCTGGAGGGCATTATGGGGAGGTTTTACGACCCCGCGCGGGATGAGTCCGAGGACTTTGTTCGCGAACCGGCCTAGCTTGCCGCTCGCTAATATCGAAATTGTTGCGCCGCAGGAGAAAGTGAAGTAGTAAACATTTTTGGCTGGTACACCGATGATAGTGTTCAGAACGTGTACGCCGGCAATGCTATTGTCGAAGAAGCCGTTGTAATTATTCTCCGACCATTTTTGAAGGGGACCTCCGGGTGCGGTTAGTCGTGCGAGCATCGGAAAGAAGTCTTCGTCCGGAAGTGGGGCGATTCCCCAATGATCGAGTTGTGGGTCGAAGACGCGGTCATTGGGGGGCTGATGGCATGCGGTGGCGATGGTTTGGTTGATTAGTTGATGGCCAATTCTCGTGGGGTCAATGTTCTGCCACATTATAAATAACAAGTTTCTAAGAAATTAAAGGGAACATACCTTGAGCACATCGATGACAGTAGTTCCATTATGTGGTGTTGCCAGTGTAACCAGCGATTCCACCCACCCTTTCTCTCTACGTTCTGAAAAGTATGGATGACCCTCCTTGCCATTACGTAGCAGGTGAATCAAGAACCTGACCGTATTTCCTCCTTGCGAGTGCGCAATAAAATGCACCGGGTTTTTTTCACCCCACGTCCAGCCTTTAAGACATCGCGGGGCAGGTCCATCCGTGGCATGAGTGAGTGAATACGCTTGCCTTCTCCCCTTGGCCACGGCGGGAACAGGTTGTCCCGCCGGGAGTAAAGCCTCAAACTCAGTTCCATAGTCGACTTTAACATCCCAGTTGGCATTCGGGTCGCAACTGATTTGTCAGCTCCGGTTTCATGAAACTCGGGAATGTCATACCTTCCGTGGGTGAGCTGCGCGTAGAGTTCGCAGGCGCGCTCCCAGTTGCTCGAAAACGGCCCGAGTTGAGGGATGATGACTGTCCATCCTTTATCTACCAGCGTCCCTGCAATGTCCTTAAACCCGCCGAAGTAGTTGAAGCTATTGAGTAACGGTGAGCCCCAGCCTACGAACCCGGGGACTGGAAAGTCGAGTGTCAGCGATGCTCGGAAAAGGTTGGAGAGCGTACCTAAAACGATAGGAATTCTGTTTGCGTGGCCGACAGGAAGTCGGTCTACCAGTGAATGTAGTTCCGGGAATAAGGGTCGTTTTGGAGACATCGTTTGGACGTGAGAGGTTGGATCGTGGTGCAGTGTCGGAGTTGAGGAACGTTACTGGCGTGTGAGGTCAAGGATTTTGCCGGCGAAACATCCTTGGACACATGTCGCAGGAGGCTCTTTATATGAACGCTGCGGAACCACAGGGTAAAAGCACAACTAGGCGATACATTCCATCCTTGAAGTATGACTGTTCGGTGGTTGTGATACGGTATATATCTTCCAATCCCTTGCCATTCCCGCCTATTTTATGCAAAAAACCGACCAATCAAATGGCTGAGAAACATTCTCAACGTTTGGATCGCCGTTATCAGCCAACCGGATTTGTGCCAAAAATGGCGAATGGACCGCGTGTTGTTTCCCCCTCATTCTTTGTGATTGGAGTTGCGAATTAGCAATTTAGTGTGACACTATATTTCGGAAGAAGCATAGCGTGTGTAGCACCCATGAAAATATCAAGGGAGCTTTCAACCGGCTGACACCTAGGCAGCAGCCACTTCCGTATCCATCCCTTCTAGAAAAAGAAAAGAAAACAGTCAGCCCCTGCAGCAATAGCTTTGTTTGTTTGTTTGTAATCATATTGCATTCGGCCGCTGGCGGCCATGGCATATCCCGTACATATTTCCTCCCCGCTTCTTCCGTAACGTAAGAAACAAAAGCAAAGTCGCGAGTCCTCATCTCCCAAAAAAACAAAAGAAACCGCCAAAAAACAACATCAACTTTTACACCCCCCCATCACTCGACTCCTCGTGATCTGAGTTATCCGCCTCCTCCACCACTCCACTAATTCTGCCGACATCTGTACAAGATAAAAAATCCATCAGAGCCTGCGAACATTTTTCTTCTGCAAAAACGAGAGACATTGGCAATGAAATCTTTGGCTTCTTTAAAACCTTTTCAACACCCTCATAACCTTCCTCCCCCTCTTGCCCATCAACCCAAAGCCTTTTTTGTTCTCGTTTCCATCTTTTACACCACTTAAAAAGGTGGTCTCTTGTCTGATATTCATGCCCA
>Ga0307512_10001674_pt1 | contig 30466 bp, 36 predicted proteins | sample 14_EM_MG_FD_200267 | JGI IMG/M metagenome (GOLD analysis project Ga0307512, IMG submission 200267) | Populus trichocarpa ectomycorrhiza microbial communities from riparian zone in the Pacific Northwest, United States - 14_EM | ecosystem: Host-associated > Plants > Roots > Unclassified | place... | reverse complement strand
TGGCAATATCTGTTTCAGGGCGATCCCGCTCAGGCGGTTGAAGGCGTACCTCATCTTCGCCTGTTCGTCGGGGAACCTGCTGGGTGTGTGGCGGATGACCATTCGGAGTTGCGCAATCCAGCCACTCAACTGAGTTCGATCTGATCCTGAAAAGTCCGGGGAGTTGGGAAATTTCTGTCCTCTGTCTTCAGGTTGGTGGGGGGCTGGAGGCGCTGCCCGGGCGGCTAAGGATAGCGCATTCGCTAACTGCGTCCTCAAATTCCGGCCCTCCTCGCTGGCTTCGCGGGCGTCCCTGGTCATGTCGTCCAACTCCCTCCTCAGATCATTGTCTGTTCCCGCTGTCCGGGGGGTTTGTCGGGCTACCTCCAGTTCGTTCCGGAGGGTCGTCAATCGTGTCTCGTATTCGGTATGATCGCATACGAGCGGGGGGGGGTTGGGTCTGTGCTCGGAGGATAGTTATTTGAGTCCGCAGGTCTGCGATCTCCGCGGGGTGACTGCACATTTGTTGTATTTCCCGTACCGGTTGTGAATACTGTGCCACCCTGCTCAGGACCTGATGTGTTACCATCAATAGCTCGATGCTTTCTGTATCTGTAGTTTCTCCGAGGTTTGTGTCGAGAATCCGATTGATGGTTACCTGGTCTTGTACTGACACCAGGGCGCCTCAGGGTTCCTGTGATGCGGACATTACAGCGGATCAAGCACATCTACCAGTGCCAATTAAACTGGTCGATTTCAGAAGGAGTAGGTGTCGGTGGTTCGACAACAATCAGAGGACTCTCAAAGGGCTTTGCTGTTTCTGCTGCTGCTGGTGCGTGTCCCTCAGTCTCGTGGGTTTCGCAACAACGGTGTCCTTCGCACCAACAAGGGATATCTGCTTCGCAGTTAAACCAGGAGTAGGCTCCCCAATACCTGGTCCAGCTATTTCCGAATACCGGATCGTCAGGTTCTAAGCCTCCTCCGTATGCGGCAGCCTCTGTCCAATAGAGGTTCCAAGGGGATAAAGTATCTGATTGTTCCCAAAAATAAGCGGGAAGGCAGAGATGGTCTACCTCAGTATTTAACAATCCTTCAATGCTTTCGAAGGCGTTCAAGGGTTCAGGTTCGGACAGTGTACAATGCGTGCCGGCAAGGTCAAACCAGTTCGTTCGGGAGGTACAATTACTGTCGTATTTTTGCATTCGAGTATGGGGATCGGTGAGGGTAATCTCGGATATCAAATCGGGTAAGCTGTCTGCGGATATCAACGCAATCGTCGCAAATATGGATCCAACGACGTTCGGTTCCTAAATATACCCAACAGGCGGGGGAACAAGGTTCGTAACAATACCTACAACCGTTCGAGGGATGCAGGCACATTCAAATGTCTCAATTCGTAACTGCAACAACCGCACATCGAAATATAACTATCAGTTTCTTCGAAAAGATACCAACCCAAATCAAAGCAAGGAGTCAGGCAATGTTGACAAAACATCCGCTATCAGGTGCATATATAGAAGACTCGTTCTAATGTAACGGGCGCAGTCGGGCGCAGGTGATATGGATGTTGCGGGACTGAACTCGAAGTGCGTATCGAGGGACAAGAGTCGGACTGTTTTTTCAGAATCTTACTATTGCTTGCTATACAAGACAACGAGTAAAGAGAGATGAAAAGGAAATCCTCCAACACCATCAACACCCTCTTTATATACAATTCGTCTGCCACCCTCGAACCATTCCTCATGCTCCGATGTACCATCCAAATCTTATCCCATGATCTTACACACCACTCCTTTATTCCTTATCATAACAACCACGCCATCTCTCCTGACGTCGAAACACCTCAGACCACTTCCTTATCTAACTCAATTATACCGCCACCATCTCGCCGCTTCCTCCGCGTCTTCCAACGTCTCCGCCTTTCCGTAACACAATTCCTTCCACGCCTTCTGTATCTTTCTACTAGTATTCCCAAGTATCTCCGTACCTTCCTGCGCCGTGACAAACGTAGTTAAATTAGCTAATTGCATGCCACGGTTATTATGATACGGCTAAAGCTAAGCATGCATGAGCAGATAACTGGGTTGCAATATCGGTGGTAGATCCCAGTACTTTGCCAAACCAAGCAGAAACCATAGAGAAAATAGTCGACACGTTTTTCAAGCTGGTCTAACTAATGGATCCCCTATCGAGGTTGCAAGCTACTGCAGGTGTATCTGTAGCTCATTCATTGCATGTTGATCGGTATGTAGCCTTCTCTACACATTTGCGCTTCACCGCAGTAGATGTCATGAAAGAACGTCGGGACGGACTGCGGAGATGCGTCGTTCCAAGACCGGGTTGGAAGAGGACGTTCGACGCTGGGATAGGTTTCCATGCAACTGTGTTGTAGCCAAATATTCGAGCAGGGCTGCCTGGCAACCCCACCAAACTCTGAAACAACACCAATCTATCCCGAAGATAACTATTTATCCAATTTCTACAAGAAAAGCGCTCACTATTTTGCCTAATGGTAATGCATTCGGTTATTTTACCCGATTTTGAGTAATGATTGATAGGGAGGAGCCACTTCATAGTGTCTATATAGTGCGGCCGGATCTGTTGCGATCCGGGGCTAGGTGTGGTCAGTGTGCACATATCGTGAAGCCCTATAGGGCTGACACCGACTCAACCACCCAAGACATGTTGCATGTATATATAGAGCTGACCGCTAGCTAGCGGGGCTGGTAGTCTGGGGCACACTTCTCTCTCATATATAACTCGTGTCTTTCTCCTTCTCTCTTCCCTCTGGATCTAAGTCTATACACGTACACGGTTCTCCACTCTCTATACTTCAACAAGACAGACTGCGGAGTTGTCGAGTGATGGGTATGATCGTGCAGGCCACACCAGTGTTCTCACTCAAATTTAACCCTGCTCTCAAAAATCGAGATGTTGATCCACTGTCCATCTACTAGGCCGCACTCCCTCGCCCACATCATGTAGAACTCATGCTTCTCATCCCTCTACTGACGTAACGTCATACCAGAACAAAGAATCCTGCAACTGACGTTCCTTATTACCTGACTATTACCACAGCTCGGTACGACCTGTCTCGCCGAGATCACCCAAGCGAGCCAGTATTCAAGATACCAGCACGCGTACACCATGGCGGAATGCGATGCCTACAAACACGTAACAGTAATATTATAAATTATTCAATCTAATATATCTCATAAGATTTAATCTAAACAAAAAATCCACAGCCACAAGTTCAATAGTATCTCTCATTGCTCAGTATGGGGTATACGCTCGCGCAATCTCCGAAGTACCGGTTCACCGCATCCCGAGATAATACCATTAAACAAAATATCTCTTAAAGGAGTGTATCCCATCTAGGTTGCTTGAGTCACTTTGTCTTCCACTTCTGGTATTTCCGCCCAAACCAGTTACCAGAATACTGAAAATTCTCCAACGCTTTTTCACTTTGCCTTTGCTTTATTCCCTCCTTGACTTCCGCCACCCGATCGACAGTAAGATGCTGCTTTCCATCGCGCCCAGTGGTAACTCCATAATAATACAAGCCTCGAGCCAATTTCAATCTGTAAATAGGATCATCCCTACTGCCCAGGTCGGCGAAAGTGTCATCATCGAACAAACGGCTCTGGCTGATGCGATTGATTCCATCGTCAAGATTGTTGCATCTTTTCGGGAGCTTCCTTGAGATCGAAAAGGTCCAGAGGAGAGGAAATGATATCGCACAGACAGTGAAGAACAATTCCAGAGTGGCAAGTGCCTTGGGATCAGGATACATATGGCAGTCAACGTTGCTGCATACAAGCCTGAATACGCCACCCGCTAAGACACTTAAATGCAATAATACAATAGCGACTAGCCCCACCCAAGCAACCCTCCAGTGCTTATTTTTAATCGCATTGAAAAGTGCTTAAAACGGCATAGATCAGAGATAGCTGTTCAGAATGCTCTCTTCGGCAGTGCTAGGGTTGGAAAGGCTGACGAACAGTTGTGTAGCTTTGAAGAATACGGCGACGTTCATCCATATGAGCGCTAGTATGATGGCCAATAATGCCGGCACAAAATTCCACAATATGTTCGCCGGAGAGAGCCGAAAATAGCCCGGTATATACGACACCCACGTTGAGAACCCATTTCCTACAATGTGACTCCGGTCTATGCCAGTGATGATGGCAACAGCAGTAACAAGGCAGATGAAGGAGTAAATAATCCTCGCAGGCCTGTTGACAAACCAGGAAGGATGGTGAAACCTGAAGCCACGATCTCCCTATAGTGCTCTATCGAGAGGCAGTGCTAGTGTTAGATCAGGGTCTGAGTATCATTAGTTCAAATAGTGGGATAAATGCCTCTGGTGTGGTAGACCAAACCTTCGGTCCCAATAGTATGCACAATGTTATTTCCCATCTTCCAATAGCCTAGTCTGAGGCGACGTGGATGAAATTCCTCGGAAGATCCCCGCTTGGAATCCTCGTGCTCCCCGAGTGGTTGAATATGTGCCAGCGAGTTGCTATGTCTGATCAAGACTAGTAGGTCCGCGATTGATTCTATGTCCCACCGAAGCCCAGTTCCTCGTTCCCTGAGCCAGATAGTTATCGATAGCAATGCCACCACTTGAAACACCACGAAGGCTATCAGCACTATCGCCAGCAACTCGACCATTACCCATCTATTATAAGTATATGATTGTGGGTCAAGATCGGGGACAAAGAGTACTGCAGAAAAACAGTGGAGAATGAGAATTGAGAAACAGTCGACCGCTTGGAAAAACAACAACATGCGGGGTCGCAGGTAACCCACAAATGGCACGAAGGTATAATATGGAGAATATCCCACTAACGCTTGCCGTGTACAGTTCGCTTTACTCCAACCATTATATGCCGCGAAGAGAATATATGGCAGTCCGGTGAAGCGTGAAATTAACTGCAGTAGAAACGGCCATCTAAATTGTCCTGAGATACTGCGGAAGATACTGAATGGCGAACGTTGTCCCCGTTACACAATTTTGCGCCGTGTAAATATCTCCTACGCCAAAATGGTTTCTGTTCTTGACGTGAAGAGGCAGGATGGATACAATGCAGGTCATGTATACCGATGTAATGAGCAACAAGACTGGGCTTCTAATCATAAATGGCTTAAAATCTAAGCGGGGGAGTCTCGCATTCTTGATTTCTTCTTCAGAAGCTAGTATCAATCTGTCTAATCGTTACCCGATCATATTACTGTATTTTCAATTGTTGTGATTGTGATTGCGGACTTACCGCCGTGTGAAGTCGAATACGAGTTATGATGAGTCATTGCCCTGTCTTTGGGAGGCGTTCGGTCTGCTGGGGAAGCTCGGCTGATTGATGAAGATTAGGGAGTCGGCGGTGTTGGTAATCCCGTAGCAGTTTCGTTCCGGGGAGTTATCGTATTTGTTATTTCAATAGTGTAGTGTTTCAGCGAAAGAAGAATTACCGCGCTGTCCGATAGGGTGATGGTGGTTTAATTTGCGGCGTGGGTCAGTTTGATGAACTATATATATAGATAGTTACACATCTACTCTCTCTCCTCTGAATACAATAAGCACCGGGTGCCCACAACCAGACCAGACTGTTTCCATCGAGAATGGTGTACCGACAAACTCTGAGTTGGGATTGTTTCATTTCCTGACAAAACGTTTTCAATTTTAAATCAGCACCCAAGACAAAATATGCAACCATCTGACGCATTTATTAAAGTCTGATACTCTACTCTACATCAACCGCGCTTGGCAACATACTCTTGCGCCTGTTTCGATGCGCATATGCTGTTTTAGATGTAGCGCTGCTTTGTTCTACACGTAACCTATCGCCTTGGCGAATTGCCACACCAATCGACAACCACAATTCAGCTCCAGAACTCACCAGGCTGTACCGATAACAAGAATAGCAGGTTGTATGGCCACTGCGAGATCAATCTCAAACGTTCTCTGCAAGCCAAGAAATTATTGCTGCTATACACGTTCTTGCTCGGTCAGCACGATGTTACACGGATAGGCAGTGTGATATTTGCGGTTGTAAAGGAGCGAACTGCCGAGATATTTACGTTCATGGAGATTTCCCTGAAGGATCTCAGCAGTTTCCCTGGGGATTTTTTTGGTTTCCAGCTTTTGTATGACCAATCACTAATTCCCCAACAAAAGTTGCCGCCAAAATCATCAGACGAATGTTCCAGTGTCTCTTTGTTGCCTAGATCATATGACGGTCGTACTAGACTTGGCCGACTTCTATGAAATCAAAATCACCAGATAGATGCGGAGAGCTGAAAAAGCAAATCCCGCAATGTGGAGGTTTGCAGACTACTTCGAGGCAATGTGGGTGCGGCTGCGTCCCGGACAGAGTAGATAAGCGTGCTAACGATTGAACCGGAAGAAGATACATAGCATATTCTGGCCAGAATCGAGACCAGTTCGAAGAACATCAAACGTTAAGTGCCTAGGTTCGATTATCCTTCCGTCACGGAACGATCTTGGGTATGCCTTGGTTTTCCCCATTGGGAACTGGATTTTGGTGGGAAATGTAATGCAATTGGTTGCACAACACAGGACGAGATAATTCAAAGGTTATTGTGAGCTTGAATCTCCCGACCCACAACCAACCTACTCTGTGCTAGAGAGAAGGTTTGCGATGACTGCCGCATATGCAGCTGTATACGAAGTAGGACGGGAGAAACAGGATCAAACGACAAGCATATGTGAGAGGTTTAAGCCTGTTCATCTTAATTACGGAGTTGCTAGAATGAAAAAGGAACAATTAGCAGGCCAGAACAGACACTCTTAATGCTTGAGCTATTGAGTCTTTTAAATCGCTGAATACCGATTGAGTAATGATATCAACTTATAAATTGGTGTACTTGGACGTACTTCGTTCGCTTTGCGAACCTTAGATGGTGGTGCCCGTCTGAATCATGCTGTGCACCGAGGTGTCGGGGTTTGAGGTGGTCTCGGCCGATATGAAACACAATATATCACTCGGGTATCTAGTACCCTTCAATGTTGCATGTGAGTCTCAGCATGGTCTGTAGTCTTGTATGAGAATGAAGACTTGTATGAAGATGGTGACTGTATGAGGATATGCATCAGGACCAGGGTGATGCGTTTCATGTCAGATAGAGCATACGCGTACGCATTTAGTAGATTGTGAATATATGGTCTTTGGCCCTGGAGATAGAGCAATCAGTATTAGATATCTACGACATTCAATGTTACAGATATACATGATGTTACAGATCTGACACACGGCCGTTGCTGCAGGGGTTGATGCCTCCTGTATATATCTCGAGTCTTTCTCCTTCTCGCTTCATTGTACCATAGTCTATGCACACAATTCTCCCCATCTCATAACATTCAAAGCTTCTGTTTGTTCTGGAATGAGGTCGCCGATTCGCACTGGAGTCACTGGATAGACTCATATATGGAGACTCTTACATGGTTGCTCACTCTCATCTTCAGCCACTGCCTTCACTCCATTCCGAACGCCATTGCATCATCTCCGTAGCATATTCATACTCTCCATGTTATAGAGGCAAAGTTTCTACCCTTAATAGGCTTTATTTTCCTACCAAAAACAAATGTTGTGATATGAGAAACCCGTGTGCATAGACTATGGGGCAGAGCAAAGAGAGAAGGAGAAAGACTCTACATATACAGGAGACTGGTTCCTCACCAACAGTCTCGGTTACAGTGAGCTTTTATTAGGTTTGTAACTTATCTTAGGTCCTATATATATAATAAACAAAAACGGCTTCCATCTCGTAGAACACTCTGGTCTTGGCAGGCTTGAAATTTCAATCTCACACCAGAACTTATACCTTATACTTACCTGTTAGTCGCCGTTGAAGTAAACCCTGGCGATCTTTATGCTGTTCACGAACTGGAAAGAATAATACCTGCTAACAGCAGTGTGTTTCAATTAGATACAATATTCTCTACTACACAGAGCGCAACTCTTCGGACGGACTTTTAAATTCGAAGTCATTTTTACTTACAGGGCTGTATGGCACCTTTTAAGTTAACTCTTAAGATGTTTGCGATTCAAAATATGAGTACTTCCTCTTGACACCCGGGTAGTTGCCTCTTTCTCTGTGAAAGAAACAGCGGCAGAGATCCAAACTTATTCTGAAAAAATACTGGAAGTGATGCTATCTATTACAGATGATGTGGTACAAGGAATCAGAAACTCATACGGCGTTGCTGTGGCCTTGACCGTGACGAAAGCTGTTGTGACTTGCTACCACCGACACTTTGCATCGCTACAATATATATTACAGTTTTTATACAAATCACTTCTCTAGGAGCTGTATTCTACAAATTACCCTTATTTAAAAACAATATTATATAGAATACCCCTCCCTCATAATGAAAAAGTTCTGTAAGTGTAACTGATAATATCATTTTTCAGTAAGGTATTTTAAAGTTCTAATTGTTATGTGGCAGCACAAAATTCATAAAATACTGCTCAAATGCCAGTGATACATGGTAGCGACATCGGGATGACTGAAGTCATTGGAAACACATCTATCTGCTAGGTAGTCGAGAGTCATTTAATTGCATGCACTAGCCCATTGTTTAATTACTCAACTTCACAACACAACAAATTATTAAAGCTTACCACCAAACGTACAAGTCATCAGTTACCACTACAATCACTAGTTATTTTGCATTTTTTCGTCAATTTTTGTATAGAAGAGAGGGCATTCTGTATAGTATTTTCCGATTGATAGGTAGTTTATATAATATAGATTAACTCTCTAGAGGGATAGTTCCAATAATAACCGTACATACTGACTTTCAACTAATACGGCTAGACTCTATGAAAGGATCATAGAACCACGGCTCCAAAATCATTTCTGTTGTTTGGTACTTGTACCCGTACTTAGTTCATCTATGGGAGTCGAGATTAAGCCACCCGGTGGGCACTCTTCTTCAAAATACACAATAGAATTTATCAGACTCCTCTGTCAGATTTGGTTTAACGTGGCTACAGAGATGCTGTTATTGTTTTGTGGAGGTACTTGTAGCATTTTTTGCGACAGTAAGCTACAGCAGGCCAAAATCTCCAAATTAAATCCTGACACGATCATTGTATCCTTTCTCCGCACTCTGCTAATCCTCGGTTCGTGATCATGAGCGGTGGTCGACCCTTCCCTAGATCACCAGAAACCTCCACTAACTGACACCACCACCACCGCTTTTGATATAATGAGCTCCACGCCCGTCCTCATCCCAATAGGAGTAGCAAGCGATCTTAACAACCTGCTGTAAACTAACGATGTGGGGCCCCCCACTGATAAGATAAGATCAGCTGCTGCGTGCAAGGATCTTGGTTTGCCAACGGGGTATTCAGCCGTAGTACCGAATAGAAAACTTGCAAAATCTGTCATTTGCAATGCATACTTAGAGTACGTTTTACCACTGTCATTGTTGTTGTTGTTTATTCATACTGTATGCACTCTTACTAGAGTATGACAGGACCTAATACCCCCGCCGCCTCCGGGCAAGCCGGCTAGTTGGCGGAGCTCCCCCCCGACTACCCTTCATCCCCACTGCCAAATGAAAGCTAAAAGATAGACCAGAACAGAGAAACAAAAGAAAAGAAAAGAAAAGATATATGCCCACTGCTGCCGCTCCCTGCAGGCTCCCCGCACCTGAGTCAACCTCTGTGGCCGCTCCGTATCTCCATTCATTTGGGAGGGAACTTCCCGACCTCAGTAGCCGCCAGGAAGTCCACCACCACTTGATTGCATTCATTCATGGAAAACAGCTCCGAGACTTGCACGTGTCAGTATCTACCCACTTTCCAGCCCATCACCTGCCCTACCGCTTTCCAGAGTACTTTCTGCTGGTCTCTCCACCGGCTGCAATGGCAGAAGAGGTTCTCCCATGTCTGGGCTGCTATCCCTACACGCCACCAGCATTTGTCGTCCTCTCGGTGGCCGAACCGTTTTAGGCACACCCCTGTGGGTGCATGCCTGCACTGTTGTTGGTAGAACCTAGTAGGCAGTGACTTCACGCTTATCACCGGAACAGGTCCCTTGGTCCCTGTCTTGCCCTTGAGTCTGTACCTGAAGTGCTTGCTGCATTTGTCGGCCTCCCACTTTGCCTTGGCTACTGACCTCGCATCAGAGATTCGTCTACCTCTATTTCAGGCCGAGGTGTATGGCCGCACCATTGCCATGCCCTAGCCTGTGTCTCGGGCCATGGTCAGCTGGTGGCCTGCTTCTTTGTTTCTGGGGATGCCTGAGTGTCCCAGGACCCCGTGAATCTCGGTTGGGACGACGTGGGCAAGGAGAGCTTGCACTCTTCGATACTCGTTGGGGGAAATCGCTGGCTTGGGCCCAGCTCTAGGTGTGCCATTGTTCGAATTGCGGCTTCTGAGTTGCAAAAGACCGCCACCGTTTCCACTCCATACTGTTGCAGTTTCCTTCTTCTCTGGGCAGTCACCCCAAGTGCGAGTCTAATCTCCCAAAGCTCAGCATCAAAGACCTCCATAACTCCAGCGCCCAGATAACTGCGGGGTGTCCTCCATTCATTACCGTCCTTGCACACTGCTGATGCTTCCACTTGGCCATCGTCAGAGGGTGATCGATCTGTCAACTATATCCAGACTCTCGGCCCGACTTTCGCTTCCTTCTCTCTTGCCCAGCATTGCGCGGCTCTCTTGGCTGTGCTTTGGTCATCCAGTACAATGGGATTAATCACTGGATCATCACACTGGGCCAGCCAGATCATGTTTTCAGTTGTCCAGCCGCGCTTCTGTTCTATCTCGACTACTTGGCATATCGGTGTGCCGGATGGAGCGTCTTTGTGCAGCTCCTTCGGTTTGCTGCTCCATGCATTTGCTTGTCTTGCTGCAAATCGTTGTTGTCTGGAGTCTAACATTACTAGCACTGGTGTTAGCCCTGACTCCCTTATTAGTGCCCCCCTTGGGGCCGTGGGCAGTGCGCCCAGGACGGATCTGGCTTATCCATTGAGGAGAAGTTGGATGTCGTCTTGCCTGCCTGCTTCTTTGGGATCGCAACAGAGCTCGCTCACATCCAGTGCAACCGCTTGGACACAGGCTACTTGGATGGCACTGACGCTCTCTGGTACTACCCTATATGTCTTTGTGAGGGTACAGAGTCTCGCGTCTGCTGCCCTGATATTCTTCATCCATCGGTTGTGGTGCTCCTTGGAGGTCAGGTGTGCATCCATCAAGACTCTTAGCCAGCGAGTCGCATGTTTGTTGAACCGGATGAACCGGTTCTCGATATTTATCTTGGCTGTCGGCTTTTGACGGAGGTGTTTCGTGTGGCCTTGTCTGCGCATACACAGTGCGGTATCCGTGTTTGTAGTATTGAACTGTAGCCCTCGTCTACTTGCCTACTCGATGCTCTTCGTTGCGCGTCTCTTGAGTATGGCGATGACCTGATTGACCTTGCTGCCAGTCACCCCGCAGCCGAGATCGCACACAAAAGACAGCGCTTCAGCGGAGATGTACTCCTTCACCCATTTGATCAATCCTGATGTGCAGATCGCAAAGAGAGCCGGTGACATGGTTGAGCCCTATACAATCCCTGATTTCTCTGGGTGTCTCTCAATGGTGTTGCCCTCGATTATCATCTCCACTGTTCTTTCTGAAAGACAGCTCTCCGTCCATTGTATAAAGTCTCCATCCATTTGCCTGACCTTCATTAAGTGGACTAGCCTTCCTTTTGCCACGCTTGGGAAGGCTGCCTGAGTGTCCATGGGAAGCATGCCTGTTATTTGGCCATTTGGCCAGGCTGCATGAGTTCTGTCGACCATGATTTCAGCAGCATCGATAGCTGACCACCCCTTCCTGCTCCCAAATTGTCCGTCACTCAGTAGCCCTCATCTATTGGGCTCTTCTGACAGTAGTTCCGCGACCACTTTTTTGATCACTTTTCCCATCCAGCATAGGAGGGATATCGAGCAGTAAGCCTTCAGCTTTGTAGAGTCGCCTTTGCAAGGCTTGCAAATCGCCACCCCGGTAGCCCGATTCCATATTGCTGACTGTCTTCCTGTGCAACTGGCCGCCTTTGGCAGCCTCACGATCCTCACTCTGTCACACTTCCAGAGTGGCCGTATGGTGCCAGACGACAGGTTGTGTGGCCCTGGTGCTTTCTTCATTGATTCAGAATATAGGGCTCGCTCAACTGCTTGCTCGGTGACGCTTGAACATGCGCTTGCTGCTGGAGGTAGCTGGCAGTACTGGTCGTCGTCATTCGGAGAAAAGACTCACGTCTCGGCATCTCTTCCTCCTCCAAGATTGGCTTTGTTTGCTTGCTTTCTCTATCTGTTAGGGCTTGCATGGTTGCACCTGGCCGAGGATTGGCATATGGTGCTGCTCTCCATACCTCCGCTACTGTGACTTTTTCTATGTAGTCTCTCCACATTTGGCTCTTGGATTGCCGAATCGACCAGTCGAGCTTGGCTCTTGCTTGGGCGGGCTCTTCCGAAATCTGTTTTCTTCTTTTCTTCCTTCCAAACGTCTTCCTTATTTCTTCGATGTCAACATTCGAAACACCTCTTTGATTTATCGCAGATCCTGATTCTTTTGGCCATGGCTTCGAGAACGCTGCTCATTGCTTCCTGGCACCACGTGGTCTCCTTCTCCATCTCGTGTTCTGAGCATTCTGCATCCCGGTGAGCTCTTTCCTTCGCTAATTCAGTCCTCTGTTTCTCTGCTGCTGCCCCATCCTTCTCCATCATTACCGCGAAATTCCACCCTACTACCCTCTCTCCGTCTGCCGTCTCCTGTCAGTCCACAACCACGTCGCATTGTATTACTTCGTGGGCGGATCCAGTGGTGTGGTCATCGGCTAGTATGGACCATTTTGCAATTGGTGGGTTTGCTAAGGTCAGGTCGATGACTGACTCAACTTCAACGTCCTCTCTCGTGCTGTAATGGGTTGACCGGCCGTCATTTCCAATTTGCAGTCCCTTTTTGTAGCTCACTTCTTCCCACATGGCAGCATTCCGCTGCCCTTGGCATCTCGAATCCCATCGTCTACTGTGGGCATTGAAGTCTCCTGAGAGGCTTGTGCCGCGCTGCCGGATGACTCTCTCTCAGTCCAACCTTCATGCTGGTCGCTCTCCCAACTGACTGTCACTTTGATTGTAAACATTGACGATTCTCATTATCTTCTCCACTCTTCTCCTGATCTCAGTAGCAATCACATTGTCGTTACCACCTCTGCAAACGGCGGTCCACTCATCAACCACCAGACTGCTCCCCTTCCATATTGCCATCCAACCTCTGTTTCTTTTTCTTATATTGTATGTTGAATGGCTGATCCCGATATTTCCTCTCTCTCTAGGTGGCTCTTGCCAGCACACTACAGCTGCCCTGTGTTCGACTCCTGTTTTGAGCGCCACAATCGTCCACTTATATAACCTCGCGCAATTGTGGTGGATCACTTTATTCATTGGTAGCCAGCGCTCCCGCTTAAGTCTCAGTCTCAGTTTCGGTCTCAGTTGTAGTCGGAATTTCAGTCTCAGTCTCAGTCTTGGTGACATCTCTTGGGTCCCCCATTTCCTCCTGTTCCTCCACATCCACCATCTCCTCTTCTTCGCTTCCCCCATCTGCTGCCACTCTACTGGGCCTAGGACCAAGCCCAACTCTGTTTGTCCCAGTTGCTATGTTCACAGCTTCTCCTGTGGCAGCTCGTCATGCTAGTCCCATCTTCTTCCTCAGCTGCGCAGCGATAGTGGCTTCGGTCTGCTTTGTGCACCTGCTGGTGAACACGATATGATATCCTTTGAAATCAGGGCACGGCTCCAGGGTGTGGCCACAGAGTGATCCCTGCGTTGCCGTGCATCCCACTACATTGGGTTTGTGGTTGCTTGTCCAGTGATGGCCTGAGCAGTAGCCACACTTGGGCTTGCTCTCAATGTGGCCCCACCCGCAGCAGAGCTCACGCCTGCTGGCAGGGCCGCATTCCTGAATGCCTCCACTCCGTACGACAATCCCGCCGCCTTGATGCCTTTCTTGATTCAATTCTGTGCCTCTCTGCTCCCCTTTACAACAAAAACTACAGAGTACATGGCAATTTCTCCATTCGGCCTCCTCTCACTAATGCAGCGTGGGTTTGCAAGCCATCGCATGTGGGTGGGGATTCCGATGCCCTTGTTCTCCGGTTCAATTCACTCTCGCATCTTTTTGAGGCACTCTACGCCTTTTCCCATGTACCTTACCAGTGGTACTGCATGAATCTTTAGTCTCTCCCAAGACGTGTTTGCTCTAACGTCGTTGACTGCCTTGTTGACCGTGCATGCAGTGGTGATGTCAACGTTGCGGTATATGTGTTCCATCGCTGCAGTTTCTTCGTAGTGGGTGACTGCCATAAGGGTTCCTCTAGGGTGTCTTTTCGTGTTCCTGATCCGAATGTGCGCCAGTGCCTTCTGGTGGAATTGCGCTCTGTGGGTCGCAGAGGCAATTTCCTGGTGCATTTTGTAGCGGGGCGGTACACTCTCGTCTCTCCTTATTATCCAGGATCTCTCTGACATGCCCGATCCAGCCGTTGGGGCAGGGCCTGGCCTTTGGCCTGGGCCAACGGGTGCTCTCTGACTCTGGGCCCAGGGTAGGATGGTCTCCCACCTTCTAGCTGGTGCGAGTGCTAACTTCGGTTTGGGTTTGTGCTGCAGTTGAGGCTTCAGTCTTTGCAGTAGTCTGGGCTTCGGCTGCTGCTGCAGCAGTTCGCGCATCTCACGTCCTTGTTCCGGCATGGTATCTGCATGTCGCGACGCCTCTTGCCCTCCACCATTCATCATTGCAGTCTTGTCTCTTTCTCTCTCTCTCTCGCGGCTTGGCCTGGTGCTACTCCTTTCATGACCTTCGCAATCATGAGTGTGGTGCCCGCCCCCCACTGCTTGTTGTCCTCAAGGCAGGCGTCCCACGTATGCTCTCTGTGTGGCGTCCATGTCATCATTCCTAGCCACAGTGCTTGATCGGGGGTTGCCTGGGCTTCCAATACGTTTGTCAAGTGTCCAAAGGTTCGGTTCAGCTGCATTACCTCCTGTGCCTGCTGTTGCACAGTCCTGTCCATGCGGCTCCTCCAGTCACTGGGGGCCAAGGCGGTCGCCTGGGCCTCCATTCTGCTTCTCCACTTTCTGTTCTCATATCTCTCCATCAGCTCAAATATGGTTGCACCCGCAGTCTCCACAGTGATGGCTGTCGCTGCTGTCGCCATCTCCATTGGCACAACCATTGGCGCATCGCTCCTCCTATTTCCCGCTTCTCCCGTCTCCAGATGGCTCATGTCGCTCACTCTGACTTCGCTCATCATTTCTGTGAGACAAACCTCTTTCCTCGGGTAGGCGTTGTTGTCACATGCTCGGTGGCTAATGTGTCGCATCAGTCACATTTCAGCGAACACATTATGCAAATCCGCCCAATTGCATGGATTCCCGTGCACTCCCACCTGCCGAGTTCCAGAATCTGCTGGGAAGCTTGTTTGGAGGTCAATCCGATGTTAAACATCGTTTGCCACTGTCCCTTGTTCAATTGCTATCATTGTGGTTGACTTAATGCATCGTTTTTGCATATGTCTGCATTGACCACTGTCATTTATAACCGGCAACTAGCATCAGTCCAGATTTTGAAATACAATAATGTACGCATTTTCTGTACCGTAGCAACTGTCGGAATCAACACGCCTGGGTACCTAAAATTTGACCCGCTAAACCTGGCTCAAAACAATATAGTGTTAACCGATTCCATTGCTTCTCTGCATTTGATCGTTTTCTGAAATCCCTTGTACCGTTATGTACAAGCAGATGTTTATACATTCCCTAGCGATAGACATAATTGCGCATTTTCTGGTAACATACATGCTTATTAAGTGACGCATTTCCTTGAAAACGTAAATACCCAAATAAAAATATGTAAACTAGAGTTAGCAGTTTTGATCAGATTTTACAACCAAAATTTGTAAAAACTTCCGAGTATATGTTTCATTGAGTGAGATCCAGGCTCGGAAGGCAGATGCGGTGCCAGTTGCATTTGAAAGGACCTGATAGTCGAGGCATAGACAGAATATTTTACTATGTTAACTATTTCTCTAGATCATGTGCTACAGGCACCAGTGTTCTTAAGCGGTCAGGCCTGGCCAGCCTGCATAAAGACAGGCAGCTTAGAAACACTGACAGGCACTTATGTTCGAGTATCCGGAGAGTTGTGAATCTGACGAGTAGAGATACCACATCATAGATGCTTACTCTCATTCCTGATTCGTCTAGCCACATGCTCGCAAGCTCGCATGTTTTCTCGTTCTAATCACACTGTATTCACTCTATTCATAGTATGACAGGCCCCAAATCACCTCCGCCTCGGGGCAGGCCGGCTAGCTGGCGAAGCTCCACTCCTGCTACCCATCACCCCCTTGAAGATCGCATTCATTCGCCACCACTGGGCACGAAAATACATTGCACCAATCACCCTCCTGGGTAGTGGCGCTGGCTAACTCTCCGCAAACTCGTAGGCTAGCAATTAGTTCTCAACTGGTTCTTTCTGCTAAACTAAAGAATCGGTTCTAGAGGAACATAGATATTATGTAGTCTGTAACCGTACAGAATGGTACCTACATAATGATTAACATTAAACAACCATATATCCAGAAAAAAACACATCAGACTACACACCACGCCACCGTTTAGTTTTGCCAAGACCGATTTTATCCAATCAATGTTGACATCGCGAGGAAACTTTTGCTTCACTTTTCGGTTGAATGAAGTTCAACCGCTTAGAAGCAGCAACGATAAACCTCTTCAGAGCCAAGAATCATTCACCTCCCCTCAAGGAACTCCTTCGAAGAGCTAAAGGGATTATTGAGAAGAGGATGGCCAAGGGAAGAACCCCGGAGCTGTCTGAAGTCTCCAGCAGCCACATTGGTGCCATACTTTACAGGATTATGGGCCCGCTTTCACATTCGGTGGGAACAGCTACGACCTCCAGAATTGACCGAGAGGATCAACAGACACAGTTTTTCGGAACGCCGGAGTATGCAGGGATCAGGCCGGGAGAAAAACAGGACGAGTTTAAATACAGGCATCGAAATGCCTGTGTCGAAGATGATTTGTGGAGGCGCGAGAATCGTCTGGCAACCTACCGAGTGAACACAGCACAGCTCCCCAGTGACCTGGATCATATGAGTGAATACTCCGACCTTACGAGGAAAAGTGGAGTTACTGAAATTACAATATACGAAAGTGAAGATTCTTCGGAATTGTCACCACAACCGACTACGAACTACGGAAGAAGTGATATTTCCCTCCCGCTTAAGACAGCTAGGGAGAGGGTTGCGACCACTCAACGAGTTACATGGTATGGGGGAAGCCATCTTGGCCTACCTCTGAGCGCTATCCCAGAGGATTCATTTTCGACTCCTAGGGCAAGTGCTGGAATTATCATGAAGAGATATATTCAGTCGGAGGAAAATATCAGCAAATACGCGGAAAAGAGTGAACAGGAGGGGGGAATCAAAGAGACGGGGAAAGTGTATACACCCATTCTGAGAAAATTCGAAAATAGTGACAGAAGCGATGATGCGATGATGGAGGTGGAGTGGAGGGACGAGACACCCTACATGACGGCAACAAAGAAGGGAAAGAAGCGCAATGAGGAGATGGTAGTTAAGAGGCCGGAAAAGCCCAAACGACCAATCCCAAATATGCTGCAGACCCCAAGCAGGAGAAAGCTCGAAGCTGATTAGGCCAAACCTGCACAGACGTTGGCCAGTGAGGATGAACCAGCAGATCTGGGAATGTATACTGGTGAGTATCTTTGGAACACTAATGGACTGAGGGATTTCATGGCTGGACAGGAGAGAAATAATGCGAACTACGATATTTGGTGTCAGAATCAGAGCCAACACATCGCAGTAAGAGGGACTCATACGGACACGGCAGTTATGTCGGTAAGGAAGATAGCCCAAAATGAGCTGTTGGAACTTGGGTTGGAAAGGGAGTATAGCACAGAGAGCGCAGAAAAGCTCGATGACAGATTGAGCAAGATTGAGAAAAAATTGGCCAAGATCGCACAGGTGACTATGGCTAAGACAATCGAAAATGGGATGAGAGATTGCATGCGAAGCATGGTGCAGCAGATAACTGATCAGGTGGTGGGTATACTTGAGAAGTCATCTGGGAAAGAGAAGAACAAAGAAATCCGAAGGGTGAAACAGGTAGAAGCTACCCCTGAGGCTTTTGATATGAGTGATGTTGAGTTCGACCAAGGAGCGACTTTTTCAGTGGAGGGAAATGAAACGGTGGCCAGGATAGCCGAGGAGATGGAGGTGGAAGATGAAGATTTGGAAGCATCGAAACATGTGCCGGTTATCCCACTAGGAGAGAAAATCAAGGAGTTGCCTAGGTTCGCACCAAGCGGACAGGTCACAATTGCGAAAAGACTGGTTACTTCGCCAGCAATACCACAACAAAAGAAGAGGGAGGTGCAACAACCGGAGGTGAAGGTGATACCGAAGGGAACAAAGGTTGGAGGGGAGAAACCAGAGGTTAAGAAACCGACACTGGGAAAACCGGGAAAGAAGCCGGAAGAGAAGACACAGGATCCGTGGGCGCAGAGGGCAGCAGCACCACCACCACCATCAAAGATGCCACCCAAACAGAGACAACAGCAGTCGACGGGACAGCATCAAGAGAAGAAGAAAGAAGGTCTTACCGAAGTAAAGAGGCAACAAAAGAAGGAGGAGTTACAGTCTGATTTCCCAGGACAGAATTCGATGGAGAAGAGGAGAGTCACCTTCAAGAGGGATAATGGCTAACCTGTTTCTCAGAAAGGGATTTGGATGTTTCGTCGGAAATCAATAAGGCCTTGTTCAAGGCAAAGGTTCCGGATTGTGTGTGCATCCAAGTGGTCATGAAGACTACCTGAGGATGTCTGACAGCTATCAGGACTGCTGGAGCAACGGCTGGAATGCTAATTAGGTATTGGGAAATCGTGATTAAGGTCGCAAGAAAGGTTGACGCTGGGATTGTTGACATCGAAATCAATGAGCTCTGGGAGAGAGTGAAAATGCACAGAGTCAATTTGGACCGATATTTCTGGAAGACGACGGGCGGGGGATTGGAGAAATTGCGCAAAGAAATACACGCTGAGAACGAGGGGGTGGTGTTGCCCTTCACTATCGATTGGATTGGAGGAGCGAAGGATGTACAGACAATGACAGCAGAAGAGAAGAACGCATCATTGGTTGTGTTTGCGGTCAAGGGAAGCAAGATGGGCGAAAACCTTCTGAAAAGAGGATTAAGGGGAGCAGGAATAAAGTACAATTTGGAGATGTTTGTGAATGCTGGACCTGATTCATTTTGCGGAATATGCAGCAGATGGGGACATGTTAATGCGAATTGTTGGTCATTGAAGATGCTGGCATGTTTGTTGTGTGCGGGGAGGCATTTACCAAAGGATCATAAGTGCAACGTTGTAGGTTGCAAAGCTAATGCAGGACAGAACTGCGCCTATAATGTCGACAAGTGTGTCAACTGCCAGGGGAATCACATTGCGAAGGCCAACTGTTGTGTTAAGATACAGGAGGCTATTGAAATGGCAAGAGAAGAAAGATGTACCTGGAAGGAAAGAGAAGGCGAATGTTGAAATGAGACATCAGATGCGCAAAAGGAGCCGGATCATACAGAGGATGACGGACCATCGACTCCAGATGCGGAAAAGATGGCTCAGAATGATAGGCAGACAGGAAAGAAGCCGGAAGTCCAGGATGTGGCGACAAAACAGACTGAAGGAGAATCGTCTAACGCAGGGACCCCTGAAACCGCCATGGCGCGATGGTGAATTGTGTATTGCACAATGGCGGGAGGGGTTACGAGGCGACAATGATAGCGTTGGAGCATGGAATCGTTTGGGAGGCTGATGTTGTACTGATGCAAGAACAGTATGTGGACAGAGATGGACACAACATTAGTCACCCGGGATATAGGTTGATCAGGGGAGGAAGAACGATGACAGCTATAAGAAAAGATACACATCAGGAGTTTTCCGAAGTTGATAAGCGGGGGGAGGGAGATCTTCAGGTGTTCGATATTGAATATCCTTTGGGAAGACAAACCAGATTGGTGAATGTGTACGATCAGCTACGACATGAAGGGGGGGTGAGAAGTCAAGGCAGAGCAGAACAGACAGCAAGATGGAGAGAGATTATGGAACAGGAAAAGATTCTTTTGGGAGGAGATTGGAATGCTCATAGTGATAGATGGGACCCGAGTTGCCCACCAAAGCAAGATGCAAACTTTCTGGAAAATCTTATGGATGAGTACGATTTGATTGATGTAACTGATGGGGATGCAACCCATCCAAACACGAGAAACAGCGAGACCTAGGAATCGCTTGTCAACTTCTATAGGAGAAAACCCGTTATGGCGGACAGATTAGAGATACCCACGGAGTTAACAACCACTTCAGATCATGCTTTGGTGTGAGCAAATTGAGGATGGGATGAACAGGAGGGTGTTAAGGTATCGAGAAAGGTTACAGGGTGGGATATTGATGGGGTCAAGTGGGAAGAGGAAAAAGAAAATTATGAAAAGGCACAAAAACAGTGGGAGGATAAGAGCTGAAAGGGACCCATTTTGAATGAAAAGAGCAGTGGATAAGAATCACGGAGAGAGGCTGAGTCGATACAGCGGACCTTTGTTAATCATCTCAATAGGTGTTGCAAAGAAGGCAAAGGGTGTGCGATATCAAAGAGGTGGTGGACGGCGGAGATCACAGAAACTTGGAAGGTTTTCGGCTGCATAATGAGCGCCAGAAAGAGGAGGGAGGCAACGCAGCAGCAGGTTAAGAGGCAGTGAAGCAACCTCCAAAGAATTATCCAACAGTCAAAAAGTGAAAATGTGGCAGAAATTATTGTGTTCAGCCTCAAGAGATCAGGTTTGGCAGGCTTTGAGGTATACAAAACGAGGAGGCCAGCAAACAACGAAAGCTTTGAAATCCAGGAGCGGAATGGTTGTGGAGTCCTGGGAGGATAAAGCGGAGTGGATGAAGGAGAAGCATTTCCGAAACCTTTGAAGGGTGTGGAGAGAATGGCCAATAAAGAGAGAAAAGAAATGTGGAAAATGATAACTGACAAAGATGTCCGAGAGGCTATCTTCAGTCAGTCAGTTCAAAAAGCACCTGATCCGGATAGGCTGGGATTTAAGGGGATACGATTATTGTGGGAATGGAATTCTAAGAGAATAATTAACATCGTTAAAGCGTCATTTACGTTAGGAATACACCCAGGAGGTGGGAAAGAAGGGAAGGGGGTGGCTATACCGAAATCGAATAAGCCAAATTACAGAGTCGCCAAGGCATACAGGGTGATACCATTGTTAAATTGTCTTGGAAAAGTCGTTGAGAAGGTAGCAGTTAATGCAGTAGCAGAGGAGTGTGAGCGAAGAAGGCTACTTCATGATAGACAGTTTGGATGCAGAAAGAGAAGGTCAGCAATAGATGTGATTGGAAGGTTGATGGAGAGAGTTGAAGAAGCATGGGGGAGGGGGAATACTGTGGCAGTGTGGTTGATGGATATTCAGGGAGCCTTCCCACATGTGGCGAAGGGGAACTTGATATAAAGAATGGAGCAAATGGGGTTAGAAGCCGACCTGGTGAGGTGGGTAGAAAGCTTCATGGAAGAGAGAAAAGTGATAACGTCGATGGATGAAAAGGAGGGAGACAGTATGCATGTGGAAACGGGAGTTCCTGAGGGGTCGCCAGTGTCGCCGGTACTTGTGGTCATATACCTTTCTGGGTTGTTCGGCCAAGTCGAGGAGACAGAAGAAGAGAGTGGAAGTGAGGGTATATCTTTTGTCGATGATGTGGCATGGGTGGTAGAGTGTGAGGATGTGAGGGAATGCACACAAAGACTGGAGAGATGCGCCGTGGAAACGACAATTTGAGCAAAGAAAACTGCCTGTCAGTTCGACATCAAAAAAACACAAACAATGTGGTATACTCAATGAAGGAAGAATAGGGAACCGAAGATGAATGCCTGAGTAAGGGTAGGAGATGAGGAGGTTCCATACAATAAAGACACGACAAGATGGCTGGGGGTATGGCTGGATGATATGGTTACCCTGAATGATCATACGAAAAGGACCTTAGCAAACACCAGGAATGCACAGAATAGTGTGAGATCCTAGATGACGAAGAAAGGATTAAGCTTGGAAGGGTGCAAAAGAATTCAAGTTGCAGCTGTTCAGGCGATGGCGTTGTATGGGTCTGAATTGTTGTGGCATGGACAAAAGAATAGGGCTCACGAGGTGCAGACGTTGTTGAATTACCAGGGCAGAAGAATAACCGGATGCTTTAGGATGACACCTCTTGGAGCGATAATGAAAGATGCTGGTTTATGACCAGCAGTGGCTCTTCCTCAAAACCGGGTACGAGGGTATTAATTGAGACAACCAATGATGCCCGATGCACAAGGCAGAGGGAGCATGTTACATCTACGAAGAAATGTCTTACAGGGGGTGGAGGGGATTGATGAGTTCATGCCGGAGGATAAACCTTTCGAAAGGAGGAGTTCTGAAAGGACGACAATATTGACACACAAAAGACACCTTACAGGCAAAGTGATTATTCAGGATGAGGAACAAGGGCTGGAAGAGACACAGTCAGAAAGGGAGGGACTTGTTCTTTGGACTGATCGAGCGAGAGAAGATGATGAGTGCGTGGGTCGTGCAGTGGTATGGAAAGAAGGGGACGTTTGGAAAAAGAGGAGGGTGAACCTCGACCGACAAAAAGAAGCGTTTGATGCAGAGATGTAGGCAATATCGGAAGCGATGGAGGTCGTAGAATAGTTCAGCAAGGAAAAGAAGGTGACCAGAGTGACGGTTTTTACAGACTGGCAAGCAACTTCAAAATGAATACAATCGGATAAGCCAGGACCATGACAGGTACTAGCGCTGCAGACAATGAATTGGGTCGACGCATTAGCCAGAACACATATCGAGGTGGAGTCCCGCTGGGTGCCCACGCATAAAGGGACAGAAGGCAATGAAGTAGCCGATTACAAAGCAACAAAGGCGGCGTATAAGCATTGCAGGAGTCACACCGAAACCCAAATTCCGCTCCCGATCTGAGATTATGTGTCTTTCTGGCACGTTAGCCGAAAGTTGAGCGAGGCGAAGTTGGAAGAACGCAAAGAACAAATACAAGAGATGGGGAAGAAGTTAAAGTACAGTTACCAGTATGATTTGGTGAAAAGGGGAGGTAACAGTGCGGTGATGGAAGCCAAATAGACGATCGAGGCGAGGTTTTATCGGCATAAGTCAGGACACAAACTGATCCCGAAATGCCTAATCCGGATCTGAAAATGAAGAGATATGCAATGCTGGTGGTGTGGGCATGAATATCAGACAAGAGACCACCTTTTTAAGTGGTGTAAAAGATCGAAACGAGAACAAAAGTGGCTTTGGGTTGACAGGCAAGAGGGGGAGGATGGGTATGAGGGCGTTGAAAAGGTGCTTAAAACACCGAAGATTTCATTCCCAATGTCTCTAGTTTTTGCTCGAAAAAAATCATCATGGGTGCTGATGAATTGTCTTTTCCAGACCGATGTCGGCAGAATTAGCGGAGTGGTGGAGGAGGCTGAGAACTCCGATCATGAGGAGTCGAGTGATGGGGGAGTGTAAAAAGTTGAAGTCGTTTTTTGGCGGTGGTTCTTTTGTTGTAGGGGAAGAGGACTCGCGACTTTGCTTTTGTTTCTTCCTGTTACGGAAGAAGCGGGGAGGAAATATGTACAGGATATGCCATGGCCGCTAGTGGCCGAATGCAATATGATTTCAAACACACAAACAAACAAACAAATGATTAACATTATTCTATGAGATATCTACAAAGTACAAAAAAGTGCGGCCTCAAATTCAGTAATCCACGAACCGGTCCCGGTTCCTGGAATGCTATATATTGCCACACTTCAATCTTCAAATATATCCCCTCATGCGATCTCTTTCATGGAAGTGCATCCCACCTAGGTTAACCAAGTGACTTCAACCTCCACTCGCGGTATTTTTCCCCAATCCCAGTACCAGAATATTGGAAGTTCTTCAACCCGACTTCTGTTTGTCTTCGCTTTATTCCGTTTTCGACTTGAGCAATGCGGTCGACAGTCAAATGTTGCTCTCCATCAAGCCCAGTGGCAACTCCATAAAAGTACAATCCTCGGGCCAATTTCAGTCGGTAGACAAGTTCGTCCTTACTGCTCAAATCTGCGAAAGCATCATCATACAAGAGTCGACTTTGACTGATGAGATTGATTCCATCGGCGAGGTTGTAGTAGTTTCTCGGGAGCTTTCTTGAGACCGAAAATGTCCAGACAAGCGTCAATGACAGTGCATAAACGGCGAAGAAGACTCGTAGGGTTTTAAGAACTTTGATATTGGGGTAGATCCGGCATACATCTGGCAAGTCATTGTCGCATCGGGGCTCGAATACGCCACCTGCTAAGCTGCTGAGATGAAAAGACACAATGGAGACCACCCCCACCCAAGCAACCCTCCAGTGTTTATTCTTGATTGCGTTGAAGAGTGCAAGATATCGGAAGGAATAAAGGTAGTTGATAAGGATACTCTCCTCAGCAGTACTCGGGTGTGAAAGACTCACAAACGGTTGCGTAATCTTGAAGAATGCGTCGATGTTCATCCACAAAAGCACCAGTATGGTAGCCAAAAATGACGGTGTAAAATTCCACAGCATGTCTGCTGCGGATAGTTCCAGAAGGATTGGTGTTTACGATACCAGCGGTGGAAATCCTTTCTCAGCGATTCTGCTTCTGCTCGTCATAATGACAATGGCTCCCGCGGTAATAACACAGACTAATGATAAGAAAATTCTCGCCTGTCTAGTGACAAACCAGGAACTATGGCGAAACCTGGCCTCGCGGTCTAGGGGTTCACTGAAGTCTTGGGTAGGCGTCATGTCGGGATCTAAGTAGTCAGTACCAGCGCCAGAGCTAGCGGGATTGACAGTACCAGAATGGTAGATCAAACCATTGGTCCCAATCGTATGCACAATTTCATCACCTTTCCTCCAGTAACCTAATCGCAGGTGACGAGGACACGAAGCTTCATCTGCACTTAACTCTCGAATATCCTTCCACACATTGCTATGCTTGATCAAAACCACCAAATTTGCAATGGATTCCATATCCCATCGAAGGCCAGTCTCTCGGTTCCAAAGCCAAATAGTTACCGACAGCAACGCTAAAACTTGCAACACCATGACGATTAACAAGACTATTGCCACGAACTCGACTATTTTCCATTGATAATTGCCGCTGCCGTCATTCGCCGGTACGATGAGCACAAATGTGCAAGGTCTTTGGTATCGAAAAAAAGGGAGCCCAAGCAAACCGGTGTATGGGATTTACTCCAACAACGCCTGCCGCGCAACGTCCTCTTTAACCCCGTCTATAGGAGTTGCTATTAGGATATAAGGCATAACGCGACGGAGAGTTGTCCCAATAACAGCAGACACGGCCGCTAAAAAGGACCCGAGGTATTGAGGAAAGTAACGAATAAAAAAGTACTCGCTTACGGTATCTGTAATTACGCCATGACTGTATCTGCTTCGGTATAGCAGAGCTATGATGGCCGCAATGCATACCGCGTAAACCGATGTGACAAACAACAAAACCTGGCTTCGAATCGCAAATGGCTTGAAATGTAATCGGGGAAGTCCGGCATCTTCGGCAGAAACTGGTGTCAATATCACTGATTATTACACATATCATGTTAGCGCGTGCAAATTCTTGTGGTTATGGATGAAGGACTTACTGCACTGTGGAGATGTATTAGTGCTCAATGGATTGTTCACCGGAGGTGTTTGGTGGAGCAAAGTTGGTTGGCCTGCGAGGAGGAATTGATTTGTGATCCCTGCGGTTGGGTAGCTCTGGTATTGGAGGAAACCATCATTAGTTTCTCGATGCCGTAAACTTTCTATAAAGGGTGACTTTCAGCTCTGTCCGATACTGTGGCTGTTACTGAACTCGTGGCGTCAAGTCCGCGGACCGAACTATATACCTAAATATCAATGTCGCCCAAACACAAGAAAGCTAATTAGAACGTTCCGATAGCCTATGCACTGGCTCGCACCAGGCCCATGTGCTTACAAAATCTTAATGGTCGATCAAACCATATCAAATACTCGACAGAAATCTTTAGCCTATTGATTGCTGATATATCAGCCGCACTGAGCACTTCAGATTTGTGGACATCTTGCGCTACACAAGTGCTTTTTTTGGTTACCGCGCAGCTTTTTCTATGCAGATCCTATTGCCTAGGCCAACCGCCACGATTTCAACCTCTACTCGAGAACAAATCACGCTGCATGGGGTGTTGTGCTGCTTCATACATCTTGACCAGTCAAAGGGCGATAGATATGCATAATTGTGCTTGATCAGCGTATATTACTCTACATTAATCGCCGTCTTCTCTGTTGGAACATATCAATCCACACTCATCAAGGGCCGGTAGCTCTGTTGGTAGAGCATCCGTCTAGTATAGGAAGGTCCTAGGTTCGACTCCTAGCCAGTCCATTCTTTTCCGTGGCTCAACATTCTCATCAGCCACACACCGAACTCTAGAGATACCAAGGAATTTCCCAGATAGCCTGAACTCATTCATGAATATTATTGCCTACTCTTACTAAAAGCTACACTTATAATAAGTATGAATGAATTTTAGCCCGGTTGATATTCATCCGGATTTCACGGCATTTACACTTGTTCAGTAGTTTTTCGGGAAGTCGTTTTGGAAGTCATAGGCCTTCAAATACCTTACGTTACTAATTACCAAGCTCCTATCTTAAAGAGGGTGCCAGAGTCGACCCTAGTTACAATCATTCGAGTATCATCCGGTGTTACGTTTGAATTGTATCTCAAGTATGCTAACTTGTTCGACATGCATGTGACAAAAATAGCTAGACAAACGCGAAGGTTTGGAGAAGCCCAATGGGGTTACGAGGCTTGCAGCCCGCATTCATGCAGAAACGTTCCGGAGTCCCCATAATACTTGGCAGGCCCAATAGTATTCTAACTGGAGTAAGTCGATTTGGCAAGAAGCAATGCCGATTGTTAAGCTGCATAACCATTAACCGGGTCTAAACTGCAGTACTTGATGAGTCGGTAGCCGATTACTTGCAGGAGAGGAACGAGAGGCACGACCTCACCCCTTCCCTTCGATAATGAGGCGGTCTCTTTTCTAAGTGGTACGAAAAATTCACAACTTTTACAGATAGACCCCGGGGTTTCGGGCCGCTTGGTTTCACAATTTGCTATATAAGGGAGTGGTTCGCGGAAGTGGAATTTTATAATTACAGCTTCGACAGCAACTGATCAGTGATCATTAATTCTATGGGTTGTTTCCATTGCGTATAGATGACTCGAGGGTGTAAACGATACCACCCGCAAAGGAGTAACCAACAGAAAGTCATTCATTGCTCTCGGCCGAGACTAATCGTGAGATAGTCTATTACACTTGTAGCCCATGCCTTCTGTCTTGGCATGCTTGAGACTTACACCAAGCACCAAGCTTGCACTCTGCCGTGAGAGTAAGTATGCCAACATTAGTCCATTATCGATCTACATCCTGTTCATGAAACGGGAAAGAATATTAAATGGGTTTCAATCAGATACAAAGTATATATTAATTGTCTCGTCATACCACCATTTGTAACATATACACATCTTGCGTCGCCTCGAAGCATTCTCATTGGCTGACAGGTGGTACGTACCTACTCACTAGCTGATTATAGCCATTCGGTATGAGCTTTATATCAAACCCAAAACCGCCCGCCCAATCAGTCCGTGAGCTGTGCTCTGATCACAGTGTCGTATATTTGAAATGTGTATAATCATACTCTCTTTCCCAATCATTGACTTACAATATCTCTATTATTGAGTGGGTGGGTGTAGAAAAACCGTTTTTTGAACCGTTTTGTACAGCCACACCGTGAATATTAGAGATATTGTAAATTGAGGACCAGAGAGTGAAATACATCCTACTTGAACATATTGTGTGCATAACACACTTCGTGAATGGGATAAAACCTATTAGACCAAACTAGACTTGAGTTCGTTAAGGTAGCTGGGCTTTTTACACCGGCCACGGAGAAGGTAGAAGACTCACTGGGATCTGGGTCGACAATCTTCTTGCAAGCACAAGACAGCATTTCCGAATGTAATGAATAGACTCCTCTGATTCATGTCCCGCTTTGAAGTTTGCTGTAATGCCACAGCAGGTGTCTGTAGAGCTGCTTTTAGTGTTCTTGTATTGTTCCCTACCGTAGTATGCTCCCACACGCCAGAATCTCTGAACCCTAGCACTATCTTCATGACCATTCTCCACGCTCTTATTTTGTGAAGTTGAAGGTCGATGAGTGATTGGAGTTGACGCATCACATGATTCTGCATCCATGAATGTAACATCGGAAAACCACCATTAAGTATTTCACAATTAACTTAGTGAGACCAAAAGGCTCGCTTTACTCTGCAGATACTGCTGAGGTAGAGAACATCGGACCCCAACTGCAAATGCTACAACGTTTCGGAGAAGGTTTGAGGCAACATATATAGGTATAAACTCTAGAGAGGTTATGCCTCTAAATTGCATTCTCTCTACCATAAAGCCAGTACTTCCTCCTGCTACATTTACATTTGAAGTTGGGTGGGAGGGTTCGTAACCCCTGTGGACGATGGAATCAAGGTACGAGACAAAAAATATTGTACTATCTCAGTCTGCTACGTCAAACCCTAACCAACCAGGCAATCATAACATATCACTTTATCCTACAGTCACTTGCCACCACTGGCACAAAGTTGATCCAGTTCACGTCAATCTGCCACCTCACCGCCCCTCTTTAGCGGTGAAAACCAGAGAACGAACATAAGTGCTCTGCAAAACTAAGTTCGGCTTCTTCACACTCCCGAATTCTCTGCGAGCTGGTGACAACCCTCCTGCCAAAGAAACACTACACTGTCCACGTACTTTATCAAACTCTGAAAGCTAGGTAGAGACTTACTGTCTAAATTGAAAACAGACCAAAGCGGCCAACACCACCTTGAACTTGGCTCACGAGGTCCCGCACAGCCCTACGGCTATTAGCTGTGCATATATACAACTAGATATTCAGTAGGCTGTAAGACAGCGGATCTGAGAGATAAGAGTTACCGAGTGAAGCACATAAACCCGAGCACATACCACTTCCGGGAACGCTCCACTAATGACTAGCTAGTAGTTGCACGTACAACGTACTACTACATCCAGACCTCCTATCCTCACAACACAAGGTGTCACTCCGTCTCGGGGTAGTGCACGATCTACCAATGACTGTAGCGATCGGTAGATGTCGCTGATTACTTCTATAATAGTGAGGTTCATTCATAAGTCAGGTATTCGCAGTCATAGTCACGGGGTTGAGCATCATTAATATCATCGAACAAACGGCTCCAAGTCACAAGGGATATCACTTTCGGCTCTAGCATTCTTACGGCGTACCATAAGCCCAAATAGCGAATAGTGAGGAGGATTTTGACCTCTCACCTAACCCGGGCACCACCACCATGACATAATCGAAGTTATCCCATTTAACCAAGTGGAGAACACACTCCGTAAAACAAAGTTCAGCTTTTTCACACTCTTGAAATCAGAACCCCTCCGACTCCTCTCCAACGAAATACTATACCTCTATCTACAGATCAAGTTCAGAGAGTGTAGCGGTAATAAGATGCCTAGGAAAAAGATATCAACACGACTGACGCTCCCCGCAGCGCCTGCTCTGATAGCCATGTAAAAATCCGTCCCGCAAAGCCCGTGTGTATTGCAAAGATGAACTGTCAATGTTTTACCTGTCCGCCCAAGCCTAGATACAGTTATCCCAGGTCGCTGATATCCCACAGACAGTGTTGCATGTGTACCTGCATCGTACGTCTCATGTCAAGATAGTGCAAACGGTATACAAACGGATATAGATATGGGAGCTTGTATATATACGGGCCTTCAGCCCTCGAGAGATCAGTCAATTCAATCAAGAAGTTACCGAACCATCCAAAGTAACAGACAGTGTTACTTTAGATACTAGAAAGACTTGATTAATTGACGGATCTTCTCGAGGCCAGAAGTCCCATATATATACAGACTTGACCCCCATATCCATATTCATATCTATATCTGTTTGCATATCCGTTTGCATTGATATGAGCCGCTCTGCGTATTCTCGAAACACCAGCTGCTTAAGAGCCAGCAAACAGAGCTGATGCTCACGATCCAAACAAATGGACCTGAGACTGTAGACGGCACGATATAGGTATACATGCAATAGACAGTAATTGTTGCATGTGTACTTGGATCGTGAGTCTCAGCACCGTCTGATGTCTTGTATGAGAATGAAGACTTGTATGAAGATGGTGGCTGTATGAGGATATGTATCAGGACCAGGGTGATGCG
>Ga0307512_10001673_pt1 | contig 30479 bp, 24 predicted proteins | sample 14_EM_MG_FD_200267 | JGI IMG/M metagenome (GOLD analysis project Ga0307512, IMG submission 200267) | Populus trichocarpa ectomycorrhiza microbial communities from riparian zone in the Pacific Northwest, United States - 14_EM | ecosystem: Host-associated > Plants > Roots > Unclassified | place... | reverse complement strand
TGCCAAGCCATCGAAATGGTTGAAGCTGTGGGTTGTCAGCCAATAAAAATCCTCCTTAGAGGTACGTACCACAAGTCAACCAATGAGAATGATTCGAGCCGACAAAGCATGTGTATATATATTAGATATGCCGTGTATAGAACACGTCGCGATAGGAGCAATACTCGTGGACTTAACGGGCGGCTGATACAGGTTTTGGGATTGCGTTCACGGCTACGTACTTTTTTTCCGGATGCCACTGGAAAATCACGCAAAGGAATCATCGTGAGCGTGAGCCTGACAAAAGATTTGCTTGGATTCATGTAATAATGAGATTCGATAAAGCGTATAAGATTTCAAAAAGGGCTCTGCTCGAAATACATAACCGCCAACAATCAGGGTCGTCATATTACCCCGGCGTCCTTGACCCCAACGACTGCAGCACGAAATACCCTCAAGACATTCACTCTTCTGACAATAGGGTCCTCCTTATTCGTCGTCTAAGTCTTGAATATAATTAAGTTGATCATTGTAAACTCAGCTACTGTCTAAGGTAAATTCCGTTGCGAAGTTTGGGAATATACCTTGGTGAGTGCCTCTGGTGCTGTGATCTTTGTAAAATCGCCACTACTCTGGAGACCTGTGAGCATAGCTTCTTTTTCCTGATTTACACTGATAGCGCGAATGGATATACGTACTTCCTGGCTCCATTGGAGGGGATATAATTTGTCCATTAACTCTGCGAGCCTATGTAGCAAGATGTAGCGAGATTTGATTATCGTTTCTACTGCCATGTTTTGGACGTTTGATAGAATTTGGTTCGGCTTGAATCTGAGTATAACAGTGAATTTAAGAAAGATGTCAGGCGATGTAGTATTGAAGCTGATAGGATTATCGTTTGCCTTTTGATGTAGGAGCGAGAGGGCTGGACATTGCAATGTCGTATTAGCGATAGTTAACCCCTCACAAATAAACAAGCGGCTCTTATGTTTACGGCGCATCAAATTATCGCACTAATGCAGTCATACATGCATAACGCTAGTTCGGGATCCACTAGTTGGCAGCGATCGATGTTGTGAGTTTGCAATTTTGTAATTGGTCGTTGCGACATGAGAAAATAAATTTTCAGGCATCCAAACTTCGCCGTGTGGCGCTGCGAATGGAAACGACCTGATCGCGGCAGTTGTACGTCAATATGGCCTGCACATCATGCAGGAATGGCTGGCCGATTTGACTGCTTTCACGAAACCTTTGAGGCAGATTGGCGAGGCATTTTGCAATAGCCAAAACCATTTCCACAAACGAATCGTCTTCGCCGAGGAACACTGCCGCTTTGGAGGTATGCCCGTCTCCGGCAGGGCCTTCTGCGGTCCCACCACAGAACTTCACAATTCACAAATGATACCACCGTGCTCTCGGGATGTACTTGTAAGTCAATAAAGTTCGGAGCGCCGTAACCCGGATGTGGTTTAGGGCGCGATGGCGCAATTCACAAATGCACGTGTTTGCCGATCCGACTTCTATCGGGTAGGCGGGCTCCTCTGTGTGCACAGATGTGACGCATCGCTTGTGCTGATGCATGAGGCAATGCGGTAAGCCAACCATTCAAGGAGGCTGAATAATGAGGCCGCAGTTATGCGCGCATGCATACATACCTCGCTGCTTTACATTAATGCCTCAGTAGCAATTAACAATGCGTCACCGTAGACACGGACTATTATTTGACTATCTAATGTACAAATTCCCTTTCTCCATACGCGCGGACTTTGTAAGACCTTAGTGGTGGCGCTGACTGAAGAAACTGTATTACACAATTTCATACACCATACCGCATCTTCCTAAACTCGACCAATTGCAGCTTTTCCTCCTACAAGAACATACACCATGTTTACACCACGCAACTCTGCACTTGTATCACACTCTGATGGAATGTTCACTAGCTACTCTGCCGCCCCGAAGAATCCTCCCAATGGCGAACTCCAAAATGATCTGATCGCCTTTCTTTCCATCGTCCAGAAATGCAATGTCAACTACCTCCCCATCACGTGGCAGCCTGCTCTCAGTGCCCTCGGTGTGGGTGGATCTGGGATGATAAGTCAGTGTGCATTCAGCACCGACATGTCCCTAGCGTTCAAGCGGTTTCATGACAACGGAGATTCGGATATGGACTTAATGCCTTTGATGTCGGAGGTACTAATCTTGAGTCAGCCCCCAATTCGAACTCACCCGAATATAGTCAATCTCGAGGGAATTTGCTGGGAAATCAAGTTAGGAACAGAGAAAGCAGTCCCTGTACTGGTCTTTGAGAAAGCACCATGGGATCTACAACAGTTCATGAACGAACGTGAGGGTATGGACATGTTGATCGAAGACCGTCTCAAGATCTGTGCCGATATTGGATGCGCCATCATGGCTTTGCACGCCTATGGTTTGTCATTGGAGTGAATTATGCCATTCAAATTGGAAGTCTAACAAAGACACAGATGTGATTCACGGTGATATTAAGCCACAAAACGTGCTAGTTTTCAAGAACGCTGCTACCAGCAAGGTCACTATAAAGGTGACCGACTTCGGGTATTCCACTCTTGCCGCGGGTGAATCTGGAATGGTTATATTGCCAAAGTCACGGCCGTGGAATGCTCCCGAGCATCATTTCGGAGAGTTCGATGCACTTCAAGCCAAGAAGACAGACGTGTACTCCTTTGGTATGCTATGTCTTTGGATCCTTTTTGAAAATAGCCTGCGACATATTCCGCAAACCTCTGCAGAAGGAGCGACTGAGTTGATTTCGTTCAATGCTTCCCCTGGTCCTCACACATTGCTTGAACGGTTAAAAGATGAAGATGCAGTGGCACATATTGCCAATCAACTCATCGAATCAATGTCGTGCTTAAACACCGAACACAGGATTCGTCTGAAAGAGTTTTTCAACTTGACCCTTCAGTATAACCCGGAAAAACGGTCATCTGATCTCGGGAAATTGGTAGCTCTTCTCAGCAAACGGTGAGTTTCGCCCCAATCTAGGTAAAGCAGAGGGCTTTTGCTAAGAAGTTGAGAATGGAATTACAAGGGTGCATTGCGAGACCGGTGGAGGAGATGAGAGCGCTGTCATCGTATACGGATTTTCGTGTAAGTATTAATTTATTTCACATTTCACTAAAAAACTTTGGCTGATGATATTATCCGAGGTTGCCGAAAATCTTGCAGATCTTATGGATACCGACTATCGAGTACGGATACAGATTAAAAATAACCTTGAAACGAACTACATCAAAAATCGATATGAAGATGGAGCCCCCCACATCGCATTCCAGGTTGCCTTTTGTTATCTGATTGGATTTGGAGCCAAGTCAGATAGCAATAAATGTCATATATGGCTTGAAAAAAGCAATAAACAATCCTACGATTTGGAGCTGGAAAAAGAGGCAGTACGACCAGCAAATTCGAAGAATGGGAAGATGTGGTGGCGATATGGATTGATGAAAGTTGACCTTACTCACCAATATCAAAAATTTGGACCGAAAAAACTTTCGGAAGCTTGCAAAGAGTGCCAAAGAGAAGTTAGAGATATGTCATGTGTCTTTGGTGAACTTCATTTCATACCGTTAAGCTTATACACAACCATCGGAAATATGTTGCATGGATTAGGGGAATATGCAGAATCAAAAGCGCTACGAATGCGGATCAGAGATCAATTAGAAAAAGCAGACGGCATTGATCATCCATATTACATACATGCTATCGTTGCTGTCCTCAAATCTCAGGCAGAGCTGAGGGAACTGACGGAAATGCATCCCTTAGTGAAAGTGTTTCTGAGGGAGTTTGAAAGTACCGATGTGGCGCAGAGCTCGATGGCCAAATTTCTCCATAACCTCGTATCAACATATCCCAAACAGGAACAATGGAAAGAGTTGTTTGCGAAGTTCATAGAGATGTCCGCGAGTGAATTCGGCCAAGAGCATCCACAAACTTTGACCAGCATAGCCTGTCTCGCATCACTATTCAATCAAGAGGGACGGTGGACGGAAGCCGAGGAGCTGTTGGTACAGGTCATAGAATCGAAAAAGAGAGTACTCGGCGAAGAGCATCCAGATATCTTAGACAGCAAATGTCACCTTGCATCAACATATGAGTACCAGGGGCGATGGAAAGAGGCTGAGGTGCTGATGGTTCAAGTCATGCAGATGAAAGAAAGGGTATACGGCCAAGAGCATCCCAGTACTTTGACTAGCAAATCGAACCTTGCATCCACCTATAGCAAATAGGGGAGATGGAAAGAGGCTGAGGAGCTATTGATGCAGGTCACAGAGACGGGAAAGAGAGTCCTCGGCCGAGAGCATCCAGACATCTTGGCCAGCATGGGCAACCTCGCGTCGACTTACCATAGCCAGGGGCGATGGACGGAAGCAGAGGACCTGGAGGTGCAGATCATGGAGACGGGAAAGAGAGTATTCGGCCAGAAGCATCCTCATACCTTGGCAAGCATGGGGAACCTCGCATCGACATATAGGGAGCAGGGGCGATGGAAGGAGTCTGAGGTGCTGGAGGTGCAGGTAATGGAGACGAGAACGAGGGTACACGGCAAACAGCATCCTGATACTTTGATCAGTATGGCCAATCTCGCATCGACATACAGCAAGCAGGGACGATTAAAAGAGGCGGAGGAACTGTTGGTGCAGGTCACGGAGACGGAAAAGAATGTCCTCGGCCAAGAGCATCCCTCTACCTTGACTAGCATGGGCAACCTCGCGTCGACTTACTTGTTTGTGCAGGTCACGGAGAAGGAAAAGAGGGTCCTCGGCCGAGAGCATCCAGACACCTTGACCAACATGGGAAACCTCGCATCGACTTACCAGAGCCAAGGGCGATGGGCAGATGCCGAGAAGATGTTTGTACAGGTCGTGGAGAAGCGAAAGAGGGTACTCGGCCAAGGGCATCCTAATACCTTGGCAAGCATGAATAACCTCGGATCAACATATAGGGAGCAGAAGCGATGGGTGGAGGCTGAGGACCTGCTCGTGCAGGTCATTGAGAAGAGAAAGAGAGTACTCGGTCAGGATCACCTGGATACCTTGAAAACCATGGCCAACCTCGGCTCGCTATATCAGAACCTAGGGCGATTGAAGGCGGCCGAGGTGCTGCAGGTGCAGGTCTTTGAGTCATTCGCGAGTGTACTTGGCCAGCACCATCCAATTACCTTGACCAGTATGAATAATCTTGCCACGACATACATAGAGCAGGGGCGTTGGAAGGTGGGCCAGGAGCTGTTTGTGCAGGTTATGGAGACGATGACGAGGGTACTCAGCCAGAACCATCCAGATACCTTAACCAGCATGAACAATCTTGCAACGACATACCTGCGGCAGGGGCGATTGATGGAGGCCGAGAAACTCCAGATTCAAGCGGTCAATGGCATGCGGAAGACTTTCGGCGAGTATCATCCCTCTACACTGAGTGCCATCCGTAGTTTAGCTGCAATTCGTCAGGCACGCCCAGCGCAGCAGTACCTGCCGGATGCGAACTCACCGGCTGGCGGGTTTCAGAATGCGCTGCGTCAGTTGGCCACTTCCCGGTCTTCAGGTAGTAACGGAGGAAGGTCGCTGAGAACACTCGAGATAGTTCAAGAATGTAGTTGGCACAATTTACGCACAGATAAGGAAAGTCATCAGCCTGCAACCGACGTGTCTCTCGAGGATGATGATGACACCGGAACATTCGAAGAAAGGTTTATGCGTGCGCTAGAATTGTACCTGGAAGATGGCAACAATGACAATGTGGAAAATTAGTTGCTATGAAGGATATTATGTTGAGGCAGAGGTAGGCAGATGGTCGTCATAGCAAATCTTCTCTGGAATACAGGCTAACACTGCTAAGGTTTTACGGTGATGAAGACTGCTAGGAGCGCGTTGTTTCAGTTTAAAACCGCAGGGATTGTGCTGAGAGGGTGTGGTGATCGTTGCTTATTGGCCAGAATCGATAGGCGTGTTGTTCAGTTAAGGTTTTGTTTTGGTATTTAGCAGTCATAAAACTAGTTTCATACTATGATTAGTAGTCCCGCACTATACGCATGGTTTCTCCCGTGGAGGACATCTCTATTCATACGAAGCCCCATGACCTGCAACATGGGCGGCCCCCTTCCCCAAGTACAGGAGCTCAGCGGTTCAAGTACGGCGCTATGTAACTGCCTTCCTATTGTAATAACTTTAAGTCTTAGTATCCGAAACCTACACTTTCGGGAGTGTAATTTAAAGCGTAGTTTCTATAGGCCGTCACGTGATTCGTAAATTCAGTGTTGAGCCGGATGCACTATTATCTAAAATTGTTGGGAACGACCTAGCCTGGGCCCGCGGGGCGCAAATATACCTGACCATAAAATCGAATTACTACTTTAAAATAATGTAGAATAAAATAGGACTGTCATAGTTTAGAGTGGATGCTAGAGAAGACAGTGTCATTAGCAAATAGTATTCTTTATGTGGTTAAGGTGTGATATGGACCTAAAGGATGCATAATGTTGGAGGACAATGAAAAGTTTAGCTAAAAATTACCCTTAAAGGCAATAGAGTACATTCTCCCAACAGCGCGATCATCTATGAAGAATGAAATCGCTGGGGTCGGTAATAGAATCCAAACCTACGGGAACCCCTAACTTCCACAACTTCGATCCCAATGGTGCGAACGTAGCATCATTCGGATGCGTACAACCTAGAGAAACTTGTGGAGCTCTCAGTAATAGCCCGCGACTTGATTTCGCTAGTGGTTCGGTACTTTGTGATGATAGCGCAATCATCTGGTCATGTAGCCTCTAAAGTTAGAGTCGTGGGAAATGAACCTTGTCTGAACTTCTCCTGAGCGAGTTTGCATGAACTTGAGCATTGTTCTTTGTCATTCGAGTAATAATTGATGAAGTTAGATAGGAGGCTTGGTTTTGTATTTTCATTATAGCAAGCACCTCCTGATGGAAAGGCAAACCACACACATTGCGATCTTGTCCACGTACAGAAGCATAAGAATACCATGGCCACAATGTACACGTTATAATCGGCTGAAGATATTTTAATCTACGTAATGGCGGCCGATTGATAGTTGATGCTATTCTTGTCTGGAGGCTGGCACAGCTTATTGATTAGGTCTCTGAAAGCAGACGTACAGGAATCCACCGCCTTATATAGACATCGCGCTACCGTAGATAGAACTCTAGCGGTAATCTTACGTTAACTTTCACATACACTAGCACCCAGTCGGCTGTGCAACCGGTTCAAGATCTTAGTGCAGTGCGACCTCAAGAACCTCAAACATTTTCTGACAACAAATGTGCTTTCCCGAAGGCAGGTCCAATGGGCAGAATTGTTGTTTTCGTACGACTTCGTCACCGAGCACAAGGAAGGCAAGAAGAAACTGCTGAACGGGATACTTAGACGACTCGACTACGAACGACGCTAAGAGAAGCCCATGGGCCAGCTCTGGCAACCCTGTTTAAAAGCGGGCGTCTTGTATTGGGGATAGGATTGGCAACGGCCGGCACATGCTTCTCCGGTTATAGCGCTATATTGACTTTCCGTGACGAGATTTAGATATCTAGCGATAATCATACCTTCATATACTCATACGCTATCACTCAGGTCCTCCTGTGCAACCATAGTTGAATTGTGTGATACTGATAAAATCTCTTCATTTATACCTTATTTACAATGAGAGTCGGAGATTCCGCGGAGATTGTCAGCTGGGGTAATCGGAGTAGAGGGTGGAGAGCGGCGGTAGCAAGGGTGGGAATTTGTGTAGGGGTGTATCGACAACTCCGAGAGATCTCTCTAGACCTCATTCTTGTCCTCATAGTCACAACCAGTGTTGCAGATATATAGGCCAGCAGATTCCGTAAGAGTTACGGGGCTAATGGGCCCATGGATAGAGGTTTATGGGATATTGGATACAGGTTGATAGTACGTATGGATGTGTATACGGGTTGTCATATACATGGTTAAGATAGACAATCAATTCATCATCACTTTCAACAACCATACCCATATAATTGTCATCCATTAACTCACGGAGCCATGCCCGGGTGAACTAGTCTTTATACCCTGGATGCCACTGAAGTCGAACATGACCAACTACCGGCGTCAAAGCACCTCAGGCTACCGACTCCTTGGTAGTCGACATGAAAACAACGACAATTAATGTATTAATGATGGGTGTCCACCGACAGAGCAATTGAGGGAGTCGTCGAGGGAGGTTGGCCTTACGAGGGAGGATATGACTCTCTTCCGAGTGAAGTGATAAGTCACAACTCCGAAACCGGTCATTTCAGAACTTTTAAGTTTGCTAAATTGTTTCCTAGAGATTCGTCTTGGCCCGCGACGAATGCAACCATACCCAAATATTTCAGCGGGTGTGAAATATGCCACTGTGTCAAAGCACCCTGTCATGCCCGCTATGGAGGCTACCTGCCGTTGGCACCACAGTTGACGCCGTTGGAATAAGTCACTATTGATTTCGTCACTTACATACTGAAGTCACCTACTCCTGGATATACCGGGCTCTTGATAATAGTTGACTGCCAGACAAAGATTGCGATCCTCCCCTCCTGGGTAGCGGCGGACGTCTTGTGTAAGTGGTTCGGGTTTACAAAAGCCAGCACGAGAGAAGTCTAAAGTAGGTAAGTGACACTGTACATAGTAAGATATAACGTTACTGAAGCTGTCTTACAACGACGTTAAGCCTCTAAGTTTTAACACCTAGTGATATTTGTGGAAGGTAGATGGAGGCAACCAGTAATTGTCGCTGTATCTGCGTTTACCTATCTTAAAACGCCATCTAACCGCCACAACCTAGAATACCCGAGTAATTTGTGCAAAGGGTGGCTTTAACAAGCAAATATCTCGTCCAATACCGGAGGTAGCGCAGCAATGGAATCGTGACAACGGTGACAGCTAGCGCAATCCTAGGGACATTGAAAAGCTAAAGAATCCCTGCCGACGCTATACTGGGTCGGTATTCGACGAAAGCGAAGAAAGAAGGAAAGAAGCAGCGCGAATAAAAGTCTAGTTTCTCGCTTAACTCTCACCTTCTAGGTCCGGACTCGGCTACCACGCACATGGGAACGGGCCGAGCCAGATCTGATCCCCACAAAACATGCGGCTCCGTGGTAACGGAAGAACCGCGATTCCTCCCACACTATAGCATGCGCAGTTGCTTGGATGAGATTTCTGGTGACATAATTTCCAAATACCAACTACTGCCCAAGAGCACTTAGAAACCGTCAGACGGGCCGTTTGTGACGGGCCGTTGTAACCCCGTGATGATCACTTTTCCTTTTTCTCTTCATTGCAATGGTTGCGCATTGGGCTGTCTTTAAACACTTTTGTTGAACCAGTAGACTACATACTGAGTCATTCTTAGAATTAGTCTTTTTCTCGTGTCCAGAGTAAGGTGGATGTGTGGCGCACCTCGTGAACTTCAGCCTCACAAGCTCGGGCGGCTCATGCGCCACACCTCCGCTCTGCGGCCTGATCACCCTGTAGCCTCGAACTCGCACTCGCCCCAAACTCGTCTCGAACGGAGGGGTAGATGATGGTGGAGGGTGTAGGCGACAGTGCACACAAGGGTGGAGGAGAGACACGGGCGGGGGTGTGGACCGTAGATGACGGCGTAGGCAAATTCAGTTGCATGTAGACAAGGCAGCGAATACAGCGGCGGGGGAGGACTCAGAGACGAGGGCGAGGTAGATAATAGGGCGGAGGAGTGAACGCCAGATGAGTCGACGCCAGAAGGGGTTGGAGGGCGAGGGCGGATGCGTGTTGGGTGGGCGTAGAGAACAGGACTCGCCAAGTGCGGATCGAAAGCAGTGGAAGAGAGCAATATCGAACTTGGGTTTGAGGTGCAGTGTGAATAGCGGATGGCGGGTAGAAGCTACAAGGTACCGTGATGCATCCCACTACCAAAGCAATGCCGAAATGTATTCCTTGAGTTTGGTCCCTAGCACGCGCGCTGGACTTTCCGGGAACTCTTTGCATTCGCCTACCGTTTGTGGGGCCACCGAGATTTGTTTCGCCTATCACACTTGACGATCACAACGAGTTGCCGCTACGCCAATGGCATATCCGAGATTGCGACACTACTCTTCAAGCTTGGCTCCTATTCCAATTAATCACGAACATAAGTGAGGTGTACTAAGTAGTACACCTTTTGATTGTTTATTCAGTTAAGGATGACATATTCTACATAGTCAATTGGTCCTAGAAAGTACTCGAGGGGGGTTGCTTGGCATGGATGGGCAAATTAAAGATGCGGGAGGACAGGGTTTTTGACGGTTTGTCCCGCACCATCCCTGTAAAACATCTCTTTAGCGAGTGATCATCGTGCTACTACATGCCGCGAAACTCAACATTGCAGAGAAATCTCGGCAACTCTCAATACGGTCAGCGAACGCAAAGAGTTTCCCAGAATGGGCATGCGTACGTACCTCAACCGCCTATTCTATGCAACTCGTCTCTACCCCCTGAAGCCTTTTGGCACCCTATCCATCCACACCACTTCATCTTTGACTCGACTTACAATGTCAACATCAATATTGCTCTCTTCGACTACTGACGATCCGCACACGTCAACTCCTCAGATTTCGCTGTATCATAACATCAAAGTCGATATTGCTCTATTCCATTCCTCTCGATCGTTTCTCTCTACCTTCGTTCCTCGTCCATTTCCCACGCCGCCTCACTCATCCTCTCTCCATGCCTCTGCCGCATCCATGCCTCCGTATATCTACACATCAACTATGATCATCCTTACTAGGTCTTCTGATGTCCCTCGGCGTAAAACGCCTCTCAGTTTTGTACGCCTCTGTCTCTTTCTATCCCCACCGCGCGATCTATAGCTCGAATATTTTAGATTACCCAGACAACTTGCAGATGTCAGGTCTGGATGGACTCTAAAGTCACTAGCACCCGCCCAGACCTGACATGATTTCTGTCGATTACAAAGTATAGCAAGATGCAGTGTTGCGTCAAGCCCCCCGAGCTCCAGCGCCGGCCACCTGCCCTCTTGCCTCGGCCAACATCTTCGCTCCTTGGTTTCGTCAGTCCTCGTCTACTCCTCCGCCGTTATCTCGTCAGTCCTCGTATACTCTGCCCCCCTCTACGTGCAACTTGTCTACGTCGTCGTCTACCCCTCCACCCTCACTTCACCTCCGCGCCGTTATCAATCCGTTTACGCAATGTCCGCTACAGCGCACCGTCGTCCACGCCCTCCTGTCTACATCTACCTTCCGTCAGTATCTCCTCCACAGCTGTCAACAACACCACCAACGTCGTTTCGTATCCTCCACCGTCATCTCTCCGTACCGTCGACTTCGTCTTCAAAAGCGACAGCGACCCAGGGCATTTACGGCAGCAGTATGGGCGGAAGTAGATACCCAGCAGAATAGACTTTACGTACCATATGCCTTACAACTCGGTAGCAACACTTCAGCGCCCGGGGATCTCTTGTCAGCAATCGGTAAATGGGTGGATCAAGCAAGTTGTCGTTTGCTGTTTACTTATCGCTTCGAAGGGACAAGAGACGAGAACATGGTAGCCGAAATACGTATCAACGAGATGAGATCAAGACGTGGTATTCAGGCGAAACACAGATCACCGCATGTTGTTCAGATGACAAAGCTAAGGCGATGACTACGCGAGGTAAGCCGCTGGCAAAATTTACGGGGTGGGAGAGATGCCGCCCAGATGCAAATCTGAAACCTATGGAGAGCGCGGCAGGGTACTGACAGAGGAAGGCGCGAGGCAGGTGATCTGGGGCGGAGACCGACGATAGCCATTGCCGACACCAACACCAACACCACCGAGTTCGACTCTTCTGCCGGGGGTGTGGCGCCGAGAGGACGACTGAGGACGACGGAAGGCGATGATGTTGCTTTAACTAGTTGGAGCAGAAACTTCGATGTTGACTACCGGCGAGCCAGCAGTTTTATTTATTCTGACGCCAATTGATACCGACCGATTGATACCATACCGACCAATCAACGCGATGGCGGTGCAAGTAGCAAAACATTGTCAGGGATCTTAGCCGGGGGATTCTGCGGGAATGCTAGGCCGATCATGACGCTAGGAGATCAGAAGGGGCTGCTGAGCTAGCCATGAATGCAGGTTAGGAGAATCGTAGAGATCAGTAGGTCGTGGGGATTGGAGAGAGGGTTCGGAGCGTTTTTTTCTCGTGCGGTGGAAGCATTCTTCTAGACGAAGCAATGGATGTAGGAAGTATGATCCGTACATTTTTGTATATATACCTCGGTCAGCCTTGAGAATAGACTTTACACTCTTTGCGCTTTACATTGACATGGATGTGCCGATGACAGTCATTCAGCTTTTAGACGCGTACGAGACGCTCCAAACGAATCCGGTACCTTATTGCTCACTACTGCTGTACCACAGACTATGCGTTGCCACTACCCTCGACTCGAGGTGCATGATAATTTTAGCTAAGATAGATAGGACCCCGCCGCTGATGTTCCAGCCAAAGGTGGCCGAGATATCCGTGAGGTTTGTCCGGGGTTAGCACCCCAATTGTTTGCCAGGTGGCGACTGGACTGGTACAAAATGAATGCCGTCAGTGCCCAGCATTAGCTGCTACTACCTTCAAACTGCCACAAAGTAATTTGGGGGACAGAGAATGGTACTCAAGCAGGCTATGGCAGACGTGAAGGACGAGAGGGCGGCGGGGCGGCGGTGGTAACAGCCAACTGAGTAGGAGCAATTACCATTCCGGAAGTGAACGACAGCGGCGGAAGCAATGGAAGGACAGGACTACAGTGAAACGGAGGGAGGAAACGTCTAAATGGAGCTTCCCAGTGCACAGCAACCTACAACGTCAGCTAGTTTAAGCGGTATATTGTCGATGAGTCTCAACCGCAGGAGCCCCACAAATTGGAGCCACTAAACGTGGCGAAGCAGAGTGCGCGGTGGAAGCTATTCCGACTCATTCGAGGGCGGATAAGAAAACTACGTGGGAGCCGCTAACGCATCTCACCCGGTTCGGAAGAAGAAAGTTCGGGAATATACGGTGGAGACTCAACAAACACCGCAGAAGGAACAAGCCCAGCGGGCCCCTCGGCGGTGACAACGATGGCCCGCCCGCAGGGGTGGTGGCACTAAGGACTACTACCAACTTGGAGCGCGAGGTTAAGGATAAGGTGATATGCAGACTCGGAGTGGGCAGGCGTGTCGAGTTGCGCGTGCGGCTCGGTGCTGTACGTATAATGAACGTAGCCCATTCAAAATAAACTGCACGTTTCTAGTAATTCATAAGTTTGCACGTAGCGCAATCAGCATTTCCAATTGAAGAGCTAGGGCTAGGGTATGATCATTGAAGTGCAAATACGCTGCAAAACTGCTGGGTTTAAGTGCATTTGCCTTCAGTTACTTCCTCGGTGCACTAATAGGCGTGATTGGGTTCCGATAGTCCCCTAGTGCTCTTGTACTTGCTTGTATATATCTCGAATCCTTCTCCTCTCTGTACTATAGTCTATACTCGCACATGATTCTCCCCTTCATATTGCAACAGCATCAGCATATGCCAAGGACGGTCTCCGGCGTAGCTGAATTAATCTAACCAGACAGACAATCTACAGGTCCGCAGCCGACTGGCCTGGCCGATTCAGAACACTGCTGTCAGAAGCTCAGCGTACATTGAGGTGTTATAATCCAATCGGATCGGACAAAGGACTCACATTGGGTTTCCGCGGCGAATTAGTAATATTTAGTACCCGACTTGCTGCTTCATGTTCGTATTTATTTATATTGGCCGATACCCCACCTTAATAAATCCAGTCATCCGTAATGCGACATCACGATTTAGTCGAATACCCAGAATGAATAATACTAATACCGAACATAATACATGACTTCACTATCAACACAACATTTCGATTAACAAGGCTCTATGTGCCATGCCGCCTCTCTATCGCCTGCCAAACTTGTACTCAAGCACAACGATTAACCAAGACAAGAAACCCGGGAATGAGGAAGCAGATCGCCAAGCGAACCTAGCGCGAGAAGGCCGCAGAGCAGGCACAGTACGAGAACGAGTATACACCTCGGCGGCGAACAGGACCAGACGAATCTCAGAAGCGAAGACGGCGGCGAAGGCTAAGTGGGAGGCCGACAAATGCAGCAAACACTACGGCTACAGACTGAAAGGCAAAGCTGGGAGCAAGAGATCCCAATGAATAGTGTGAAGTCGCTGGCAGCCAGATTCTACCGACTGAAGTCCGGGCATGCGCCAGTGGGCACGTACTTGAAACGGTTCGGACACCGAGACGACGACAAATGCTGGTGGTGCGGCGGCGGAGGCAGGGCGGCGGCCCAGACCCAGACGCGGGAACACCTCTTCCGCCACTGCAGCCAATGGAAAGACCAGCAAAAAATGCTCTGGAAACAGGTGGGGAAAACAACGGGATGGAGAGCGGGCAGATGCCGACACGTGCAAGTCTCTGAGCTGTTATCTATGGAGAAGTGCGATAAAGCGGTGATGGACTTCCTGGCAGCCACTGATGTCGGGAAGTTCCCGCCCAAACAGGTGGAGGAGTAAGAGCCGGCGGCCTCTCTTTGATTTCATCCCATTTCCTTTGTATTCTATCGATCGCTTTTAGATGCTTTCTTTTGTCCGAAGGGGATTAAGGGGCTGTCATACTCTAATTAGAGTGAATACAGTATGATTAAAACAAAAAAAAAACCAAGACAAGAAATTAAATAAGCTCATTATTGCCTCCAAAAATAGAAAGGACAGAACCAAAATGGATATTTAGGATAAGCTATACCGTCCATATGTGTACTGCGCTAAACAACAACACCGCCAGTTGATCGAAAGTTCCGAAATGTACTAAATGAGTCAACAGCTAGTTCAAAAGAACCTCTCGTGGTTTGATAGAGGGGACTTCTTACTCGTCAGGTGGGCACCACTTTCGCTTCATCTCTCCATGCCGTCAAGGCATCCATCGAATCCTTGGTATCCGGATGATCTTTGCCGATTTTGACAGAGCGGAGAGCTACAACTTTTGCCATCAGTGAAATAGCTTCATCAATGCGGCGCAGTTCTTTGTAAGTAAATCCAAGGTTATGCATTATGAATAAAGTTGCTGGATGTTCCTCGCCGAGTACCCTCTTTCTCGTCTCCATGACTTGCACTTCTAGCCCCTCGGCCTCCTTCAACCGCCCCTGATGGCCATATGTAACTGCAAGGTTTTGGATGCTGGTCAAGGTTTCTGGATGCTCTAGGCCAAGTACCTTCTTTCTCCATTTCATGACAGGCTCAAACAGCTCCTCAGCCTCATTCCATCGCCCCTGCTTCAAAAATGTCGAACCGAGGTTGTTCATGCTGGTGAAAGTAAGTGGATGCTCTAGGCCAAGTACCCTCTTTCTAGTCTCCATGACCTGTACCTTCAGCTCCTCGGCCTTCTTCCATCGCCCCTGGCTGTTGTATGTAGTTGCGAGGCAGTTCATACATGTTAAGGTAGTAGGATGCTCTTGGCCGAGTATCCTCTTGAACGTCTCCACAACCTGCACAAACAGCTTCTCGGCCTCCTCCCATCGCCCCTGATTCCAGAATATCGATGCGAGATGGTTCATGCTGGTCAAGGTATCTGGATGCTCTAGGCCGTGGACTCTCTTGAAAGTCTCCATGTGCGATACGTTCAGCTCCTCGGCCTCATTCCACCGCCCCTGGTTCAAAAGTATCAATGCGAGACTGCTCCTGCAGGCCAAGGTATCTGGATGGTCTTTGCCGAGTACCCCCTTGAACGACTTCACGACATGCACAAACAATCTCTCGGCTTCTTTCCATCGCCCCTGGTTGTAGTAAGTCCATGCGAGGTTGGCCATGCTAGTCAAGGTATCTGGATGCTTTTCGCCGTGTACCTTTTTTCTCAGCTTCACGACCTGCACGTTCAGCTCCAAGGCCTCGTTCCATCGTCCCTGGTTGCAGAATGTGGATGCGAGGCAGTGCATTGTGGCCAAGGTATGAGGATGCTCCTTGCCAAGTACCCTCTGTCTCATCTCCCAAACCTGCACTTCCAGCTCCTCGGCCTCCTTCCATCGCCCCTGGTTCCCGTATGCCGATGCGAGGTTGCCTATGCTCTTCAGCGAATCTGGATGGTCTTGGCCAAGCACCTTCTTTGTTGTCTTTATGATTTCCACCAACAGCTTCTCGGCATCCTTCCATCGTCCCTGGCTGCAGTATATTGTTGCGAGATTGTTCATGCTCGCGAAGGTGGTTGGATGCTCTTCGCCTTGTATCTTCCTTGTCGTCTCGAGTACTTGCGCCTGCAGCTCCTCAGCATCCTTCCATTGCCCCTGGTTCCAGAATGTCGTTGCGAGGCTGCTCATGCTGGCCAAGGTAGAGGGATGCTCTTCGCCGAGTACCTTCTTGAACGTCTCCATGACCGTCACCTTCAGCTTTTTGGCCTTCTCCCAATGCCCTAGGTTGCTATATGTAAAGGCGAGTCTGGCCATGCTGGTCAAGGTATCTGGATGCTCTTCGCCAAGTACCTCCTTGAACGTCTCCATGACCTGCACCTTCAGCTTTTTGGCCTCCGTCCATCGGCCCTGGTTGCAGTATGTCGATGCAAGGCCAGCCATGCTAGTTAAGGTAGAGGGATGGTCGATTCCGCATGTTTTTTCCATTTCGTTTCTGATCCGCACACGCAGCACTTCTGATTCCTTAAATTCTTTTAACTCATCTAAAAGATCTGCAAAGATGCTGCATAAGGTAAGTACTGTAAAATGGAGCTCTCCAAACTCTTGCGTCATATCACCAATCTCTCTTTCGTACTCTTTCCGGGCTTCCTCCAGTTTTGGCAACCCGCGTGCTCGATATTCATGAATAAAGTCGGCCCAAATAATTCTTTGGAAACTCCTCAGCCTCGCGCTCTTCAAAGTGACAGGTTGTACTGCTTCTTGTTCAATCTTCAGATCGTCGAGACGTTTGTTGCTTTTTTCTAGCCACATACGACATTTATTTGCATCTGACTTAACCCCAAATCCAACCTGATAACAAAAGGCAATCTGAAAGGCAATGTGAGCGGCAAAAGGTTGATCTTGATTCTCGGTGTAGTGCTTTTCGAGGTTGTCTCTAATATGTATCCGCACACGATAGTCGGTTGTCATGAGGCTGGCAAGATTTTCCGCAATCTTGAATATATAAACGCTGATAAGCTAGGTTGTTTTGCAGTAATATGGAAATCGACTGATAATTACCTGGAAATCTGCATGCGTTGGGAGTTTGGTCATTGTTTCACACGATGCTGCATTTGAGAGTTGTAATGTAATTCTAAATATCTTAGCTAATGTTTCGTTTAACATGACTGGTAAAGCTCACCGTTCTTGGCTGAGAAGGCCGACTAGTTTCTCAATATCAGATGTCCGTTTTTCCGGGTTAAGAGGCAGAGTCAAGCTGAAAAATTCATGCAGACGAATTCTTTGTTCAGTATTCCAGGCTGACTGTGATTCTATAAGTCGAGTGGCAATATGTTGTACTTGATCGTCGTCTTTTAACTGTTCAAGGAACGTGCGAGGACCCGGGAGTGCGTCGAAGGAAATGAACCCAGTCGCACCTTTTGCAGCTGTTTGGGAAATTTCTGGCAGGCTGCTTCCAAACAGAACCCAAAGACACACCATGCCAAAAGAGTACACATCAGTCTTTTTGGCTCCAAGAACTTCAAACTCCCCGAAATGATGCTCGGGAGCATTCCAAGGTCTTGACTTTGGCAAAACAATTCCCAGGCTCCGGTCTTCGCTTGTTATTAGAGTGGAATACCCGAAATCGGCCACCTTCACTGTCGTCTTGCCGGTAGCTTCTTTGAAAACTAGCACATTTTGGGGCTTGATATCGCCGTGAATCACGCCTGTGTCTTTGTTAGATTGTAAGCCAATAATCTTTTGGAATCACAAACCATATGCATGCAAAGTCATGATAGCACTTCCAATGTCGGCACAGATTTGGAGCCGGTCTTCAGTGGACATTTTCATACCCTCACTCGCAGTGAAGAACTGTTGTAGATCCCAGGCCGCTTTCTCAAAGACCAGCACAGGGACAGGTTTCTCAGTAATGGGCTTGATTTCCCAGCAAATGCCCTCCAAGTTGACTATATTTGGGTGATTCTGGATAGCTGGTTGACTCAAAATCAATACCTCCGACATCAAGGGTAAAAGGTCCATGTCTGTATCTCCAGAGTCGTGAAACCGCTTGAATGCCAGAGGGATGTCCGTGGTGAATGTTGACTGGCTTACCGTACTAGAGCCACCCTCACCGAGATTATCGAGAGCAGATTGCCAAGAAATGGGGAGGTAATCGACTTTGCATTTTTGGACGATTGAAAGAAATGCGATCAGATCGCTTTGGAGGTAACCATTGGTGTGAGTCGTCGAGGCGGAGTAGCGGGTAAAAATTCCATCGGAGTGAGATACCAGCGTTGAAAACATGGTGTATGTACTTGGGTGGGGTGCAAAGCTGCGGCAAGTCGAGCGTAAGTAGAAAGATTGCACAATGATAATGCGTAGTCTTATAATATTTATGCGGTTAGCCTCTGCCTCCAGGATACACAAGAGTGACAAGGCCTACAATACACGAGACAACGAAATTATAAATACCTAACAATGATCACAGAGCGGTGTTCTCAATCGTCCTTTACGTCCGGGATATCTTAGGACGGGCGCCGTCCGTCCGAGTCAGGACGGCGACGGACGGATAAGACGGCCGGGAACGCCATGTTGCAGCTCCGGTAGTCCCTGGCAGTTTGTTAGTATGTTTTAATCACTATGCATACACTCTAACTAGAGTATGACAGTGTCCAATTTCCCCTCCCCCCTCCGGGCAGCCGGCTAGATGGGGGAGCTCCCCTTCTTTTCCATAAACAAACGGAAAACGCAGAACGTGGGTGACTGGTAGCGCACTGAAACAAAAGAAAAGGAAGTGAACGACTGCTAGCTACACTCTGCTCCACTGTGCTCAGCGGCGTGGGAACTTCCCGACCTCCGTGGCTGCCAGGAAGTCCATCACCGCTTTGTCACACGTCTCTAGCGAAAACGGCTCCGATATTTGCACGTGCCTGCACCTTCTCGCTTTCTAGCTGGTTTCTCGCCCGACTGCCTTCCACAGCTCCTGCTGCTCGTTCTTCCATTCTGCAGTGGCAGAATAGGTGCTCCCGCGTCTGGGCTGCCTTCCCGCACCACCAGCACAGATCATCATCTCGTCTCCCGAATCGCTTGAGGTACGGCGCTGTGGGTACATGCCTGCATTTCAGCTGGTAGTACCGTGAGGCATGAGACTTGTCCCTGGAAGTCCCCAGCAGATACTTTTTGACAACGAAATTCACAAGTAGTAAACGACATGAATCATACCAAACTTCAGATTTACTCATAATATGTACTGCAAACTCTATCCATTACCGTTGGTTCACTCAGCTCTAGTCTCATAGAACACCTAGATGCTTACTATCCGCCGAAGACAGTGAATATCGGCCGGGGACGGAAGATATCGACCGGGAACAGTGTTTTCGCCATCCCCGGCTGCTAGGGAAGATAATTGGGAACACTATCCCCGAGTGTGTCATATGGAAACTCTTGTTCGCTGCTACTCGATTAGAGTTTTAATGCATGCAGTAGGCAAGACTGTGCAAGCAGAATGGTGAAACATTCACCTTATAGATATTACCACTAACAGGAGGCAGCTCACATCATTGGTGCCAAGACGGCACAATAGGACACCTCACTTGCGGCGGTATCTCATGCACATGTACAAGCGACTAGGCTGCCGCTACCTTTGCCACCCTGTTGCGAAACTTAGTTTTTATTTGTATTAATACACCACTTGGACTGAACTTATTCGCTAGCTGTATTCCCCTCATCCTGGCGGGCTGGGTCGTAGGAAACCACATACTTTTTAAGTGAAATAGAGCGACCAATCCAGCCAGATTCAAATTATTATAGCGCTGCAGATAGCATATGCAACCGCAATGGCGGTATTTTATTCGCCTTGAGTGCTATACAGTTTCATATGTTAGTTACGCCATGCAGTTCAGCAAGTCTAGCTGCAGTGCCACAATACTCTAATTTGTAATGCCTTCCAGACGCACTCATCAAGTGAGTTCGGCTATTACCGGGTGTATTTGTGGTCTCTCGTGTGCATATTGTTACTATTGATGGTCAGTGTTCCGAAGCGGCCAGTCCGGCCAGAGCAGGGCATCATCTAGGCCGGACTATGCCAAGGCCGGCAACGAAATTCTTGACCCAGGCCAGCCGCAGATCTGCCAGACTTGACCTAATCGGTCTGCAGATATCTGGCGGCCAGCGATGCAGGAATGCATGACAATGTGATTTAGAGTGTACCCGCTCATAGTGTTGGGTGCCGACATGAAGTTGCCGCCGTATATATTCAGATATACGAGAATAGCTGACGATCGACATACATATACAGACATATTACGGGCGACTGCAGGCAAGCATGGTTCTGACAGGTCTGCAGATATCTGCAGGCCAACCCAGGCTTTAGGGAGAATAGACTAAGCCGGCCCAGGTCGACGGCAGTGATGTCAACCGTCTCGTCCGACGGCCGTCGACGGCGGTCCGACCGAGATGCCTCCGGGGCGGACGGAACCGCGCTAACGCTATCTGCCCCCTTCCAAGCTTGATAGAGACGGCTGGACGGCCGGCCGAGATCCACCGTCCCCGGTCGACATCCACTATCCAGGCTGCACCAGGTATTTCGGTGTTTTACATGGTTTGATATGAACGAAGCAGCGGTACTGGATAGAGTTTACTTTACATAGTGTGGGTAAATTCGAGGTTTTGTATAATTCAACTCGTTTTACTACTTGTGAATTTCATTATCCACGGATATCTGTGGGAACTGCCTGGGACGGCAAGTGGCGTCGCTGGCCGTCACTTTCGTCCGTCCCCATCTTGGCTCGGACGGACGGGACAGTTGACATCATTGGTCGGCGGCGGCCTTAGTTAGGGTGGCCTGTATCTGGCCGGTCTGTTAATCTACAGTCCGGTTGGCGGCCGGCCTGGCCGCTTCGGAATACTGTTGATAGTCGATTGACTTGATTGATCTCTCGAGGGCCCAAGATCCGTACGTATAGGCTCCCATATGCGTACGCGTATGCACTATCTCCATGAGCCGCGCCACCCTGATCCTGATACAAGCCATCAATCGGAGGCTGTGACTGACGATCTAGGTACATATGCAACACACGTGACGCTATAACATTTCAAAAATGGTGGTAACCAGTAATTATTGTTTGAAATTTGGATCGTACCTATTACATGTATTGGCTTTTTGTTTGGGGACAGATGTGTGCGCTAGCGGAGCAAGCCTAAAGTGATATTTTAGTTAGAAGGTGTAATAAATTATACAACGTGAGAAACACTCCTTCATTGCGGCTGCTGTGGTTGGCCTGCAGAAATCAATGTGATATCGCCAGCGGTTATTAATATAATAGTAGGGAAAGTAAAAAATCCGTCTACAACATCATTGGAGTAGTGAGCCCCATCGAGTCGGATTACTATAGTTACCCCCATGTATGCTATTCAGCCTTCGATGTATGAGAGTTACTTCGATAGGGATGGAAACAACCTACGTACCTCCCGAAATTTGAGGCCTGATGCTATCATCCAGTCATCGGCAGGATATATGAAGATCAGGGCCCGACCAGGCGACTGAAGGTGACTGTCGGGTTGGTGTTTCTGATTAACCACTCTTATTGCAATAATTTTGCTTAGAATACTATCATGTAGGCTCTCACATCATTACATCATCAAGTGGACAAACTATATTGCTGTGGACGTGCAATTGTTGTGGTTTGTGAGCATGTTGGAAGTGGTCACTCGGTCACAGTCATCACTCGCATCATGAGAGCATCACTCGAAAGGCCCTAACATATTTTTGAATATGTATCGCCACCCTTTGTAAAGTTTATGAGCTTCAGTTGGGCTGCTGGAGAGTAACTGGACTGATGGGGATTATGATATCATCGGGCTGACGGTTATTTAGGGCTTAGCTGGATATTGCAGCTGAGTACGCATGCATGCGTATAAGGCATACATAGAATGCCGCATATAAGAGCATACAAACCCCCCACAGATAGAAAGGATCAAGGTTCTCTATCAACACTATTTTAACACATGTTGTTATTATAGTCTAGAACGAAGTCTAGAGAGTTTTCTAAGAGTTTTTGGAGTCGCCGATACACCTCTGCATGAATTCTCACTCACGCCACTTGCTACGTTGTATGTTACTTTGGATGGTTTGGTGATTTTTTGATTGACTTGGTAGACTGGCTGATCTCTCTTGAAGGTATAAGGCTCATATATGTACAAGCTCCCATATCCGTTTGCATACACGTTTTTACTATCATGAGACGCTCTCCCTGATCCTGATACAGACCATGCATATCCTCATACAAGCCGAGCCGCCAAACAGAGCTGAGACTCACAAACAAACGGAGCTGCGACTCACGATGCAGGTACACATGCAACACCACACGCTACTCCGATCTCCGCATTGACTATCTCTGCAAGAGCTCTGCAGGATCTCTAGATTCTCATTATATATAAGACGTAGATTTACGTATAAATAGATCAAGAGACTGCATCTGTATCGTACATTTAACATCTATTGTCGAAAATACGACGCAGTTAAATTATCTACCGTACAAAGCGAGAATAGGAGGCATATATAAGATACCATATCCAGGACCGACTGCCGTACCGAGCCCGAGAGAGCTGAGGACTGTACTAAGCCTGAGGCTACTGCAGAATCAAGCACCCTACCAAGCCCAAGGTTACCGAGCATGAAGCCTGAGTGCAACACATATTCTTGAAAGTACGATACAGATGAAATCATGAACTATTTAACGGTAAGTTTACGCCTCAGATACTGGAAGAGTCCGGCGGAGATAATGGAGTAGAAAGTGGAGGGTGACGAGTGAGCAATCTACGAGTATGAGTCCACTCAGTGACTCAGTGTATCGGCGACGTCGACCTCATTCCAGAACTTTCTAGCAATACATATAATTATAGTCCTCCACTCCAAAATTTCCCACGACGACAAATCACAGTCCGGTGAAGAGCAGGGCCTTGCTTGGACTGGACGGACTTTTTCCATTTATGTACGTAGGTGACTGTTTCTCGGTTTTGCTGTGGAAGTCTTATATACTTCGGTCGGGACGGGAAGAGCAGATTGATGGGACTTCTTACCATGGCGATTAGTGAAAATATCATCATTTGGCTTCGACCTGATAACGCAGATTCTAACAAAATTAGCCTTAATTTTGCCCATTTCCAATGTATAATCCAGAGTCGATGTAATCTGGCAAAGCTTCATGCGACAAGTTAAAAAAAACCCTTACCACTTCTGCCTAGAAACCTTTTAAAACTGCGGCAGTTTGCATATGTAATGCAGTCAAAGCCTGATCGGTTCAGATTAGAATCATTCTGCCACCTCCGAAACCAAAGGATTTAAATTCTTCGTTCGGGTCTTGGCGCATACGATGTCGCATTGCAGGATGCATATGTATTCTCGATATAAACCGGAATAGAATCTCTAATTTGCAGGGATTCTTAGCTGGTGTCTGCAGTGTTACATCTCTCTTATCACTCATTATTGGACATGAAAATGGTGCATCCTGCAACGCTGCAGCTAGGTGTAGGACTAGATCGTTATCCAGGACGGAAACCTTGATTTGGAATGTGGCCTGCTTGACTCCATTCCATTGCTCGGAGATAGCCGGCTAATCACACCGGGGTTGAAGAGTTCAATTTGCTCACGCCGTTGGCCACTCAAGCACCGATTTCACAAGTGTAAAGTGCCAACTTCAACTGAAATACTAGGGATCAACTTTAGTGCAACACTCCCGGCTCAATTTTATAAAATGTGTTCTAATTAGCCGCCTAGCTAGCACTTGGAAGATTTTCGTACTTTACGTTCAAAATAATAATATAGTCTCAAAAAATTATTCATTTCATGCCTTCAAATTTATCGTAGAAGAAGCCCGTTCGGGATGCTGTGCAGGACTTGAGGTAGAACGCGACAGCCAGATGGACTAACTACGGCTCTATACTACCTAATATGACAACAAGAAATCCTAAGACTTCGTTAGGCCGCAAACTGAATAACTCTGTCGATAATGTATAGTTAATATGAAAAGCGTGGTACAGGGGAACTGGTGAAGGATCCTAATGAACGTCCCCACTGGCGGAAAGAGATCTTGGAAGTAAAGTATACCGGAGGTGCGCAAGGGCTTGCTATTAGAGCGAAAATAACATTGATTGATAATACGCCACACAGGGTTGAATGCTGTGGTTTCTTTCTTGCGGAGTCCGCCAAGCGTGGTGTCTCAACTTGTTATCATCGGATCGGTGAACGATGTCGCTACCATAGAGTGAGGTTTAACCCAGATTTTTTTGCAGCTCGCTCTTGGAGCTTTAATTTGTCTGGTAAGATAAGAGCGGTGGCGCCTGCTTTTCAGAACCCTTGCATCGATTCGAGCAGAGTAGATATGTTTGTGATGTAGCGATTCTGGGTATGAACAGGGATTTGATTTTTCAATGTGGAGGTCTGCAATTGGCGGGAGCGTATCATAGTTCAGCTAGCCGCTCGATCGTTGTGCAATGTAGCAGGTAGCCAACACAGGGATATTTGCACCCACTAGTGTACCGTAGACCGCGTGCCACGCAGCGCTACTATGCATAGGACGAACTTTGCATTATGTTTATTGATTTGAATACGTAACCCCAGAACTGAGGCCCGACAGCACCCGCTAACATGTCCTTTTGGGTGTGCTGCTAGTTTGTGCAATTCATACACAAGTGACTTCAATTAATGTTCGGCACACAGTGCATGTAAGGTGTTTTCATTGATTGGCTAAGATTATACTATGCAACCTCCTGTGCTCTCTTCTACTAAAACCCCGCATGTCGCACTCACTACCTTCAGAACACATCTTCCGGACGCGCCGTCTCCAGATTACACCTTCAAAGCTCACCTTCGGCACCACAAAATACGACTTTAAAGCCCAACTTCGACGCCATTGAATACAGAACTCTCCCAGGACAGCCAAGACTCCCTATCTGTTAACGCCCGCAGTGATTACGCCTCCATCACCATGGCCAGAAGCAGTCGCATCACCAACATCAATGCACGAGACAACATCATCGACAGCGCGAACACAACTACGGTCAACAGCGCGAACACAACTACGGTCAACAGCAACAACCCCACCGACAACAGACGTACCTATCAGCATTCGATACCCATTGAGGTTAAAGACTCGAACGTCCATATTGGTGCTCCAATCTGTTTCCCTGCTACAATAAGTAATTGCTTTCGGCTAATACTGCCTCTGTTTAGGAGATACTTCTAAGCCTCTTACTCGGACCCGTGAAGAATTGGAAAAGTTAGGTAGGTGGTCTTGTTTAGCGAGGAAGCTCTATTATGGTTTCTCATAACTGATCTCGCTGTTCCAGTTGAATCGGAAATCAATTGGGAAATACTCTCCCGCCAGTTGTCTGTCGCCGACCAGGACAAGCATCGACCCACGATCTCCCTTCTTGACCGTAACGAGCCGAAATATTTTTGGATCACCAAAAACATTGACTTCACCCAGTGGGAATCAGATGAGAACTCGCAAGCCCTGTGGCTATCTGGACCACATAACCGCGGAATGAAAGAGGTGTCCTCGCACATCATCCGCACTACCAATGAGAATGCCAATCAATCAAACAGTTCGGTACTGTACTTCTTTTGCTCAACTGCAACAATGGCTCGAGGTTCGATTGCAGCCGTCTTTGCCCACACGCTGCTCCAACAGATTGTCCGCTCCTCTGACGCTGGCAAAGCCACATCGATTGCTGTGACTTTTCTCAAGTCCCTCCTGGGGGAACATATCCAACAGCAGCGCTTGTCGCGTTTCGAGGAGAACGATACTCTATTGATGACAGCAGAAAAGATCCTTGATGTTCCTGATAGTGAGCTTGGCAGAGCTTTAGTGGAAGCCATGAGGACAGCCGAAATCCAAAAGTTATTAATTATCGTCGATGGGATCGACATCACCACACAAGGGGGAGAAGTATTTGTTCAAAACATCTACTTCCTTGTGATGTACATGGTTACAAATACAAAGTTCAAGGTTGTTCTGACTAGCATACAAAACCCGGATCTGCAGAACAAATTTGGAATGTTGCCGTGCACGTACATTGAATATGATAAGGAGCGAAAGGGTTTGCGCTTCCGCCATCCTCTAGCCTATATCATAGCTAACTAGCTGATTCAGAGTGTCTTCGTTTTCTTCAACATGACGATACACGGTATGACAAGATTTCAAATCAGCATTGCGGTTCGCTGGAGTGGCTTTGGAAACATCCACAATACCTAAATTGGTCTGCATCGAAAACATCCAGCCTCCTATACATTGAGGGGAAGCCGGGTAGTGGGAAAAGCACCCTTGCAAAGTATTTCGAGAAAAACCTTACGAAGAGAGAACCAAATGCACGTTCAAGTACCGTTGCCCATTACTTTTACTCGATCCGCGGGACTGTAGTGGAGAGTAGCCATGAGAATATGTTGCGGACAGTTCTCTACAGTATACTTAAGCAGGATGAGTCCGCTTTTTTTCACTTCCAACAGAAATTCCGGGACTTTCGGCACGCCAACCGCTCAGAATGGCCTTACGAGACTCTGAAAAACGTTCTATCCTCTTTCGCAAACCATCCCTCAACAAAACCACTTTATCTCACTCTTGATGCGATGGACGAATCCAAGGAAGACGACAGACGCAGCATCATAAAGCTGATATGCGAGCTGTGTTCAGACAAAAACCCTTGTAACATAAAGGTATTCCTTGCAAGTCGACCCGTTGCGGAGCTCAAACACCGTATCCAAGAATCCCATCATGTTATAATAATGCAAGATGAGAATAAGCATGACATTTCTAGATTTGCAGATGATTTCCTCAAAAATGATCTCAGGTTAACAGAGAAAGTACTTGGTGAAGCTGCAGATTATATTACTAGAAATGCTGAAGGTGTATTCGTATGGGTGAGCTTGATTAGGGCCGAACTACTCGCAGTTGTCGAAACTGGCTATACGAATGACGATATCTTACGTTGTCTGAAAGCTCTTCCTCGGGATCTGGAGGATATGTACAAATTTATGTTCAGCAAACTCGAGAATAACAAACCTCAGTTCATCCAGGATGGGATAAGGCTTTTCCGATTTATTCTATTTGCATTTCGCCCTCTTACTGTTGAAGAACTGCGGGATGCCCTTGCTGTGCCAGATGGTCACAATACTTCCTATGACAAATTCCACCGAAACAGAATAGATGCAATCGCGAGACGAATTGGGCACTGTGGAGGTAACTTTTTGGAAATTAAAGGTATATCACCCTAAGCGAGAGGTGTGCATTATGGAATTAATTGCTTCCGTAGCGGATGGAATTGTTCAGTTTATGCACCAAACTGCCCGCGATTTCTTGATCCAAACCATTCCAAATGCCTCGAATTTAAAGTTCAAAATTAGCGATAAGGCCCACAGGACGATAATCAGAACGTGGGTGCGGTATCTGATTATTTGCTTCACAAGCCCCATCATGCGGGATAGTTTCTCCAAAATCGAGAGTTGGGTTCCAGGAGACTTTCAAACATATGTTGAATATCTGAACCAGTGGCCATTGATCGAATATACACTTCGCTATATCAAAGACCACCATGACCGCTGCGGTCAAAAGAAAATCGTTTCACGACTCGTTAACACACTGGTCCAAAGGTTGTCCGAAAATCACACCTCTTACTTTCTAGGGAGTTGGATTGCTCTTCGTATCGGACAAACTAATTCTACTCTAACGGATCGTCTGCTCCGCTTAGTAAAGACCATGCGATTGGGACAAAGAATTCACTGTGATAAGCATCAAGCATCCGCTGAGAACTTCAAATGCAATATCCTCGACGCCTCTGCAGAACTTAGGTTATCCCGAGTATCAGAAGCATTGCTGCTGTTATTCACGCAAGGCGATTGTCACGCCCAAAGCAAAACGCATCTGATTATTTGTGCACAGAAAGGGCTCACTGCAGCAACGCGAGTATTGCTTGAGCTGAATGTGGACAAGGACTCCCAGGATAACGACGGACGTACGGCGCTACACTATGCTGCAGAGAATGGTGATGAGGGCATTGTTACGCTACTGGTGGATCAGGGGGCCAAAAAACGTATCAGGGACAAGTATAACAAGACAGCACTGCATCTAGCCATTGAGAAGTTGTGAGTTCTTTCCTTGGCGACGACTTCCTATCGAAAACATACATTGTTAACGCGAGCCTGATATATTTCATACACCAGCCCGTGAGTGGCCTCTAAATCTGTTCCGGGTTCGGATAATAAAAGATTGACTGGAGATCGATGACCTGACTCAATAGATAGTAAGTTTGAATCGGTCATTCAATGTGGCAAGAATGCTTGACTAACCAGAGACCGCCTGCTGGATTATATAGTGAGTGAGTCGTCGACTATGGCACGTGGCGATAATGAGTGGTTAACTGACACATATTACTTGGCCCACATAGCTCGTACGTTTCTCCACGAATTTTGGATGCCTTAGTATTGTATTGCTGACTAGAATCTGGGACTCCGTTCAATAGCGAGTGAGTTTAGCACAAAATACCCCCCTGGCTTCCCGACAGTGAAACTTCGCTAACTTCAACTGGCTCGATTGACTCAAAAGAGGGTAAGCTATTTCCAGACTGTCTCGTGTCGTGACAATGTGAAGTTAATGGGAACAAATGGCGTAATGCATAGTCGGTAGGTGGCGCTAAAAATCTCCCATACTGATAAACATATCTGACTAGAGCCGGACGGTTAAATCAAATAGGGAGTAAGTTTGCTCCCAAATTTCAAACTTTAAAATCAGGAATTATTAATTCATACAACCTGGTATGGTAGAATGTAAGTCACCTCCACTATTGTAATTCCACAACAATGTGTGTTTAACTTGATTGATTGGATAGTCGGTAGGTTTCACGGTAACGTTTCAATGCGAGTTGGTAACTAATGACATCGTTTCATAGCCCGTCAGTTCCTACGTGATTGCTCTGAGCTGGATGGCGACTAATTTGAGGCTGCATGCGTGACTCAACAGAGAGTGAGTTCCTCCGTGACTGCTCTGGATGGTGACTAATCTGGGCCCTATGGCATGATTCGACAGAGAGTGAGTTCCTCCGTGACCGCTCTAGATGGTGACTAATCAGAGCCGATGGGTTTGATTCGGCAGACGGTGAGTTCCTCCGTCACCGCTCTGAGCCGGATGGCGGCTAATCTGAGCCTGATGGCATAATTCGATAGAGAGTGAGTTCCTCCGTGACCGCTCTGGATGGTGACTAATCTGAGCCCGATGGCTTGATTCGGCAGACGGTGAGTTCCTCCGTGACAGCTCTGGATGGTGACTAATCAGTGCATTATGGCTTGATTCGACAGTCGGTGAGTTCCTCCGTGACCGCTCTGAGCCGGATGGTGGCTAATCTGATTACGATGGCTTGATTCGATAGACAGTAAGTTCCTCCGTGACCCCTCTGAGCCGGATGGTGGCTAATCTGAGCCCGATGGCTTGATTCGACAGAGAGTGAGTTCCTCCGTGACTTCTCTGGATGGTGACTAATCTTAGCCCGATGGCACGATTCGACAGATTGTGAGTTCCTCCGTCACCGCTCTCGATGGAGACTAATCGGAGCCCGATGGCATGATTCGACAGATTGTGAGTTCCTCCGTGACCGCTCAGGATGGTGCCTAATCTGAGCTCGATGGTTTGATTCCACAGACTGTGAGTTCCTCCGTCACCGCTCTGGATGGAGACTAATCTGAGCCCGATGGCTTCGTTCGGCAGAGAGTGAGTTCCTCCGTGACCGCTCTCGATGGTGACTAATCTGAACCCGATTGCTTGATTTGATTCGACAGATTGTGAGTTCCTCCGTGACCGCTCTAGATGGTGGCTAATCTGAGCCCGATGGCTTGATTCGACAGAGAGTGAGTTCCTCCGTGACCGCTCTGAGCCGGATGGTGGCTAATCTGAGCCCGATGTCGTGATTCGGCAGACAGTGAGTTCCTCCGTGACTGCTCGGAGCCGGTTGATGGCTAATCCCAGCCCGATGGCTTGATTCGATAGAGAGTGAGTTCCTCTGTGACCCCCTCTGAGCTGGATGGTGGCTAATCTGAACCTGATGGCTTGATTCGACAGACTGTGAGTTCCTCCGTGACCGCTCTGAGCCGGATGGTGGCTGAGCTGAGCCGGATGGCTTGATTCGGCAGAGAGTGAGTTCCTCTGTGACCGCTCTGAGTCGGATGGTGGCTAATCTGAGCCTGATGGGTTGATCCGACAGAGGGTGAGATCCTCTGTGACCGCTCTGAGCCGGATGGTGGCTAATCTGAGCCCGATGGCTTGATTCGACAGAGGGTGAGTTCCTCCGTGA
>Ga0307512_10001672_pt1 | contig 30483 bp, 30 predicted proteins | sample 14_EM_MG_FD_200267 | JGI IMG/M metagenome (GOLD analysis project Ga0307512, IMG submission 200267) | Populus trichocarpa ectomycorrhiza microbial communities from riparian zone in the Pacific Northwest, United States - 14_EM | ecosystem: Host-associated > Plants > Roots > Unclassified | place... | reverse complement strand
TCTTTTGGCCGTCTCCGATTTTCGATATCTTCAAATTTCAGCAAGCGCCAGCCGAAAAACCTCGTTTTTGCGCCAAAAATGACGATAATTTCAAAGCAGCTTGCTGAGTTTTAAAGATATCAAAAATCGGAGACCACCAAAAGATGCGCCGTCTGCAGCTGCATATTTCATGTACCATACACTAAATGATCGGATCAATAATGGTGGACTTAATTGAGGGAACCGTTTGGTACAAACCCGGACCGAACTGGCCAGGTCCGGGTTGTCCTGGAACCGCTATAATAGAAACGGTCCGAAAACGGAACCGTTGCTAACACTAGCTGCCAGTTTAGAATGTTTTGTCTGTCATTTTGGTCAATATGGATCAACCTGGATGTCAAATATGATCTTCCTCTGCCCACATACTATTGTGATTCCTCGACTTCCTTGCCTCTTCAGGATGGCCAAAGCTTTTTCATCAACCGTCACACTAGTAAATTCGGTAACCTCTGACTCTGTTAATTTGGTTTACTTTGCGATGTGAGCTTTTGCCAGCAAGTGTTTCCCCATTGTGCTACTCCCATGTTCTGATGGATGGCGAAGAACATGATGACAAACGATACATAAGATGCCAGGGCTGCCAGTCTCCTCCATTCCGCAGTGTACATAGAATCGCCATGAAGGCGCATGTCTAGAATCATTCCAAGCAATGAGCCACGTTGAGCTGACCTTCATTGAATCCCACCAAGCATCGAAGACGATTTGTAAAGTAAGGTCTCTCAAATCACGAATAAACACACGTTCGGTTTGGGAAAAGATCATAACCATGAGCAACGAGGTGTTTCAAGATTCATAATCAGACATGGGTGTAGGAATCACAAATCTGGGTAATCTGACTCAAAGGACTGCCCAAGGTAATGATATAGTAAAGCAGACTGTGGGGTCTTTAATATTGACTTTACATCTACAAGCAAAAATATCAGATCTGTGAGACATTGGATGCATATTTGTAAAGTTGTATACAAGAACATATTGAAAAGGCTGACCGTGTAAGACTCAATTCTGTAAAATTGCGATGCAGTTCATTGCTGTGTAGCTTACTGAGCCTGCACAGAATTTGTTGACGCTTGGTGGGCGCTCGATGGTAGCAGGCGGATGCGATATTGTTAGAAGCACTTTTGCCTGTTAATGTAGCTGATATGTTGATTATGGGTTAATGCCTTTCCGTAGCCGTTGTATTGTCCAGGATGCAAGACCGAGAATTGTTGACTCTCCGTTGACACTTATCTTTAGGAGGTGGTTGCGCCATTGTCACTAGGATTTTTCCCCATAAAGGCGGCCGAGACATTGATTATGAGTTAATGTCAAAGAACAGCTCTTTGAGTGCCCATGATGTAAGACCAAAAACCGTTGAGGCTCCGTTGACAGTCATTTTCAGGAGGTGGTAGGGATGTCTTCGCTGCTATTGTTTCCCATGAGGGCGGCCAAAACCTCGCTAATAGCTTAATATTATCACACAGCTGTTTGATTATCCAAGATGCAAGAAGAAAAATCGTTCAAGCTCCATGGACGCTCATTTTTGAGAGATAGTAGCGATGTTGATGCTAGTATTTTTGGCGTTACAGGCGGCCAATACTTTGAGTATGTGTTACAGCGAACATGTCTTCTGTTTACTTATCGGACTCACAAGACAGAAAATTGTTGACACATCATTGACGCTCATTTCCAGGATTGTTCAACGAGCCTGTCACTATCTTTTTTGCCTATAAAACTGCCGATACAATCACTTTGGAAGGATGTGACTATGCAGCCGTTTGTTTGCCGAAAATGTACGACTAAAAATCGTTCACGCTCCGTTGACGCTCAACTTCACAACATACTGACAGTCAGTGGGTGCCCAACAATTGTACGTAAAAATGCATATAGTCGTCATTGGCAGCCAATGAATCGTTTCTATGTATAACCATTTGCATCCAAATGCTTCCAAGCATCTCGATTTCTGATCCACCACTATACACATTGTCTTAGTGATAAATGACGTCGGCCCATCAAGTCCCAGTGCTTTCGGTCAGCAATCAACCGCATATAAATCCTTACACTAGTGTTTGAGATATTTAGTCAGACTTTATCACCTTTCCTCATACAGCTTATTCTCTGCAATTTTCATGACCTACCTTAAGCAATTTTCAACACCCCGACTATGGGCACCAGATCTGTGCATGGAGTTATGCAGTTGTATCCATGATCGTATGCAGCATGACAGTCATCATTTATCCGGCCTCATATTGTGCTTTGACCGCTGCATGTATGCCCCGTATGACATCACTGACTTATATTTCGTTTGTGAGCTTGGTCTGTAATTTGTTTCTAATGGTCTCACTTGATAATGACAGGCAGGACGATATCACATTTGTTGGTCGTCAATTAACGAGATTTGATGTCCATAACATTCCCATGGCCTATCCGACCCCTGCACATGCATAGAAGGATTATCATGTCTCACAATTTGGTCACTGAAATCAAGTAAATGCTGACACTCAGCAAAATAGAAACAGGTATTGCATTTCCAATTCATACATCATCGCAAATGCCAATTAGCCTATTCAATCTTCCAGCGACGCAGCAGCCGTCACCATGTCCTCCTGGGAGTCTGATTTCTGTATGGTAATTAGCTAGGGACACGATATGCAGGGGTCAAAGCTTACGGGTTCAACATGCTTCGATTTCTGAGTATGGGGTAAATCAGGCAGTGGGCCGGGCTGGAGGGATGGAATGTGTTTGTGTCTCTTCAGTTTCCGCGAACCTAGCCTCCTCTGACTAGTCCCTGGTTGTGAAGTCACTTGTGGCATTGGCAATTCTTCAGGGATGCAATCATGAGTCTCCAGATGCTCACTCGATGTCGTCAGCACAGATGACTTTGCATCATCTGCTGCCTGAGGTTGAACGACAGCCGGAACCTTCCATTCAGTCATCTCGTACTTCTTGTCCCTCTCACAGAAGTGGTCTGCCGCGTCTTCCCAGTATTGTTCTGTCAATTCTTCGAACTTCACCTGCCTCGACCATCAACGCTCCATGCGATACTCTTCAGTTTTCGGGATTGTGCCCATCATCCGCCTGAGTTTGTCATCTTCGCGAAGCTTGCCCGCCGCAAAATCTTCTTCATCATCATCCTCGTCTTCCCCATCATCCCCATCCTCAGAACTTGCAAGATTGCTCAGACTATCCACGATCGCGTTCAACATCTCTTCACATGTTGTTTCACGCTTGTTGGTTGTCAATCGTACCTTTTCAGCATTTCTCATATCATCCTGCTCCTGTGTGATTGCTCTCTCAGCGTCTTCCACTCGCTTTCGTGGCACAGCGGTCTCTCATTGCACATAATGCTCGATCCATTTCTCCTTCTCTTGGTGGCTGAAGAAGTGCGTTTCCTGCTGTTTCCCCGCCGCAAGCTTCATTTTGGATGGCAAGCTATGCAACGCTCCAAGGGCTCGGACCCATTCTCCTATTAAGCCGCTTTTGTCCTGCTTCGCTTGATGACGTCATTGGGTGGAGCGATTGGTCAATTTGCATTATTTCCCTGCCAGCAGTGGTGAAAGGTCCTTGTTCGGAATATTGACCATTGTATTTTGTGTTGACTTTGTTGATGGACGAGATGTTGGATGTTGCACGATATGGACCACATAGAGGCAAGCTGCGTCTTCTATGGCAAGGTTGGTACTCTCAATCTACTTGAACAAAGCAAAATGTGCATTTTGACCGTCACTACATTGGGATTAGCAATTCTAACCATACATCACGACATGATGTTTAGTGTCTGTATCATGTAAGATCCCAGGGATTTCTTGAAACAAACATCAGCAGACGTCCTTTCCATCAAAGGATGTACTATTTTTATCACACAAACACGAGAATTTGATGGTTCTTCACGGTTATTTATCCCTGTAAACACACCCACAACATTGGACAGACTTGTTGAAAATCGCAGGATGGTTGGTAACCCGTGCAACCAGCAGCTGGACCCAACAGGATTCATCTTGTGTAGAACGAGCAAGTTGGTTGTTATGGATGCCATTTTGGCTTAAATCTAACTCTGTATTCCTCAGGACTTCCCACTTCATTTCGTTATCATCATCTCTTTATTTCCACAGCAGCAAATCATGGCTCCACAAACACATCAGCAAGGTGAGGGTGGAACTGAATCGAGCAGAACGATGGGCATTTCTTCCAATACGCCACCCGCTGAGACTCAACTACAATGCAGACACCACTTTGTTCACTGCGACGCTGCAAATGCAGCCACCAGAAACATGACCCTGGACGCACAGTTAAAAAGTGTCCATAAAAACGGAAGCAGCAAGAATAAAGAGCACCAGGCGATTGGATGTAAGTGTCGTCATATTGAGGTACACAGCTGTCAATTGATGATATATCATACAGCTGGAGTACGTAGAGAGGTACGTGACCAATTCATAGCCGCCCATAATTGGAAACCCCCATGGTCTTCAAATGCATTTGTCCGCATATTCCACAAAATCAAACATCATGATGTCGTCAGCTCTGGGATGTTTGCGGTCGAACTTAGTGATAAGAATCCCTGACAGTGGACCGAACAGGCTCTAACTACGCTAGCGGATGCTACAGAAGCGTATATGGTCGAGGTAATAGCCGAATCAAATATGTTGATGCAGGAACTGATTCCCATGTAGGTTTTCAACATGTCTGCAACTATGGCAAGGCAAGGAGGTCGGGTACAGCTAGAACAGTCTGACATGCGCCAGGCTTTGAATATGGCCAAAATGGCCAAAGGGGGGTTTTCGGGGGTCGCTGTGAAGGAAACGCATTTCTTGCTGAAGAAACGTTGGGCCGAAGTCTGAGAAGAGAAGGAGTGTGGATTTGAGTTTTGCGGGTAGGAAAATGTGAACGCTGCGATGGAAAGACACCCGGCTATGCTTCGGGAAGATTAGACTGACGGCTGCCTTCCGTGCCAAAATGGTGCAGCGCAGAATCCCAAGAATCGCTGGGGACGCAAAGGCACAGGTGCACCTCCCCCAATGCGACTCAGACAGTCGACACCAGGACCAATGCCACATCCACCCGAAATGCCACTTGTTCCACCCAATTACAACGAGGCAGCTCATCTATCCGAAATCGAAGGTGTGCCACCCGGATATGTGTATATACATACTCCTCTTCCCAGTGCTCAATTTGTCAATCATGATGCATATGCCAAGGATCGCAAGCGTGATAAACATTTTGATCCAGATTTGCTGACTGATGAAGAAACATCCACTGGTTAGTACACTATCTGCTGCGTGGTAATGCAGCTGACATCCATTTTGCAGAAGACAGCAGCCAGTTGAGCGAACCTGACAGTGAAGATGAGCATTGATCGAATGAGTCGACATTGTTGAGTGTATTATTATCTACAATCAGCGGACACTTTAAATTATATTTCAAAGGATCTATTTATATGTATTATTAAAGAACATTGTTTTGATGAAGGAGAAAGTATATGAAGACAGTACAAAGCCTGCCAAAATACAATTAATGATATATTACGCCAGAATGAATGATGACATATTGTGGATACACCCATGGCAAAATGAGCGCCAACGGAGCGTCAACGATTTTTGGTCTTGCGTTATTGGTCATCTGCTTGGTGATTGGCTGAGACCATTCATAAATGCGGCATTGGCTGGCTTTATAGGCAAAAGAGCGAGCCTCATGCTCCCTGCCCCATTCTGAAATTGAGTGTCAACAGAGCATCAACGATTTTTGGTCTTGTATGTTGGGTAAGTGAAAAGCGATATGGTTGTTCCTATATATAATCAAAGTGGTGGCCGCCTGTATAGAGAAGAATCATAGCGACACGCTCAGTGCCACTTCATGAAAGTGGGCATCAATGGAGCGTCAACGAGTTTTGGCCTTTCATCATTGGTAATCAAAGCTCGATGCATTTGGCATTGTGTATATACAATAATCGGACAGTGTTTCTAGTCTAACACAGTCATGAACACTTCGTTAGTTCATTGGAAATGGATTTAGTTGTCACTGTCCGGGAAGTTGTCACGGGAATGTCGCTTCGTATATGCCCAGAGAGGTTGCCAATTCCTTCTCGATGGAGGGTTGCAATCATGCGCCACTTATATTACCCAAGATGCGAGACCTTGAATCTTTGACGCTCATCTGACGCTCATTTGACGCTCATTTTCACCACGGGGCAGGGAGGGTGTCGCATCTGCTTTTGCCTATAAAGGTGACCAATACCTCTGGTCTATCTAGCTGCAACCAATGCCAGCTCTGATTACGCAGGGTGCAAGACCTTAAAATTGTTGATGCTCTGTTCACGCTCATTTCCAGGATGGGGCAGAGAGCTTTCGTCTACATATTTTGATAACAAAGGAGGCCAGTTGATCCAAAAAGAACTTCGACGTGCCATCGTTACTATTTTATGATGAAATGAAAGATATCTGAATGCGACCATAAATAGAACAACCTGAAATGCTAAACAGGAGATTTGACACGACCGGAATAGCCAAACATGGCGAAACCCGCAGGTTGACGGGTATGGGGCCGGGTATAGACCGCCAAGAAGCAGTGCGTCGGGTCATTGGACAGTTCTGGAAATGAACTGAACGGTTGTTCTGGTGCAAATCCAGACCACTGGCAGGTTACCCTGACCCCTTGCTAACACTACATACTATGATTGAATTGAAGTATCATGGTACACAGCCCTGCGCACAGGCATTTGAGAATACAATGACATATCGTTAGAAATACAATCTGCAGTGCTCATACAAAGCTGTCCAAAGGTATACTGTTCACTTAACTACTGACTTTTGGACTAGTACACACTATACAAAGGTAGTAACATCTTCTCAGGTGATATATTGTACCTACACAATCTTCCAGCATAGCAAAATTGAAGCTTCTGTTTTGGAAAGGTATTATTTACACAAGAGTACGATCAGAAGAGTAGAAGATATGGAGGTTACAGAGGTAATATCCTGAATAACATCAACGATAATATTTCCAATACTATCATTTTCCTATTGAGTCAAAACTCAATATATATACATAAAAGCTACTTTATCTTTTGGATTTAGTTAATTACCCTAAATTTCATTCCAACTTACTGATTACTAAATGCCAAAGGTTAAGTAAATAATGAACATTGACTTGATTAAGTAAAGCCAACATGTTAATAAAGCAGCATGGGTTGTTAGTCTACAAGTATTAATTGGCTGTAGTTCATGGCTATACAAACTGAATTGGACCAATCATTACTGAAAGCAATTTGTTACAAGACTAAATTGTTTTCCAAACAGTATGATTTCTCAAAAATTACGGCACACACAACATGAACTTACCGTATAACAGCACTATGAGGATGGAATAAATAACAACAAGTTTAGGCAATACACATAAAATTGTATCTCATACTTACAATATACTTAAGCTGAGTATACTCCTGTCTAGTGTGAGCAACGGTTCCAAATCCACGGTTTGGTGGGGTCTGGGTTGGATCCAAACTAGAACGGTTGCGACGGGTTTTACCCCATCAAAAAACCGAACCGCACCGAAATAGTGGTATTTTGGCCACTTCCAAAATTTTGCTAACTAAGAACTTTTCCTCCAATTCAGTATCTGAGTTCTGATCATATCACAATATGATATATATGTAAAAGATGCAATTTTGCTTGCTGTTTCACCTACTATTCTCAACTTTGCGATCCAATCAATGGTCATAGCATCACTGCGAAAAGCGCCCAATTTTCGGCATTATTTCACAACACTTCAATGAATATTGATTGGATTGCAAAGTTGAGAATACAAGGTAAAAGAGTATGCAAAACTGCATCTTTTACGTATATATCATACTGCGATAATATCAGAACTCAAATACTCAATTGGAGCCAATGTTCTGAGTTCGTGAGAATGAGGCTATGATGAATATAGAATCCGGCCAGAAGACCACAGGTTGATGTCTGGTTCAGGTAACAATGCCACCAAGACAAAGTGCGTTAGGTTTTGGAACGGGTCTGGAACCAAACCAATTGGTGATTCCAGTCCAAACCTGGTCTGCTGGCGGGTTACCCTGACCTGTTGCTATCACTACTCCTGTCTGTATATTTGATATATATAGACTATTGAGTTTCTCAGTACATGTTATGTTGTAGTAGATTACATTTGGTATTAGTACACCAGCAAAAGTGCAATTCGACGATTGGCTCTTCTACATGCACACACGTATGCATGCAGCTCACAGTGAGCTCCCCATTGACCCGCGTCTGACAGGCAGCTAATTGTCATCTATAGTTGATTCATAGAGATGTACACAGGGGCCAATGGGATCATATACAGCTGACGGCCAGTGATGGACATATACTTTTTTTGACAGCATGCAGTCTTTGCTGTTACACCAGTACTGTACACACTATTGCTGCAAGGATGCATGTGAGCCTGCAGGCCATTGAGAGCCTGCTCCAGAGCCTGCTCGAAAGCCTGCTTGATAGCCTGCTTTCAATCTCTCCTGAGAGCGCTTCACATTGGGAGGTGTTGAGTATTCCCCAGGGAGCTTTTGGCCCAGGGAAAACCCTGAGTTTGTAGAAGCTTTGGCTAATAGAAGGCTCTAAGTCTGTGGAAGCTTTGGCTACTAGAAGGCTCTAAGTCAGTGGATGCTTTGGCTACTAGACAGCTCTAACTCTGTGGAAGCTATGATGCTAATGTTGAACAAGACAACTTACTTGGCTAACTGCTTCTTGTACTATGATCACCATCACTGACACCATCATCATCGCCATCTGCACCATTGCCATCATCACTATCATCATCATCGCCATAATCACCATCAGCTCCAAATGTGCACACATACGCTTAGAATTGGTGAGAAGTGAGTAGTCGATTGCACTAGAAAATCTGAGTCGGAGATCTGCTCTCCCCATCATTCAATTGGCTATCAACCATTCAGAATCGAACCCAGGAATTGTGAACCCCATGACCATGAGGCATCGTGGGATGTTGCCGCAGCGACCAGTCTGAAAATATCATTCACATTATCATAATGTCCGACGTTGTGATTTGAGCCACTGCAACCAGAAGCATGCATGGCAGCTTATAGTCAAGTGGGATTGGGAGTGTCTTGTCTCTGACAGGTGTACTTGGCATCAGTGAAATGTAAATCAGTCTGGAAGCTACCTGCAAACCTCCCAGCCACTCTGGGTGACCTCACCAGTGCTTCTAAGTACTTTCAAATGCTCCCAGGCCCTGCTGGAGCCAAGCAAAGTGCCCTCAGACTCTGCAGGAGGATTCTCGGTTGCTCCTGAAAGCACCTGCACTTATGGAGGTGCTTTCAGGATGCTACCAAATTTGGCTGATACAATAGTGACATGTGTGAGCTGAGGAGACCTCTGCGCCAGTCTGCGGGAGACTTTGAGAGCACCTGAGACCACTGCAAATCTCTGCAAAGACTTCAAGAGCATCCGAGAATGCTGCACAGCTCTGCGGAAAGGTTGCTGTCATGTTCTCAAAGCAGGGGATGGTTGCTAACCACACCCCATTTCATCTTACCATATTCGTCTTTGTTACAGTCACAAAATTTGCTACACCATAATATGGCATGCATTATTTAAGTCTCCCTATATATATACATATGGTCAATCTGGCCACAGATGATAGTTGAGCATAACAGGAGAAGCAGCTGGACACACCAAGTGAGAAAACTTAGAGATGCACCACTTGGAGGAAATTGTGGTGAAACAATGGAGCTAGAAGGCAGAGAGTCTACCAACAACAATCCACCGCACATCAACATCCAAACAGAATTCATGGGAAAGCGAGGTTCTGGTTTGAGGAGACTAGGAAGAGGGTGAGAAGATATGATACTACACGGCTTTGAGGATCCACACAATTGCGTGGATCCACTAAATCTCAGACTGAGTGAGTGAGAATAATAGTTAGGGAAGTTATAGTGTGTATCTTCGTTAGATGATAAGATGAGATGGAAATGAGACGATGCGTATCGATTCCGGGGTCTGCCGAATATGGACTCGACCTCGCTCTGTTCAACTCCGTCAACCTTGTATCACCGGATACCTCACATCGCTCTTTCAAGATGTGCTTGGAGGCCATGATCAAGCCTGTTTGGAGATCCACTTGGAGACTGAGATTGAGTGAACTGAGAGATGTAGATGGAGCCAGGGATCGAGGGAGTTTGGAGCTGCACTTGGAGACCACGATTGAGTGAACTCAGAGATGGGGGGAGTGAGGTGCGACAGGAGCTGAGACTCCATTCATTGATCCACTCGTCCTTGTTGGAATGTAGACTGTTGCGTATATTCGCCAAGAGATGAGAAACTGGCTGGGAGCTGGCGACAGTCGATCATGGCATGATGCTGTACTTGGTGTTTGCTCTACTTGGTGTCAACTCAAGATCATGGCATGGAGAGATAGAGAAAATGACTTAACTTCATGCTCTTAGGTGATGGTGAAGTTAAGGACAAGAAAAAGAGAAACGAGAGAAAGTGGAGGAAATGATGATGTCGAACTGTGACATCAGAGAATTGCGTGTGGAAGTCAATGTACCATCACCGATATGGCAGGTACGGGGCAAGATCCAGTGTGTGATAACACCAATATGATGTCTTCCAAACCCAATCATGCTAGTTGTATATGTCAGTTCTAATTTTCTCTCCTATCCTCCCTATTGTTCTCATCTTCATCCCCCATCTGTCTCCTTCAATTCCATAACTCTACCATCATCGCAGAACACCAAATTAGGTCGTCCCTCTTGATCTCCCCACGCCATGCTCATCAGGTAACACCGAGTTGCAGCATACACCGAGGAGTCCAGCATTCACCCAAGATTGTCTATCATGCAATCATTTTCACCTTTACGAGTTGACCCCTCAATGTAGCTTCAGCTACTGGAGTGCCTCCCTACACAGTTCAACCGTCACCAGCCAGTTCTATATAATAGCTTTGAAGGTAAAGTCACTTTGTGAAATTCCTACGGTATTAAGTGAACTAACCAATTCATAGAATCTCAGCACCCAGTGCGCCTGGAACGGCGACAAGTGTCCCGAGGCCGGGTAAGCACTAGTTAATATAGGTCGCAGCTATGGCACTTATATCTGGATTGAATATCTTACGACAAGACTCTCCATATATACTCACTCGCTCTCGTGTGGAACCATGTTATTATATCATATGTCAGCGGTGAAGCATCAGCATACATGCGCTTACACTATATTCTATTTTCCAGTTATCGGATATGTTTCACTCACGAGGATACAAGATTTCCACCCCGATTGTCAAAGAACAATGCAATCAAATGCCAATGAACAGCTTGCGCGTCCATTCTGTGTCCATCGTCTACTATGCCTCCTGAGAAGGCGGCCAGCGGACAATTGCGCTTGGCCAGTATACGTTTGAGCACGGAACACCTACGATCTCGATAGTGGAGGAGTTACCCCGATTCCCAGCTCACAAGCCTCAGTACTGCGGGAGGATGAGACCCATGACAACAACGATAACGAGGAAGGAGAAATCACTGCCGACATGGATGTTTACCCGAGCGATGGCCTAGGCGACGACCTCATCGACATTCTGGGTGGCAACCCGGGCGAGTCCGAACCTACCACCCAATCATAGATCGCATCAATGTGAAAGATGATGGAAGAACGGTGAGAAATGTTCAACACTGCGTTCCAACAGAAGACTCAACTATGTGTGCAAAATGCTGAGCTAGTGGAATCAAGCTGGGAATACCGCAGAGAGTCTATTTGACGAGAAGCAATGAAAACGAAAGACTTCAATATGACCCATCCAGAACGGAACTGCAGCAGAGCTCAGGTGCTTGATGACTTCCTCGCCACCTTACGAAGTAATTTCCAATCCCACACGCGCATAGTCCCACACAGAGATCGCGACAAAGTCAAGTATCAAGCGAGCCTTCTCCGCGCATGGAACAAAAACCTGGACCCGGCAAAGAGACAGACACAGATTACCAATCCGGTGGAGTGGCTTCAAGACCTACGGAGAGACTCTGATCCCGGTTTGGAAGACTTCGAGGCTTCTGGGAAGAAATGCAAAAGATGTATGGCGACAATGAAAGAAAATTCAACGCGGCAATGAAGTGTATGACGGACTTCCTCCAAGGAGTGAATGAACCGGTGAGAGTCTATGCCAATCAAGTCAAACCAAATTGGAGAGCAGTGGCATGGCTCCCACAGGATAATAAGAACCTTTACAAAATCGCTTGGAGCAAACTACTACCAGGACTCAAGTCCAAGATCAAGCTGTTGACCACAAAGATAGGATAATTTGACAGTATGGAAGAGCTTTTCGACCGCGCCTCAGATTCAGATGTTAAGCCGCACAGCAAAAAGCCACAACAGCAGCAGGCGCATCAACAGCAAACACAGAGAGGAGAATCATCTCAACAAGGTTGCATGGAATGCAACGTCCAACAGTCCATATCCAAGCCAGCCGAAGCACCGAAGCCTGACAAGTCAAAGTCGGACAAGGATGATACATGAAAACCCACGCCTTGGGTCTTCGCCGGGACTCTACCATGCTTGGAAGTCGAATAGAAAATGCACACGCTGCCGTTCACTGGGACATAAAACATTCCGGTGCCCAAAGTATACACTCACCAGCTTCCCAGATAACCTTGCTACTCCCGGAGACAGAAAACAAATCAAACGCCAGCGCTCCTTCGATGGGCAATAACCGAAACACCATCATAATTCTCTGGCTATCTAGCTCAGCGGGAGGGGATGGCCGAATGAGAGCCTGGATTGCAGTCATTGGGTACAAGGGCGTTGATGGCATCATTAGGGGAAATTTAACCACATAGGATTAAACTAAGGCTGATGGTTGTCTTAGGGAGTCCGAAAGCACTCATGTCAAGTCAGTATTTCTGTGGAACCGCAAGACCGGATTCATCGCAGATGTTCCACGAAGTCCAGATACGAAATCAACACGGAGAATTGCAATGAATACGAGCACTCATCGATTGTGGCACTACTAGCATCTGTATATCTCCACAACTTTTCAATAGATTCGGACTACCCCTTGAAGCAGTGCACATCACAACTCATGGCCTTGACGCTCAGGCGATCGCGCATGCACAAGAGCGCTACAAGACTGCACTGACAGTAAAATATATGAATCATTGAGCCCCAGTTCCTGAACCGCAGGTGCCGGTCGTCTCAATGAGGGCATGCAATGTAGTGCTGGGATTACCATAAGTCAATACCCGCAAGGCAGAGATCGACCGGGCTACCGGTCGATTAACTTCATTAAGACTCCGAAGTGGCCAAGGGGTGGCACGCAGATCAGGTATGATAGTGCAGTGGTAACCATGTCGGGATGATGAAAGTACTAATGTATGGCTGCCAGACATTGTTGGGAGTACGCCTATGATCAACTCAACGTCACAGATCCCTGTGGATCCAGATGGAAAACCAATGCAGAGCGCTGAGAACAGTCCAACTCCAGACATTGAGATACTCGGAGCAACCGCATTCGACGATCTCTTAGCTAGTGACGAAACCATCAACACATTCCCCCCACAAGCATGGGAATGCAGTTGACTGCCGGGAGCGACTATAGGGGTCACTACTTTGTATTATCCAGGTGAGATTGGGACTATCAACCCAAAGTGCTGGATGAGCTAGCAGGGATCAGCGGCGGCAGTTGTGGCAGAAGTGGGATCTCACTCAGGTATGCTTGAATGACTGCTACTGGCTCGCCGAGTCATGATGGGACGTTGTTGGACTCGCGGGGTTTGGCTCATTCCTGGGCAAACCGCTTGATCCGCAGGTCCCTGCTTTTTCCTTCTCAATCATTTTCCCAAATCCCAAGTCAGAGATAGAAGCTAATGTGCAGATGCTGGACCAGGAACTCTACCTACTGATGAAGGAGGTCGTATCCCCATGAGATACAAGACATATGTGGACATATTCAGCAAGGTTAGGGCAGTGACTCTTGCACCGCACTGGCCAATCGACCACCCGATTGATCTGGAACCGGACTTCAATTTACCATATGGCTGAATCCATAACCTTGTGGAAATCAAGTTGAAAACCCTGGAGGCATTGATCGAAACAAACCTAGCCAATGGATTCTTCCTGCGATCATCGCCGGCTGCGGCAGCACCAAACTTGTTTGCAAAGAGGAAGGATGGCGGACTGCGGCTGTGTGTGGACTTCCGAGCTCTCACTAAAGCCAGTGTGAAGAATATATACACTCCCCCACTGAGCACAGAGATGCTCGACAGATTGCGAGGGGCCCAGATCTTCACGAAACTGGACGTCAGGGACGCCTATCACCTAATCCGAATCAAGGAAGGCGACGAGTACAAACCCGGGTTCCACAGTAGGTATGGGCAGATCGAGTACCGAGTGATGGTGTTCGGGTTGACGAATCCACCAGCTACTGTCTAAGGGTATATTCACGATTGTGTACGGCCTTAAGTTGACTATTCCGCACTGATCCATCTCGAAGATTCACTGATCCACTCGACCAATACGGAGGAGCATGAAGAGCAGCTATGCAAAGTGCTGGAACGACTAAGACAATTTGGACTCTACAGCAAAGCCGAAAAATGCCGTTTTGGATTCGCCGCGGTCGGCTTTCCCGGATTTGTCATTAGCTGTGATGGGATTGCCATGGAATCGGACCGCATATCAATGAGTGAGGACTGGCGAACCCCGGAGTCTGTTCAGGATGTCCAGGGGCTTCTTGGATCGATGAACTTTTACCAGCAGTTTCTCAGGAAATATGCAAAGGTGACAACACCAATTTCGGATCTACTGAAGAAAGCACAGAACTCCAGAACGTCTAAACAGGTGAAATGGGAATGGACTAGCGATGACGAAATCGCGTTCCGGAAGTGGAAATTAGCCTTCCCTGAGGCCCCCATGCTCAACCATTTCGAACCAGCTGAGCTGATCATTCTACAGACCGATGCAAGCGGCTTCACCATAGCCGGCATTCTCAACCGGTACGACGGTTTGGGGATTCTCAGCCCTGTCCACTTCTACTCTCGAAAATGCTCAGGTGCATAGCAGAGCTACGACACGTACAATCAGGAGGAATTTGCCATCCTGGAGACTATGATCCAATGGCGTCACCGCCTGCAGGGCGCGACATCACCAATAAAAATTTCCGTCCTGGTCAGATGGCTCCCTCAGAGTGCATGTGCTCCGTCGGAGCCGTCAGAGTCACCCCAGCGGCGGAATACTCCGCGCCGGGCCTCAATACCACGCGTCGCGTTGCATATCACTCTCTGATCGGTGTTTCACCGTTTTTTCTTGCTCTGTTGGTCTTCTATTGTAAACAAACACTCTTGCATTGTGGCCACCTGTGACGATATGTCGGAATGGGTTCATTAGGTACGCGCTTGCATCGGGATTCAATGCAATTGGTGACATTGTGAACATCTCTCCTCGCATTCCTTCTACCTGTGGGCACAATTCAATTCTCTGTTTATCAATTATACACATCATTCCAAGTCACCAGATCAATGTGGCTATTGACAATCCATTGCTGGTTCCGTCCCTCTCCCGTCTTACTACTGGTAACTATCTCTGGAAATACTTGTGCACAGCCGAGGATGTTTCCGACACTGAAAACTGGCAAAGCAACAGCTGCCTGTGCCTCCCTCACTTGTACAAATTTCGAGACGGGACCCAAGCTAACTGAGTTTCCAGGTATCATAGTGGGCGCCAGGGTTAACCAGTGCTCAACGAAAGCTCCAGCCTTGTTTTGGAGCTTGAGTTGAATAGTCGTTTCAGTTGCCATGGGGGACCCCCATCCGGGGCACCATAACACCTCCCCGGTAGCGTTAGCAACAATTCCAAATTAGCGGTTTGGTTCCAGGTCCGGGTTGGAACCGAACAGGAACAGTTGCAATGGGTTTTACCCCATCACCAAACTGAACCTCACCTAACCCGCGGTTTTTTGGCCGGTTCCTCATTTTTGCACACTCACAACTTTGGTTCCAATTAACTATTTTAGTTGCGATAGTATGGAAGTATGATATATACGTAAACGATGAAGTTTGAGATGCTCTTACACCTCCTATTCTCCGAATTGCAATCTAATCACTATTCATTGAGTGACTTTGAAAAACGCTTAATTTGAGGCGTTATTACACAGCAACTCAACGAATCGTGATCGGATTGCTATTTGCTGAATGGGAGGTGAAAGAGCATCTGAAACTGCATCTTTTACATATATATCATATTGTGATACGATCACAGCTCAAATATTCATTTGGAGCCAAAGCTCTGAGTTCGTGAAAATGAGACGCTGCTGCATGAGGGATACGTCCAAAAACCACGGGTTCATGTCCGATGTGGGTGACAACCCCGCCAAGGCAAAGAGGGTAGGTTGTTTGCCCGTGTTTCGAACAAAACTGAACCAAACCGCCGGTCAAAGCACGGACGGCTGGCGCGTCACCCGGACTTGTTGCTAACACTACTCCCCGGACTTGGCTGCACCCACTCCCTGTCGTTCAGCAGATCCCCTCAATGTCAGCTCCGCCTTCCTGTGCATCGACATATCTGAGATATGGATTCACCTTCTGAACCCTCAACTTGATCGTTAATACCAGGGTAAATACAGAGCTCTATTGTGTCCTCAAATACTTCGAGATGTCAAGAGTGCTCTCCCGGCGACAGGATAGATGGGGGGGGATTCTCTCTTTGTTCGACTTCGTTATCAAACCCCAGGATGTAAACAATAACCCCGTGGATGGACCAACGGGATGACCCGAATATGAGATTGGCTATGACACAATGACGGCAAAAATACTGCCCACCTTAGCAGCGACCACGATCACGGAATCATATGGTGACATTATACCGCGAATCATGACCACCCAGGAGACTGACTTTTGAGCCTCAAAAATACATTCAACCATGGTCAATGATTCAACCGCAGATGAGAGTCAATGAAGATAGATTGATGGAGCTCTGACCTATGAGAGGAGGATAAACGTGCCCACGGCACTCCACAGAAGTGTGACCTGCCTTTTTCATGACAACACTGAATCCAGTCACTTCAGAGCCCTGAAGACTGCCGAGCCCGTATCACAAGATTGGTATTGGCCTGCGGTGTAGTCAGAGATATGGAACTACGTTGCCGGCTAGGAGTTCTGTCACCGAATCGAAGCACCACATCGCGCATGCTATGGACTCAACATGCCACTGCCACTGCTCTCTCGTCCCTGGGAGGGACTAATGATGGACTTTGTTCCGGACTTACCAGAGTCAACGGCATCAGAATACGCCGGCATCCAGGTAATTGTCAATGGTTCGACTACAATGGCGACTCACCTCCCCTGCAGACAAGCAATTGACTCCCAAGCACTAGCACGGATGCTTTTGCAACACGTGATCTCCATGCGTGGTGTACAACTCAATATCATCCCCGATCACGACAAGGAGTTTACCAGTCGATTCTGGCATAGAGTTGGCTTTCACCTCAGTATCAATCACCGACTCTTGACCGCCTTCCACCCTCAGACAGACGGTCAAACTGAGCAGCAGAATGACACGCTGAGGCAGTACCTCCCAGCCATTTGCAACTACGAGCAGGACAACTTGGTCGAATTGTTGCCGCTGGCGCAATTTGCGTAATACTACTCCATCCACAATTCCACACTGAAGTCACCCTTCCGGGCAAACTACAATTACCACCCTACGATGCAGTTCAACCCTCCAAAGGACCCCACATTGAGATCACGGGTTCAGACAGACTGGTGGGTGACAGACATGGAAGAGCCTGACCTAACTCTCTGAGAAAACATAATTGAGGCGCAGGAACGGCAAACAAACTACGCCGGCCGGCTGGCGATGCGGTTTGCAGTTGGTGACAAAGTATGGCTGTCGACCAGGAACATGAAAACATCTAGGCCATCAAAAAGATCGATTACAAACGCACAGGACCATATACGCTAAATCAGATTCTCAATAACAATGATCACAAAGTAGACTTGCCAAGTACAATGCTGAACCACAACGATTTCCATGTGTCGCTTCTCGATCGTCACACACCACCAGACCGACATCATCCATCATCAGGACCACATCCAATGATACTCGATGAAACAGAGGAATGGGAAACCGACTGCAAACTCGACTCCCGACAACGCTATGATATGCTGTATTATCTCATCCATGGGGCCGGTTACAACCATATACGCACGAGTTGGGAACCTGTGGACCACGGTCATAATGCCTGAGATCTGGTTGACAAATTTGACCCAATGTACACTGATTGACAGCGAGAATAGAGGTATGCAGTTCGAGAGTGGAGGTATGGTGGACAGGGAAGCAGTGTGGACGTTTCATATGTACTCTGGTTTCTCTTCTCTTCTCTTCATCTCTTCGTTGGATGTCGGCCTGGTACAAATGCTGTCGGTGCGGGTCTCCACCACCTCCCAACGGAGGTGGAGTTTCCGCATGCGCCAGATCTGCCGAAAGGTCGTCATTGAGCTCTACCGATCGGCTGTGGGACTTATGGGTTCGTACGATTGCGTACGTAGAATGATTGTTTCATTTCTTGTTCCCTTTCTTTTGCTGCTCTTATACTGGCTTTGGCAGACCAGGAAGTCTGCGCATAAAGAGGGGGATAATGTAACGGTGACACGTGACCCGAGGTTGGGTGAGCGCTAGTGTATAGAGGTCGCAGCTATGGCACTTAGATCTGTATCGATTATCTTACCACTATACACTCCATAAATACTCACTCGCTATCGTATGCAATCTTATTACCATATCCTATGTCTGCCGTCAAGCGTAGGTGTAAGTGCGCTTACAGCGCCTCCCATTGACCGCCTCCAGATCGACCACCTCCAAGTACTCCTCCAATCTCTCTCGATCACAGCCTGCAAGTGCATCTTCAAACACGCTTGATCACAGTCTCGGAGTGCATCTCTGAGTTCACTCAATCATGGCCTCTAAGTGCATCTGCAAACACACTCAATCACGGCCTGCAATTGCATCTCTATCATCACTTGATCACTGTGTAAGAGTGCATCTGGAAGTTCGCTCGATCATGGCCTCCAATTGCATCTCCAAACTCACTCGATTATGGCTGGCAAGTACATCTCCAAACTGACTCAATCACGGCGTTGGAATGTATCTCGGAGTTCAGTCCATCATGATGTTCAGGTTCACCTTGAAATGCTCTCATGCACAGCCCGGAGCCAGTCCAGATATACCGTGTGTAGACGGGTAGCTATAGAGATACATAGATCCATAGATATCATTGAAAACTGAATACACAAGTTGTGAAAATTGTTGAATGATAAGTAGTAGCTATGATCTCCAGGCGCACCAACAGCGTTCCCAATGAAGATGTTGTTTGTCCCAGACTGCTCTACTGTGATTCGAGATGCTCCCAGACTTGTTGCTGAGCTCCCAGGCTTGTTGTCGGCACTACCTGAATTTTTGTTGGTGCGCGAATGCTTGTCGCCGGCCGCTCCAAGCACTCCCAGGTGCACGCAACATTCTCTCTGTTGCTGCGAGGTGTTTTCAAACCTATCACAATCACTCCCATGGTACTCCTGTCCCAGTCATCAGAGATCCCAGGAACTCTGAAGGCCAGCCGGAATCCCCTCCTAGGGTCTGATCCTCTCCTGAAATTGACACATTTATGTTTACACTCTACATTCTCTCAGACACTCCTGGAGGCTCGCATTGACTAAGATCCATTGTACTGATGGGGAGCATGATCGGAACTGTGCTTGACATTGTCTTGAGAGCTTACTTGGTAGCGTATTGTCAAGCAGGCTGGGAGTGTGTCATCAAGTGCAAGTGGGAGTCTGCTTGAGAGTATCCTGGGAGCTTGGGGGTGGGCAATGAAGTGCATTATGCAGTGTGTGGAATGCAGCATGAAGTTTAGTATCGAGCGCAGATACTGAGATGCATCTCATAGTAATCACATCAAAGCAAAGATGCATAGGACCTCAGAGTGCCAGATGTCAATTAGTCTATGGATTACCGTCCCAGAAACAGCTTCTCTACAAGTTACATGTCACATAAAGTCATTTTTGCAGGTGTATCAACTTGAAATATATTTGGCAAACTATAAATGCATGTAATGAGTATGGTTGATTTGAACTTTTCAATATTCTGGTACTGTACCAATTCATTTGTGAAGATAAAAATTAGACAAATTGCTCTAGTTGAATATTGAGTGTTGAACTTGTTGATGTACAAGCAATTAATGAACAGTGTTTAAATATACATTCTACGATCTTGTGGTAACTAGATGAATATAATGGAATTACCAAATCTAAAATGTACTATTACCATACGCAATCTGTTAACAGTTGATGTATACAATATAGAGAATACAACAGGAAAATGCAATTTAATCTCATCAGGAAAAGCAAAATTACTGAAAGTAGTTGAAAGATATTGGGAACATTGTGAAATATTGCAGCTCATTGATGCTTCGACAGATTTGGTAGCAGCGCACCAAACAATGTGGGAGTCATGGAATGGTATCTGACATCAATACTAACCATGGTGGACATGTGTAAGTCCTGATAGAAGTAGTAGTGGCAAGTCTAATAGTCTTATTCCAAACCCCTGCAGTACTAGATGGAGACATGCATGTATGCAATGAATATGCTGTGGTTTCATTTGGAAATCTCTTCAGATGGAGAATTCAGTTATTATCAACTGCTGAAAAGCTTAAATTCTCTTACAATAAAACAAAATGACATCTAGATATCACATTACCAATATTCATGTGAAATACTCGACCAGCTGAAGACGGTCTAGAGTTTACCTTGACTTGAATCTGCTGAATCAGAACATTTGCAGTTCAAATTGAAACTGCAGATAATAATGGTTGCTTTGAGGTAGAGAAATCAAATAACTATGCTGGATACAGATGAAGTGATAATTGATATACTCATCAGTTTAATGTTGCATTGATTCTGATGGTGTACTTGGCACTGGTAATGATTGCACTTCAGCAGCTTGATGTATTGGACTGTGTCTCAGTGCTAAGCAGTTAGACTATGAGGTGGTGACTGTGAGTATAACTGATGAAGTCGCGTCCTCTCAATTCTACATTGAGATTGTCACATTGTTCCAGCACCGAGTCCAATCCGCTGCTAGCAACAATTCACAGTAAGATGATTGCACTGCAGAGCCCATTTATAATATAATCAAGAATTCTATGTACAATTACTTCCCACTTTATCACTGTTCAATATTCCTACATACCACTCAATTGATATCGAACCACCCATGTCAATCTCCGCGTGTCCCCGGCCAGCGTGAAGATCAAGATTATCGAGCATAGAATTGAGTATAACTGTGCATGATATTGATGAGGTAAACAATTGGTTCGAAGAACTACAACCGGTTTGGAACAGTTTCACTATCCCACGCTTGGTGGGCATCATCTCGTTTGTAAACAACCTCTTATGATAGATCGAGATAGAGCTTGCTTCTCGACCCAAATCCCACGGTCTGGTCCAAGCAGTTGAATCATCTCTTGATTCTTACCCATACTCATCATTCAGTATTAACTACCCCCACAATGGCTGAGGGTACATTATAACCTATGTTTTAAGGAGGATGTGGACAATCAATGGAGGGACTTACCACACAATAACCAAGGAATGAACATTTGTTGAGATCTGCAGTTGTGTGCTTCAAGCATTGAAAATTTTATTTCAGTGCTGAAAGTCATGTGGATAGTTCTGAACCAAGAGGATAATCAATATCTGGTCAGATAGTAGGTATCTTGAATATCAGATAAAGTAGTATTATAACTGGATGGAATATTTGATTTCAACAGACACTCCTAGTATCAGTCAGAGCTGGCATTTGGCAGTAACAAATGTTGCATCAATCTGTCCAACATTTTTCAGAGCCAGAGTCCATGTCAGAGTTGTACTTGTCTATTATATATATCAGAGCTGGTATTTTCAGAAACCATGTCAGACTGCACTCTTTCCAACAATGTTGATCAGAGCTAGGATCGACATAAACAATGTCGGAGATGTAATGGTCAGAGCAACACATTTCGAATTAATGTGAATCACACTCCCAATTGGCAGTGATTTTGTCAAAGTTCACTTTTCTAGCCAGCATAACCTGGGAATAATCCAGTGCTATATAAATCAGAGCAACATTATGTAGAACCAGAACGGTCATTGATGATATCGGAGGGATTCAGGTGAAAGTCAATGCTAAAGAAATATCTCATCATATTGCACTATGAACATGTGGAGTAATACCTCAGTCATCTCAGGACTGTAGTATACTGCCAATATCCAATGAAACCAAGTTTTGCTAGTTATGTATAGATTCCAATGCAGCAAATAACTTGTGCTAATTGTGCTGGAGTGGTGAGAGTTATTGCTGAAAGGATGGAAGAGTTCAACTTTGTGAAAATATATAGCTAAACAAGATTCTACACAACAAATATGCCATATGTCTTGATAAATGCCAGGATTGCAGAAATGTCATATAATAATACCAAAGTTCTACTTTATGAGAGTGCCAACTTGTAGTTATTCAAATCTGGAATGAACATCACATTTAACTGTTATGCATCTCATACATAAGATGCGAGAGTGTCTTACCAATTGTAAATAAGTAGGTGAATGTATTATAGAAACCCAGATTCACTTTCATTAACTATTGAGATAAACTGGCATGGGGGTTATCTGAATCAGATGTCATAGTACCATACATATGATCATCGCAAATCTAGGTTTCAGCAGTCTCAAAGTCTTTCTCAAACATCACTTGGAAGGCCTGCACACCAACTTCAACCAAGTGAATGGGTGCAATGACTTCAGTCCAGACTCGAAAGTTCAAGCTGAATCGTACTCAATATTGAAATGGGTCTGCTACTTGTGTATGGGAAAGTATCAGTTCTCATGGTGATACCAATTTCGTGGAAGAATGTGAGATCCACATTCCCTGTAATCTTGGGATCTATCTGAACCATAGTACCACAGTGCTAAATAACTAAAACATATTACCATAGTGTCAGAACATAGTATACAGTAGTACATCACTCACCTATCGACTAGCAGTGAAAGAAGACTGTTGCTTGTTCCATATAACTCAGATATCGATTGCAGACGTTAAACTCAAGCCTTATATGGCAAACATTGGCCATACCAGGTGCTGGCACTGTCCGTAGGATATTGAAAGTGGTAATGGAACATAGTGACCTAATACAATTCAACCTATGAAAAAGCAGATGTAGAATGTGTAATAACCTACATATATTTCAAATTTTCAATTCAGTTTAGATTGTTCATATTATCTTATATGTTTGGATATAAGCTAATGTTGAATATTCAAGTGGAAACATATGCTTGGTACAAAGAATGAGGAAGCAGTTGTGGTGCAAAAGTCCATTGTTCACTACTACCAGTTATATTGGCAGATGTGAAAGGGGGTAGGGAGATCAGGGGGATACATGGAGATAATGCATTATTGGATGTAACCTGGATAGCAGGGAGTATATATCTCTTCAAACATCACAGAAGATACAGAGTATCTCAGTATCCAACTGAATACAGACTGTATTTTCCAACCATTGGTGCTATATACTTCAGTTAAGTTTTTCTAAATTCATACAATATATGTAGTTCCCCTCAGCCAGGTATACATGTATGTCTAGCCACCAACTTCAAATGCATTATGAACTACAAATACACTGCTCTCACTGAGTGCAATTGGATACTGTGAGTGGTCTGCGTGAGTGTTGCTAATAAGCTATCTGCTATCCAGCATTGCCTTCTCATTACAACATGGTTTCTTTACTTCCTCTCTGTTTTCACTATATTATTGAGGATGGCTTTATCTGTAATATGGAGTTTGCTAAAAGTTCTGTGGATCGTCCAATTTGATAACATGCAGTTGGGAGTTTTCAAACCATTCCAGATATTTGACTTCCATGATGACATGTAAGCAACATTCTAGGTATCTGTGATTTTCGATATGTGTATATTTTGAACTGGTCATCATAATGACGGATATTTTAAATGTGAATTCTCTTGGATATAATTAATACTGTGAGATTGAAGTCAAAATTAAGCAAGCATAGATTGAAATAATACAGTCCTCACACTGGGTAATATGATATTCAATTGGTCGAGGTATTAGTGTAGACTACAGATAGTTCCCATTCAAGCTGCCCCCAAAATTTCCACATACAATATAGAGTAAAATATGGCACCAATTGTAATATAAATACTGAACTGATTAGGTACTCTCTAAGAGTGAAGTATACACAAATCTGTTCTATTGCCTGGCCACAGAACTTGGAACCTTTTCAGAATAGTCCAAAGATTATGTAAAAAGATTAAAGATTAGAATTGAATACTAGTGAGATAATTGGTTGAAAATGGAGGCTGGAGATGTAATTTTGTCTATATTTATAATCATACCACAGTTGAATAAGAGGAAAGTCTTCACCTGGTGGTTTCCAAAGAAGTTCGACTGATAGACAGGTTAGATTGATAATAGTAATGCGAAACAGAAAACAATGGAGAATTAAGGGAATAGTCGATATAGCCCTCCAGATACAATGTGGACAATCATTTCATGCACAGGTAAATTGCAATGTTTGTTAGTCTGTTGAAGACTTTCCCACTAACCTATTACAATCTTATATTATCAATTTCAAATCATGTTTTGTTTGGTCACTACTCTGCCAGTATAGGAATATATAATATTTGAAAATCTGCCCTATCTGTTCTTGTAATAATTGTGAGTTGACAATCAATCCAGACTGTAATTATGATTACAGTGACCAACTTCCGCAAGTATCTAAGCTATATTGACAACTTCTAATTTCGATTTGTAGTAAAATTAGGCTACTTCTCTTCAAGGAGCATTTGGAGAGTACCACATATGTTCACCCCATATGAACCAATGTTGGGCAGAGCACCCCATCAACAGCGTACCCTGGTTACTCATACAGCGAAACATGGCACTGTCAGTAATCATGAGTATCATCCTATCTGTTATAAAAATATGTAATGGTTTTGTTGTGAATGCAATCAATTGTTGCCTAACGACTCTCGTATTGATTAAAATGGAATAATGCTTCACAGGTTCAATTCAAATACACTCAATCTTCCGAGCTATACCCAATTGATATGCTAGCGACATATTTCATTACAAACACTATCTTGAGTATAGATGAACAATTCCCTCCTTGTACTTGAATACTCCTTTGAAAGCTACTTGATAGGTTAATTCCACTATACCTGACTCATTCATGGTTAAGTCTACTGAATATCCCTCCATGTAAACATCCAACTTTGCATGAGCACTATTTCTGTGCTCCCATTCTCAATCAAATGCATATATATAGTCAAATTTAACCATCTGCATAATATATACTATACAGTTACAAATTAATCCATGTCAGAAAGTAATTCCATCTGAATACAAACTATGCTCGAATATGTGTAATTGAGTTTTCCTAATGTTTTAAAGAATTAATTACTAACTCTATATTGACATCAAATTTTGTACCAAGATATTAATGGTTTACACTAATGCCAATAATATAGGACTATGGTGGGAGTCGCTACAACAAATATTGTTTACTGTGATATGGCATGGATATGGTAATAACTATCCTATCAGATTGTATTGCAGGAGTCGGGATTGTACAATGGGATATGAAAATGTAGCCACAATGGTGAATATTTAGCCCTGTGATAAGAAAGTATTTCCGGCTGAAGATTTGTTGCATTGCAGAAGTTCAGATCCAACAGTATTCACAATTGGCATAATTAACACGGAAATCCATCTTACAAAGCGGATGATTATATTTAGGACCCCCTGTTATCACGCTCTGCTGATGCTGCAGCTTTTGGATGAATAGCAGAATGCATAACTGTTGGATGCGTGGTACAACTTGGAGAACAATGTATACTGCTAAGAATAGTGCATATGATCAATGCACTGCAATATTTGTGCATTAACAATGGAGGGGATATGTGGATATTGAAATAGTTGATTCAAATTGATTCCTGTTCACTTCCCAACTACATCTTGACCTGGTTACTATCATAAATACGCAGAACCTCTTTGAACATAGATTGCAATTTCATTGACTATTCATGATATTAAAATCAGAGACCATTGGCTGACGCTATATACTGCACTGCAATATTCCCTACCACCATGACGGGTGGGGTCGGACTTACGTGATACTGACAACTATAATGTGATATCGAAAATGACAACACACACGACTTTTGTATCAAGGGTACCGGAACAAGACAAGAGTCCAAGTTGTTTCAAAGTCATCTGTTTTCTTTGCTATACAGGAGAATGAGTAAAGAGAGATGAAAAGGAAATCCTCCAATCTCAACCAACCTCTCTTTGTATACAGTTTGACTGCAACCCTCAAATCATTCCCCTTGCTTTGATGAACCATCTCAATCTTCCTGTATGATTTTACACACCGCCACCACATATCTGATCAACACAACCACACCACATCATCCAACATCGCAACACCTCAGACCAATTCCTCAATATACTAACACATCCCAGCACCCATACTCACTATTCCTGCACCAACTCCGTGTCTTCAAATGTCTCTCCCAATTGGTACCAAAAATTCCATCACACTTTCCCTCAGCCTGCCATTTGTACTGTCTCCTATTCTGACTTGTGGCACAGGCTGTAACAGTATCCACCTGCATTGGACTGTGGTCCTCTGAGGTCTTTCTTCAACCATCCTGGCCTCTTCGGTGAATGCCAATGCAACGCCCCTGCCGCTTGCAAACTGTCCTCACACTTCGTGGGTTCCCATGTCAAGATATCATACAGTGCCCAATGTCTGAGATATTGTAATGAACTCGGATATATTCGAGTATCTTCAAACACATAAAACTTAATATTCTTCTTCCCCATCAACCTCAACTGATGTGGCCGGTTAGCTTGTCGCAGGCTGATGGGACACCCCACGACAGTATCTGAAAGGAAAACAGGTCGTACTCCATGGATCTGTATTGATGCAAGAAGCTCCAACTTATCAGCATATGGGGATACTGGGAGGGTTACCATAGATGAGCACAATTGTGCCAATCCAGTGTTTGCTTGGACCTTGTTGTTTGGATATGTCAATTATCCAACCACATCTGTCACCATACCTGTATATATGGTCCTGGGATACCTCCTTGATTTGCTCCCTCCTCCTGCAATGCTTAAATCTACCTCATTACCACATGGAGATGTTAATGAATCTGTTGTATCATTGCCTGGACCAGGTCAACATCCAGGCATCAATGATCATGGTGCTCTGTAAGTTCTCCTCATAACAATATCTGGGGCCCTGTGCCTTGGACACCAAAAGAATGTGGTTCACTATATTGTTTCCAATGTCCCATTACTCACTGCAAATTCAGCTTTTGGAAGCTATTTCACTCAATTATCCTCTTGGTGACTAACAACCACCTGAAGGAATTTTACAACACTGACAGTTATCTGTTCCATTTGCGGGTCAGTTTTAGGGTGGAATGATTTTGACATCCATCGAGAGATCCCCAGGTGACTACCTCTCACGCTCCAAAAGCTTGAAGTGGAGTGACATGACCGATCCGAATCAGTTATTGCTGGCAGTCCATGGCAACATAGCACCTCCCATAGAAACAACTCAGCTGGCGCTGGAGCAGCTATTGTTGTTGCACAGGGGACACTGTGTCACATCGTTGAGAGTCTGTCCACTACCACCCAAATTACATCAAACCGATCACACTCCAGTAGCCCCACCTCATAATCCACCAAGATGTCCTTTCCAGGGTTACTCAGCATGGGCAATGGTCATAGGACTCACAATGTTGAATCTCACGAGCTCCACAACTGCGGACAAAGATGGCAGTCCCATACATCCCGGTTGCAATTGATTGGTATCAAATTGCAGCTATAGTTATCTGTGACGAGGTCAAAAGTCTACGCGTGTCCTGGGTGTCCTGCCAGGATCATATTGTGATATTCCTATATTGAAAGTATATATCATGCATCCCCCTCACATATGTACAGGTTTCCCCTATATTGTATCCTTCCTTCTTCCTCTGTAAATTCCACAATTGTAATCTCTCTTAGTCCACTACTGATTCAAATTGCCTCCAGTATCTTCCCTGGTAGTGCGTCAGTGACATAGGCTTCAGTCTTCAGATCAGAACTAGCAGGACCACCAAAGATGGGCTGCCTATCTGAGAACAATTGCAATGGTTCTGCATTTTCGAATTTTTTCACCCCTCCCTCAGGGTAGTCTCCCCACCTACTTGGCAGACCAACCGCATCTTCAGTTGACTATTCAGGTCTATAAATCATCTGAATGTCAAACCGGGTCGCTAATTCCGACCACCGTGCCTTTCACATGATACTGGGATGGAATGCCAGTGGGCAGATAATCGGTGGCATCCATGTTAATAGTTGCCTCTATTTCATCGTCCAAATTGTGTAGGACCAGTGCCTTTTGCATAGTAGATACCATTGTCTCGAAAGCCAATTGTTATTCTGAGCCCTATGGTACATTCACCGACAGGTCCTGGTAACTTGCCAGCTGTGCGGGTTTAGATGGCTAAAACAGGCTGGTTAGGTTCCATACCTGTCCTACAACTCAACCCGCTGCCTCTTGTCGTGCCAAACCCGGACCTGTAGTTGTTACCCGACAGGTATTGCTGGGTGTGCCTCGACCTGTTTGTGCCAATCTTTGGTTCTGGTTTTCTGGTTTTTCTATTTATGTGTGCATTCAGATATGCTACGGTTAATCGCAAAATATTGACTTTGGTTGGTCGCTGTCTATTGTTGATGTATTGGCCACCATAATGATCAAAACAAAAAGAGACACGCTCCCTATCCCGTCCAGAAAATGAGAATCACCATTGCTTGAACAATCGTTGTTTGTGTATTGGGGCATCCTGATGGGTAATGTTAGCAACGGTTCCAAATCTGCTGTTTGGTTCCGGGTCCGGGTTGGAACTGAACTCGAACCATTGCAACTGGATTTACCACATCAACGATCTCCACCGCACCCAACCTGCAGTTGTTTGGCTGGTTGGCCAATTTCGGAAACTTAGAACTATCGTTTAAATTCAGTATTTGAGTTCTGATCGTACCATAATTCTATGTATATGTAAAACTTGCAGTTTTGCATAATCTTTCACCCGCTGTTCTCTAATTTGCGATCTGACCAATCTTTGTTCAGTCGCTGTAAAACAATACCAATAATTGGTCAATTTACTCAGTGACTGAACGAAAATTGTTCGGATCACAAATTGGAGAACAGGAGATGAAAGAGGATGCAAAACTGCATGCTTTACGTCTATATCATATTGTTATGCGATCGGAACTCAAATATTTGATTGCAGCCACAGTTCTGAGTTCTTGAGGATGATGCACTGCAGTATATAAACTAGGACAAAAAAACGCGGGTACATGTCCGGTCTGGGTGACGACCCGGAACTAGCTAGCTGGTTCGGGTTGCATGATGGCCCCTGACCCGGACTGGGGCATTGGGTTTGATTCCATCCCTGACCAAAGCCAGGTAACCCGGAACAGTCACTCCCTCTCCTGAGTGGGGATAAGTTGCTGGCAGCCATACCCGATGTATTGGCTGCCTTCATTGTATGATATGTATGCGGAACGCTTACTACCTCATCCTGAAATTGAACGTCAATAGAGCATCAATGATTGTTGGCAGTGCACCATGGATAAACACAGAGCAATGTGGCCGTTATTGTGTATATACATCATTTTGACTGTTTTTGTACACTAGAAGGCTCATCAACACTTATTGGGAGCTTTGTATATGAGATAAGTTGTTACTGTCATGGAGACTGTCACCAGAATATCCCTTGCATATCTGCGAATATACTTTGCAGACTCCTTGTTGATAGAGGTTTCTGGTAATGCGTCGATCATATTACCGAGGATGCAACACGACGAATCATTGACGCGCTGTTGATGCTCATTCTCAAGCTGGGGCGGGGAGGGTATAGCTATCTCTTCTGCCTATAAAGATGGCCAATAATTCCTGTATAACTGACTGCAACCTATTGTCTGTCGGATTACACAGGATGCAAGACAGAATGTGGTTGAGACTCCGTTGATGTTCATTTTCAGGATGGGGTAGGCAGCTTGTTGCAACGATTTCGGCCTATAAAGGCGGCCAATGCTTTGATTATGTATAACCACAACCATATCTATTCTTACCTACCTGACTTACTGTGATAGGTTCTCCCCTAACAGAGGTAATGGTACTTGATTAATCAGTAAAATGGATGTGTCACGGAGATACTCCAGGTCTAGACATATCACATACATATCGCCTATTCTCCACGATTAGTGTTAGCAACGGTTCCAGTTTTGGACCCGGCGGGTATTATAGGTCTGCGTGGCAACGGCCTTACCCCATCAAAAATCGACGATTTTTTAAGCGAACCATCACTTTAAGGCCACAAATATTGAT
>Ga0307512_10001671_pt1 | contig 30509 bp, 30 predicted proteins | sample 14_EM_MG_FD_200267 | JGI IMG/M metagenome (GOLD analysis project Ga0307512, IMG submission 200267) | Populus trichocarpa ectomycorrhiza microbial communities from riparian zone in the Pacific Northwest, United States - 14_EM | ecosystem: Host-associated > Plants > Roots > Unclassified | place... | reverse complement strand
TTTGTAAGTTCAAAATCCACTGGTTCACTGCTGGTTAGTTAGTTTGCCACTCATTACCCATTCCACTTCTTGTTGACACAGGATTTTGGCCGAAAGGTCTATGAGTTTCCAGATGACCAGCGAAGCTGTTACAATGGACTGGAGAGAGGTTGTTAATGATCTGAGTCACAATGTAGACTCATGTATAGTTAGTTAGTCACTCGGCACTTGCATAGCCACTGGTCGATTTGTAATGTATACTCACAATTGTTTCTCCGTGGAATTTCAGGATTCTCACCCAAGGTTCAGGATTTTCACAGCTTTCCTTGAGTAAGGAACATATGTTTGAAAGTAATGAGCTATGTACAGCGTGGGCAAGGGTTAGAGCTGGCGAAGAAAAATTCGTGGCAGTACTGTACACTGGTTCGAACCAGTTAAGATAGTTGAATTGAATATATACAGTTGAACCAGTCGTCAACCAGTTCATTGCACTGGTTTAGCATGCAGTGGAGTTTGAACAATTAAGTAGTTGGTGCAGTGCAGTTTCCCCGCGGAAACCCAACACGTTTCCACCGTTGGGAGGTCTTTGTGTACATCTGACATTGTTTTTGCCATTGTATATCTACCGCTGTGTATCTGCCCCAATGTATCTGCCCCTGTGAATGTGTATCTTGACCCGGTACTGTATATCTGGCACTGTATCCGCCGCTGTGTATCTACCACTGTATATATATCTGCTACTGTATATCCTCCACTGTATATCTGCAACTGTGTCTGCTGTATTGTTGAGAGTGATCGAGTACAAAGAGAGAGTGAATTATCTATCGTACAAAAGTGATTGTCTACCGAACTATCTAATGGTAGAATCCATGCCTTTATATGCGCAAGAAATGGTAGAGTGGCGCCAGCAGTGGCGAATGGCGGGTGGCGAGTGAAAATTTGTGAATGAGTCTACACAAATGACTCAGTGCATTACCAAGCACTCTCCAATGCTTTCTATCAGCTTCGATAGCGTTCTAAAAATTTGTAGGTCTTCCGGATAAATCCTGAGTCAACAAGTGGATATCCGCCACTGCACCCGGCCACTGCCACACGTGCCACGTGGCAAGTTCACTTGACCAATGAGAATGCTTCGAGCAGACAAACCAAGTGTATAACTATTAGATGACATGTTGGTATTCAGTCAACCGAAGACGTCAGGGAGATTTAGTTTTTCCATAGCTGCTCATGAATATTAGAGATATCGTAAATTGGAGACCGGGAGTTGACAATTTACCTATAACACTTCACGGTCCGAGCTGAACTTGTAGACTTAATTACAACAAAAGCCGTGAAAACCCATGGTTCATGGGGGCTACCACCAGGGCGAGCAACGGTTTGGAACTGTGTGATTACTAGCTACGGATATTCCACTCTCGCGTGCCCGAGCTGCTGAATCTGATGTACGTCAAATAGGACATCGACCAATGTCCTCAGTAATCACCTCGGATGATGACCCCCGCCGCTAGTTCTTTACGGTACTTACAGCAGTTGGAACTAAGACCAGATTCTAATAGATAGCTACCATGCCGACTATGCGAATTCAGTTCTTATCTCTTGGGACTGGTTGAATCGGTTTGATACTTGTTTATACGGAACCATTTTGGTTATATTGCGTTTGGTGGATGAAATGTTGGGAAAGGAGCGAAAGAGAGAGCCAAAGCACAGCCTCCCGTAACAGCCACGCTATATGGTTAATTTTATAAGTTTGGGGACGTTTCCACCTTAGCCAACTGCCAAGAATTTCCATAATTATCTAGCCTTAAAACTCCCAAAATATCTCACTCATATACCACGCCGTGATTTGTTTAATTGTCAAAAAGACTAATTCGAACCAAGCGGTATGTTCCACAAACTGCTGGTTTAGGGTTCGGCTCTTGCCTTGTAGTGAAGTCAGGCGGTGCCGCGGTGCAATACTGTGTACGATATCATCGGTGGAGAGTTAATTCACAATCCCTTTCATTCAGTCTAGGTTCCCAAAACATAACTAGATGGAAAAACAGGTGTCCCGTAAAAAGCTTTTCGCTAATAATACTACAGCCGGCAGTTACAGTTACAAAACTACATCCCACTAAAGCCATCTGCAGTGAATTAAAACCCACAGCTCTTCACTGGAGAAGCCTAGTGCTCTCGCTACAGTAGCAGTCGATGGACTTCTTGGAGTAATACTAGAAAGATTAGTAGTTTGATTCTAGTAGTGGCTGTGGTTCTGTTCGAGTCCAACTGCGGATCCATGACTGGCCTGCCCTCTATCCAACCTATAAGGGAAGAATAGGAACTGCTAACAGGTGAAGGAAAATTTGTGTCCATGCGCAACATTAACAAATTGTCATACTTTATTTGTCTATCATGTAAGATTTTTTTCGAACTAAGACCTCATGTAGGTGTCCCAAGTCAGTCGTAGATCCGCAGTTTGGCAGGCCAATGGTGGATATCGGGCCAGAATCTACTACTGGACTTGAACAGTGCTAACAGGTATACAGTAGGGCGGGCGGACCCAACTCTCGGAATTGGCATTCGACAACTTGTAACTTGAGTTGGAATCAAATCCTCTACTGCCTGCGGAGTTGCATGGTAAGAACATGCCATGCCCCGCTGAATTGTATTGTAATATTGCAGAAGCTAGTATTGTTCGTGCATAAGGGTAACGCTTTCAGTTAGGGCGTATATAAATAGAGTCTGTGGACGTTAAATGCATACTTATTGAGTAGTCAAAGCATTTGTTGTTAGATGTGGCAGGTATTTATTTCATCGCCTTATTACATCGCCTTATTACATCTCTATCACCGTTCATCTCTGTTATCCCCAGTCAACCTCTGAACAACTGCAATTCACCGTAAATTATCACCCTTATCACCAGTTACTTGCAACTGATCGTCCACTATATTACGCCAATTGTAAAGGGTGTATAGGATTGTGACCGAGTCATTACTAATTGGGCGCTGGGGACACAGGGTAAAGGCCCGGCTGGGAGCGAATGCAAGAGAAGTATGTTAGAAAGGATGGAGGATTTGGGTAAGGGATCCGGAGGAAGGTAGGAAGTAGAGGCGGGAAATGTGCTTACCTACCTGCAATTATATGTCATTCGGCCATTATCCATCTCAAACCCGGGCTAATTAAAGTCGGGGCCTGTTGCAATATACTGTACAATTTATGAGTGGCCACGTACCCGGGCCCTTGGTCTCACGTGATTTAATACTAACCGAAATGGTGAGTCTGACCCAAATTGAGATCGTGAAAAACAGCGAAGTGAAAGAGCCTGGAGACTTCCCTGCAGCCATAACCAGAAGCTGATCCTGGCTTGACCTGGTCACTCTCTTCAATTTTATAGAAGTAGGTTTGTCCGACTTGCTTAGAGTCCCATACAAACTGTTTTCCCTTACTCTGAACTCTTCTTTCCGTGCAAATCCGATACAATCCCGTGGTGTTGTGATTTTCACTAGGTTGACCTGGGCAGAGCGAAGTCTCTAGGCTCTTTCTACCTATGGTAGGCAATTTTATGACCTCATATGGTCCTTGGCATTGGGAAATGCCTCGATAGAACATGGTCCAAAAGTGGCAGGCAGCTGCCCGGGAGCTGGTAAGTAATTGTTTTGTAATGACTTACTTCGCACAGAGACTCCGCCCGTTCAATCTTCCGCCATACTTATAAGTATGTGTTGGACTTGTATGGCTATCATTTTCTGGTGCAACAGCAAAGAGTTTCCTGATCCTGGGGGATTTTAGAACTCTTGCGATTTAGCACTTGTTGAGTCAGAATTTTCGAATCTGCATCAGTACTGACCCGTATGAGGCGATTGATGTTTTTCATTCGACACTATTCCAACTTCACTCTCACGAAGTTCCGTACAAACTTCTACTGCCTAGTATGGATTTGTACTAGCTTGTATGTGTGGCTGAACCGTATTCATTCCGCGGAACAGTCCATGGTCAATCACATTTAATACTCCAACTTGTATATAACGCCTGTTATGGTCAAGATTTCTGCCGTACTCATTGGTATCTGATCGTGTGATGAATTCGTTTCGCACAAGTACAGAGTCTATCGCAGAATATATGTGGGTTTGTATTCATACTGCTCTATACTGCGCAGTAGCGATCTGTACAATGTCATAATTAACACTTCATTGTGTTCACACCCGACTTCATATGGTGTTTATCGCATTGATTGTATTTGTAGCGCCTGGCACTGTCCAGTATTGACGTTTATCGACCGCTATCGATCTATTGACTGGATCGATTTGATATATTCTCAGCCTTCCGGCCAGAACAAATGAAAGTTTTCCCATCCTTCATGTTACCACTCAGTACTGCTCTATCCTCATTTATACTGCTTGTCAGTACCTGTTGGTGACCTGTCTTTTGCCAACTACTACGAGTGATTTCTGCAGTGGCAGTATGTTCCAATACCACTCCTTGAGTATTTGCATTGTAAATATCGGGATTTCAAAAGTCATGAACGAACTATTCACTGCAGGCTTTTGTACATATTCCATACTCACCTTTACAGCATGAACCAGCTTGACTAAGGGCAAGTGGAAGCGAATTGGCAGGTGGGATTTGACCGACAGCTAGGGGTGAGCGACATTGACCATTGGCTGGCAGCGGTGGGCGTTATGACTGGAGGATTGGACAGAAGATCGTGGCCGAGACCATGAGCTTGAGCTAAAGATTAAGTTTGACCAAAAGCACGGGTCTGCACTGGCGCAGGAAACCCAAAACACCAGAACGAACAAGGGTTTGAGCCAGCGCTAGAGCCACAGCTTGAGCCAGAGCTCGGAGCTTGAGCCTGGGCTGGAGCCTCAGCACTAGCTTGTGATTATTGGCACCAGAGCCTCAAGATGGGAAGGAAGTAAGCAATGAGTCCACCAGTCCGGGTTTTGTCCTGTCCAGTCCAAGAGATATTTCGACCGGAATTTGATGAGTCCAAATCACCGCTTGACTACTACGGACTTGGACTGGACCAGTACACCCGGATGGAATTGGCCTGATGTAACTGTGGGTCAGTCAGACACCGAGTCACTGAATAGTGTCAAACAGGAGGAGTCATGATCCTAAGAAAGAGCAGTTCTGGCTCGAGGAGCATCGGAAGAAGTTGAGACGATGTGATAGGCTGCCAGGATGTAAGGAACCACAGAAATTATGTGGATCTATGAAGGCTAGGCAAGATCGTGTGAGGAACCACGTAAACAGTGTGGATCTATGGATGGGCACCATGAGTGCTTGAGGAACCACACAAATTGCAAGGATCCATGAAAGCTTGGCAAGAGTGGGTGGGACAAAGAAATGAGAAAGATACAGTGTGTATTTCATTGGGTGTTGAGATGATGTCTATCTACCCCGGGGTCACCAAAATATAGACTCATTGTTGGGATGGTCCAGGGAAGAACCGTGTGTATTGGCTATGGTCTGATAACTAGGTACAGGACAAAAGGTCCAAGACACATAGGGAATGGAAGAGTAGTGGGAAGTCTGAAAGAGCAGTCACAAACGTTGGGCTCTATCAACACTTCCTGTCGCTCCGTCCATCTCAACTATCCCTGTATCTCTGTACACCCCTTGCCAGCTTGCCCCAGCCAAACTGAGTGGTCATGGTGGTGAGAAATGAATATTCCCGCCACATCGCCTGCACGGACTGGTCCAGATTGAGCTCTTGCAGTCCACGACTGGCTCTCTGCGGTACAGTCCCGTCCAATAATCCTCTTCGACAGGAATGGACCGGAACCTATCCCGGACAGGGATCGTCTGGACTGGTAGAATCATTGGAAGTAAGGAGGCCAGGACCGGGGGAGGAGGTATATAAATGGAGCGGAGTGGCAGTTGTTATGGCAACGGAGGGCATCCAGCTTCGAAACACCTGCTCACCTGATTCCCTACATATACCGAGGGAACCTCTGTATGTTTTTCGACCTCACACCCAGTCAAATGCCTTCTGGCCAGGAATGGGAGAGTCCTGTTGGAGTGGCGGCATCTCTGTTTAAGCATCTTTTGCTGTTGTGGTTCTGGTCTTTTGGTTTTCGTCGCCGTTCTGGCGTGTGATGATTTTCTGTATCTGAGTGAATAAAGCACATACCATAGGAAGAGCGAGTCCACTAGGTCATAGTGGTCAGTACTAACATATAGTTCTTCAACTCAACCTTGGCAATGTTATTGAGTTGTAATATTTGGTATCCTACAGTGCTTTACTTGTCAGTAGCTTCTAGTATTGTCTAAGAACTCAAGCATGCTGTATTCAGGATCGGTTTTTGCAGTCTCTAATAGCGATACTTTCTCGGTCGATGTTTAGTGTATACTAGAGTTAGCGATGGGTCCGGGAAACCAGCCAGCGGTCCAGGTATGGACTGGAAAAGCGGTTCGGTTCGGTGCAAGAACCGTCCAAAATCCCGACCCGCTACTTCTGCCAGACCAAACCCGGCCCTGTACCCGTCAACCTGCGGATTTCGCCAGGTTTGGCTGGACCTGTCGGATTCAAGCTCCGGTTCTGCGTTTCGGGTCATTCCATTCATGGTTGCATTCAGATATCCTACTGTTAGTTGCAAAATCTTGACTATGGTACTGCATGGACATTTTCTAATGTATTAACAACCTTTAGATAGCAAACAAGTACAGAGACACTCCTTGCCCCATGCTGAAAATGAGCGTCAATGGAGCGTCAACAATTGATGGTGTTGCATCTTGGGTAATCTAAGAGGCGCTTGATCGCACGTATCCATAAACAAGTGATTAGCTGCCTTTATGAGCAAATAAGCAAGTGATATTCCTGCGATAGCCTGGTGAACTGTACCAAATTATTTCATTTACAAAGATGCAACTAAGTGTGCACAAGCGTTTTAGACTACAAAAACGACCAAAACTGAGTATATGGACTATGACAGCCACAGCGCGCTTGGATCAACCATGATATAAGGCCCAAGATCGTCGACACTCCGTTTCATGCACCTTCTGATGATGGGGCAGGGAGCGTGTTGCATTCTTTTTTGCCTATGAAGGATGGCAATACTTCCATTATGTATAAACACTACCGAATCGTGGGTTGATTGCACAACTTACAGGGCCAAAAATCATTGACGCTCCATTGACGCTCATTTTCAAGATGGGACATGGGGCGTCTTGCTTTCTCTTTTGCGTATAAAGGTTGTCAATACTGTCGTTATGTATAACTACTACCAAATTACTCCATAATTACCAGACCAACAAGACCCAAAATCGTTGACGGTCTGTTAATGCTCATTTTCAAAATGGGGCAGGGAGAGTGCAGCTTGATTTTTTGACTATAAAGGACGGCAGAACTTCCATGACGTATAAGCACTACTAAATTGGGTATTTATTACACCACTCACAGGACCAAACATCGTTGACGCTCAGTTGACATTCATTTTCAAGATAGGACACTGAGTGCTTTGCTTTCTTTTCTGAATATAAACTTTGTCAATACTGTTGTTATGTATAACTACTACATAATTACTTCGTAATTACCATACTAACAAGACCAAAAATCATTGACGCTCTGTGGACGCTCATTTTCAAGATGGGGTTAGGAGCGTGTTGCTTTGTCTTTGCTTATAAATCTGGCAATAACTCCATTATATGTATTCACTAGCGAATGGCGTTGTTATAACCAGACTTACAGGACTTAAAATCGTTGATGCTCCGTTGACAATCATTTTGCCACAGGCGTAACCGAAATATGTAACAATTCACTTTGGCATACTATATCAATAATGGTTTTGTGGCAGTCGTTCTGTGCTTTTCATGTACATTGTCTTTTCTAACTACATTGTTCTTTAATGATGCATCCAAATATACCCTTTGAAATATACTTTAAAGTGTCCCCTAATTGTAGATAATGATAATACTCAAAAATCCCGTTCTGTTCCGTCAACTCTCGTCTTCGCTGTCATCCACACTCAACAGGCCGCTGGCGCCTACACAATGGCTGTTAGCTGCATGACCACGCAGCTGATAGTGTACTTACCTGTTAATGGATGTTCATCAGTCAGCAAATCTGGAATAAAATCTTTATCGCGCATGAGATCCTTGCCATATGGATCAAGATTCTAAAATCGAGCCTAGGGAAGCGGGGAATGGATATACACTTATCCGGGTGGCACACCATCTGTTTCGGAGGTTTGAGTTATCTCACTGTCATCAGGTGGCATGTGTGGCATTCCAGGCCTCGGTTGTGCCGGTAGTGGGGGAGGTGCACCTGTTCCTTTGCGCCTCCAGCCAATCTGTGGATTCTTCGCTGTGCCATTGTGGCATGGAATGCAGCCATCCGTTGGATATTCCTGAACCATTGCCGAGTGTCTTTCCATCGCAGCCTTCACATTGTTATGGCCGGGAAACACAACAGCCCGCTTCTTCTCTTCTCGAACATCGCTGCGTGGTGTCTTGATTAATTTTTGCGTCTCCTCAATGGCAGCGCCCGAAAACCCATCTTTAGCCATTTTGGCCATATTCAAGGCAAGATGCATGTCGGACTGTTCAAGCTGTGCCCAACCTCCTTCTCTTGCCATAGTAGCTGACATGCTGACAACCTACAAGGAATTGGTTGCTGCTTCTAGAGTGAGAAACTGCTGTTACCTCAACCATACATGACTCTGCAGCTTCCACTGAGGTCTTTGAAGCCTGTTTGGTCCATTCCCGGGGACGTTTATCACCAAATTCTTCTGGCAAAATCACAGAACTGACATTGTTGGGATGTTCTTTTCGCGGACTGTGCGGACAAATGCCTTGTTCGACCATGGAGGGTTTCCGTTACAGTCAGCAATGAATTGTCCACTTATCACTCTGGTTGCCGCAGCTGTGCGCTATACTGCCTGTTGACTGTCGTCTACATCGATATGGATTGACTCACACCAAATCCCATGCTGCTGGTTATTCTTGTTGCTTCCGGTTGCACGTACTATTTTGGAATGGGAGTCCTGCGTCATTCTTCCGGTGGCTACAATTGCAGCTCGCGGTATACTAACTGGTGTCCGCGTTGCTGCTGTGTCTCACAGGGTGGTGCTTTGTGTGAAGCGCCTGTCGTTCGGCTTGATTCGGATTCAATCACGCCTGGTTCGACTATTTTTGCAGCCATGACTTGCTGTTTTGGAATGGTGAGAAAGATAATCTCGAAAAGAAGTGGGAAGTCCTGAAGATTATATACTTAGCTACAAGTCAAAATGGAATGAGTGACAGCCAACTTGCACCTTCAATCCAAGCTGAATCCGGCTGCGTATCGCTGCACTGCGTACAGCTGAAGGGGATTCCAACAGTCCCGCGATTTGCAGTAGGTCGGTGCAATGCTGTTTGTTAGTTTGCAGGGATATATCATGATGAATGAGAGCTGATATCTCATGTTAGATAGATAAGACAATGACATTCTTCGACAGAAAGAACGTCTGGTGATGGTTGTCTCAAGGCATTGCCGGGATGTTAAATGAATCACACTATAACCATCAAGTCTTGATGGATGGTTAGCACGACTATTCCCAATGAAGTGACGGTCAAAATGCTGATACTGCTTTGTTCAAATTGATGAAACCTACCAACCTGGACATAAAAGACTCAGCTTGCCTCCATATGGTCCATATCTTGCAACATCCAACATCTCGCCCAACAACAAGGTCAACACAAGATACAATGGTCAATGTTCCATAACAGAACCTTTTGACGCTTCTGGCGGGCAAATACTGGAAATCGACCACGAAATCAACATGACCATGTCATCAAGTGAAGAAAGGCAACAGTGGCTTGGATGCAGAGAGGGTCCGAGCGTTGGGAGCACTACGCAGCATAAGATCTAAAAAGAATCTTTCGGCAGACAGATGATGGGAAACACAAGTGTTAAACAATGAAGAAATAGCGAAATGGATTGAGGATTATGTGGATTGAGAGACAGCAGTGGCAAGAAAGCGAGTTCATGACGCAGAGACAGCGATTCTGCAAGAGCAAGAACATATGATGAGTGTTGAATAGGGACAATTGACAACCACAAAGCCTGAAACATCATTCAAAAAGATGTTGAATGGTGTCGGAGACAGTCTGAGCGATCTTGCAAGTTCTGAAGATGAGGAAGATGGGGAAGATGAGGATGATGATGAAGAAGATACAGAGCTTGGCAAGCTGAGCAGCAATGATGAACCTGGCTGGGTGATGGCCACAATCTCCAAAACCGTACAGCACCACATGGAGATCATTTGGCAGAAGCAGATGAGGCTGGACGAACAGATGCCACCGGGATTGGGGGACCCAGCCGACTACTTGCGTGAGAGTGATCCGATGTACGGGACGACTGAATCGAAGGTTCCGGCAGTTGGGAAGCCCCAAACAGACATGACAGCAGCCACACCGTCACCAACAACATTTGGAGCGCTTATGTATGTCATTGATATCGTCCCCAGAGAATCCGAAATGCTGCACGTGACCTCTCGCCAGGGAAGTAATCAAATCAGGCTGGCTTCGAAGAAACCTCAGGCAGACAATCACATACTATCTGTCATGCCCAATGTGGTACCCAATTTATCACAGAGGGAGATTGCAATGTGAGTTCAACCCAAGAGGATTTACCCGAGGTTATAGCATTGCTATCTAATTACCATATAGACATCGGATTCGGACGAAAACATGGTGCCAGCTCATGCGTCAAAGGAGGAATAGATTGCCAAATAGGTACTTTGGATGCCGTATCTCGAGTACAAGCAATTTGTACTTACTTCGCTACGTGTCAGCTTTCTCTGGATTTCAGTGACCAAATTGTGAGACAAGATTATTCGTCAGTGTGTGTGCAAGGGTCTTACTGGCCATGCAAATGTTTTTAGACTGCAAATCGAGTGGATTGATGAACAGTCAACTGTATAGAGTGTTGCCTGTTACGGAAAATTATCAAAAAAAACCTATATTTGAGACGAAATTTACTAACAACGTTTAGGTCAGTCACGTCACACGACTCAGAGAAGGTGCGGACAAGGCACATCCAAAATCCGGATGAATGACAGCCGTCAGTATGCATTAATCCGTGCAGCCAACTACATAACTCTCCTCTCAGACCTCCTGCACACGGTCAAAAAATTGAAAATTGCGTATGATATCTTCTGGAAATCCAGGAGAATGGGCTGGATGAGCAATAGTGAAGACGTCAAGCTATAGTTATCTAAAACTAGTACATGCATGATTATGCAATAAATTGCTGTCGGAAAGCAATGAAATGTGATGGACCTACGTCATTCATTATTCGAATGATGTGTACAGTGGTGGCTCAGAAACCCTGATGTCTAGAAGATTTTGGATTTGAATGATGATATGTAGACTTGGTATAGTTGCTGCCAAAAATGACTGTAGGCATGTTAGGTACAATTGTTGAGCACCCAATGACTGTTAGTATGTCTCTAAGGTGAGCTCAATGGTGAGCATCAAAAGAGCGTCAATGATTAATGGCGTTGCATCATGGAATATCCAGATGGATTCACTGCAATGTTCATTCATAATCGAACTATAGCCCGCCTTTCTATTCAAGAATCGTTGCGACAACATGCCTACTGTGTCCTGAAAATGAGCGTCAAAGGAGTGTCACCGACTTCTGGCCTTGCATCTTGGAACATGAAAGTGCTGTGCGGCAACATTGAACCATAATCAACATATCGGCTGCCTTTCTAGGCAAAATTTCTTTTCCACAACTGTGTCACTGCACTCTCATAATGAGCGTCAATGGAGCATCAACGATTCTAGGCCTTGCATCATGAAATATCATGGGGCTGTGAGACTACTTTGATCCATAAACGAACTATTGGACGCCATTCTAGGCAAAACTGCTTATGACAACCTTGTCACTGAGGCCAAATATTGAGCGTCAATGGAGCGTCAAAGGTTTTATGCCTTGCATCTTGGAATAACAAGGGCCTCTGGGACTACTTTGATCCATAATCAAACTATCGGCCGCCTTACTAAGGTAAGATGGATTCCAGGTTTCCATCAAGAGGCCCTAAAAATCACTGTCAACGGAGTGTCAACAATTTCATGCCTTCCATCTTGAAATCTCAAGGGGCTGTGAGAATATCTTCATCCATAATCGAACTATCGACCGGCTTTCTAGGCAAAAATGCGTCGGTCACTATCGTTACCATGTCCCAAAATGAGCGTCAATCGAGCATCAAAGAGTTTTGATCTTGCATCTTGGATCTTCTAACGGCAATGGAACATTAGAAAACCACAATGAACCCATCCGCAGCCCGTATTCGTTAAAATGCTAAGGACGATATCGCCTCCACTTCCTACAATTGAGCGCCAGCAGAGCGTCAACAGATTTTGTGGAGTATCAGAACACTATACAGCAATGAACTGCATTGTGCTGTTTCTAATTCGAGTTTGACGCGGTCAGTCTTTGCAATCTAACCTTGCATACAACTTGACAAATATGCATGCAATGTCTTACAGATCTGTTTTTGTTACATGTAGCAGTAGAGACAATATTTAAGAACCCACAGTGTGCTTAGCTGTATCGTTACTTTCGGCAGTCTTTGGAGTTGGATTGCCCAGCTGTATAATTCCTACCGCCATGTCAGATTCAAAACCTGTGAACACCTCATCGCCCAAGGCTGTCCCCTTGTCCAAAAATGAACGTGTATTCATTCTCGATTTGAGGGAGCTTACTTTACCACTGATGTTCGATACTTGGTGGGCATCAATGAATGTAGAATCGAAGTGGCCTATTGCTTGAAAAAATACTAGATATGCGCCTTGGTGGGAACTCTATTTACACTGCGGAATGGAGGAGACCGGCCGCCCTGGCATCATATGTATCGTTTGTAATCAAGTTCTTCGCCATCCATCAGAACATGGGACTAGATCAAGGGGGAAACACTTGCTGGCAAAAGCTCAAATCGCAAAGTGACATGAATTAACAGAGTCAGAGGTGACTGAATTGATTAGTTCAACGGTTGATGAAACAGCTTTCGCAATCCTGAAGAGGTAAGGAAGTCGAGGAATCACAATAATAAGTTCACAGATGGGGATAAGATTTAACATCCAGGTTGATCCATATTGACCGAAATGACAGACACAACGTTCAAAACTGGCTGCTAAGAACCTTGAAAATTCCCAATTTCACCAAGTCACATGGAATTGCTATCCCATGTTAGGATTTGTTTTGGCTAACATTCCACAGAGAGCTATATCACATCCAGAGCTGCAACACTCAGATAAGGCATTACGCGATGACTTAGTGCTGCCATCTGCTTCGACCCTCAGCAACATTGGCCGGAGGGATTATACACTGACAGTGGCCGCACTTAAGAAACAATTGCCGTCACCAAACAAAGTTAGTTTAGGTTTGGACGGATGGATATCAACAGAGAAACTAGCAATAATGACAATCATTGCGTACTATATGGATCGAAATTCGGCATCGTGTGAAGTTCAGCTCACATTCGATGAGGATGATTGCCTGTTCTTCTCACGTTTCGAAAGCCAATCAACGATGACAGGTCAAAGTCCAACATGGTGGAGCAAGGCTAGCCGTACATTTGATGGATGTTCTTGATCATTTTGAGCTTACCGACAGCGGTTTGCTTGGAAGTAGGACTCATAATACCTCCATGACTCGTTACTCGATGACACGCGAGCTGTAATCAACAATTGACGCCTCTGGAATCACGTGGCCTGCCTTGAGGAACCACATACCCTGCATGGCGCACGGCATACAGCTGGCTTTGGGTGCATCCATGAGCTGTCTCAGTGTCCAAGGCCGCACCAACTCCTGGGAAGCCAAGGCGTGCGATCAGTAATTCGTAGTGAATGAAACCGCAGCCATTTGGAAGAGTCAAATGCTGTGAAAACAGTGCAACGCAAGAATCAATAAGGTGTCAGCCATGAAACCAGGTTTAGCAAAGATAATTGAGAAAGTACGTAATTCAAGATATTTTGAAAGTGCTGAAACTGACCTTCATATAGCAGAGAATGCTTGCTATATAGATTGCGCTAACACCTCGGCATCGAAACGAGTCCATTGACTGTCAAAAAGCCATAGTCCGTATTGTGGTACGTCCGATAATAGACATCAAGACACATTGGAACTGAACCCTGGAGTTCCACGAGGGGGCCATCTGATTACGTGAATTCTCATCCGTGTGGATTATACATCAATAATGCAGCGATTACCAGCCACTCTTCACAACTCACGATGAATGGACCATTGTGAAGTATGTCATGGAAGGGTTGAGCCCATTTAGATATTGGACCCTGTGGATATCGAAGAGCCATACAGGCACATTGCATCATGCTATCACAATGTACAATGATATGTTCGATCACATGGATGGCATAATGCATGCTTTGGGCATTGAAAAGACTCCATGGAAGGAAGATTTGTTCTTTGCTGTGAAGTTAGATCGACTGAAGCTGTCCAAATAGTACGCTGAAGTGACTCCAATGAGGTGCATGCTTCTCATTTCTGCACGTATCTTCAATCCTTTACGGAAGTTGCAATAGTGTAGAAAGTGGGGCAAAGAAATGGATATTAACACTGAGGACGAGACATCATATACTACCCAACCCCACAAGGCTGTGCCGAACTGCGTGGGGAATGAAGAATGGGCCAAACATCGACGTGTGCCGGTCAATATAAATGAAAACTTACCGATGAGCAATCTCATCCCCTCCGAAATGGTTCTGGGATCCTGTCAATCAACCTTTGATCCATATGTTTTGTCCTGTGATAATGGAAAATACGTAACGCCTAACAATGCGGCTGAAAGTCCACCGGGACGAAGTGATCCAGCAGCACACTTACTGACCGCTGCCAGGATCCATTTGACTTCGCCACCGTAAGCCGCAAAGAGCTGGGGGCAACTCATTACAAATCTCAATGATTACCACTCCAACAGAATGGAGATTAGCAGTACATTTGGGTTACCGGACATGACCGACCGGTGACGTCAACAGGAGAAAACGTACTGCAAGTACGCAGATTTCTGTGATGTGGCGCACAACATGTTCTCAATCATACAACATGGTGTTGGAGTGGAGGCTAGTTTTTCCCTAGGCAGAGATGTTATTGGCTGGAGGTAGCCAATGACCACAGGCGAGACTCGTCGGGTGAAGGACGTTGAAAGGCAGTTTGCTCGAGCCAACAACGGCATCTTGGCAGGCAGTCACCCAGAATTGCATACAATGAACACAGAAAACGACACGGAAATGAAGACTGAGGCGGAGAAAAGAACATTGCACAGAATGCCAAAGGTTCACAACTTTTCGGAGATGTGGCACGGCAGCCAAAACATCCTTGCAACCCAAAAGGAATCACGCGAACAAATCAAGCAGATGACCGCAGTAGGATGCATGTCGGACACAGAAGAGATGGTCAATGCATTCTGATCACTCTTTCAACACGACGGTGAGGCTGCATTCAAATTGTCACAGAGATTTACATTTCAACCATCATTGTCTGCGAAGGACCTCCCTGGAGGGCGAACTCAACTATTGAATGCCCGCCGCAACTGAAAAATCAACTGTCATCCTGTCAAAAGTGATGATGATAGCGCACCTGGCACCATTTTCCGCACTGAAGATTGGCTTAACTGGAATGGGGACTTAGATAATCCGAATGACAGCGAAGAGGATGGCGGGGCGGACGTTGAATCGGATATTGAACAAGATAATAGCATTGAGGATCCGGGCTGTGCAGGGCAGCGGGATGTGAGCGCCATGTCAAATGTTCCCTGATTGAATCGGCCTACACGGAAAGCACAAAGCCAGGCTGAACAGGTGGTAATGTGGGTCAATGCAATGGAAAGGAGGAGGAATAAAGGAGTGAAACAAATGTATGACAGAATGGGTCAATGTTTCACCAGCTTCTTTATGTATCTTGAACTACAGTCTTAGTTTGTGAAATATTATAGGCGACTGGTGAGTAGTAGCTTGTCAATATCGGTTGATAAATAGATTCATAGTAGGCGCAACGAAGCTTTTGGCAAGATACATAAATGTTAGTCGTGTGAGAGCGAACAGTGCAAGAATGTTACTGCGCACGGCTTTGTCACAGGGCCAAGTCTTAATGTGGTAGAAAGCCTACCAATATGTTCAAATCATGATGAAAACTATTATCGAAGGCAGAAGATGTTGAATGGACAATACAATGAAATGAGCGTCAACAGGGCGTCCACTATTTGTGGTGTTGAAAGTGCTGTAATCAAACAACAATTTGGTAGCTTTGATGCATAATCGATATTTTGGCAGCCTTTATAGTCAAACGAGACAGTGATATACTCCCTGCAGGCTCGTGAGAATGTGAGTCAATGGAGTGTCAACGATTTTCAGCTTCGGATCTTGGGTAATTTATCTTCCGATTGGTTGTAGACATCCATTTGTCAGATATTGTCAGCCTGTACTGGGAAGAACTACAGCAACACGCTGCCTGCCGCATCCTGAGAATGAGCGTCTAGGGAGTGTCAACGATTTTCAGCTTGGCATCTCGGGGAAGTTATGTTTCGATCGGTTGTAAACCATCAGCATCAACTCCAGTATCCGTAAGAAACACCCGGGGTGTTCCGGACGGCTCTGACGGCTTTTACTAAACATCGTACCCTCTGACAGGGATTTACACCCTACCTGTTTTCCAGGTGATGGGACTCGCTGCATAAGTACTCCCTGACTATGCATTGACGATTACACACCATTAGAATGACACGTGTGTTACACACTTCGCAGGGGATGCAGTTATGCTGAAGCTGTTTTCACGATGCCTGGCAATGTCAAATCATACGTACTACTTATCGTTGAACGATTCTCAAAACTTATGCATTCAGTTTTTATTCTCATCTATGTATTGATGCATCTAAATAGGTACCTATTTACACACGGTATATCTGGACTGTCAGCACATGGTGATTGTCAGCAAACCGAGGTGGGCCAGAACACGACCATTGGAGGCCGTGGTCGAGCGAGTTGAGAGATGCACTTTCAGGCCGATATTGAGTCAACTCAGGGATGCACTGGGAGGCCATGATCGAGCAACTTTGGAGATGCAATTTGATGCCGAGATGGAGTGAACTCAGAGATACACTTGGAGACCGATATTCAGTGGACTCAGAGATGCACAAGGAGGCTGTGATTGAGCGAGTTTGGAGATGTACTGGGAGGCTGTCTTCGAGGCAGGTTGGAGATACACTTTGAGGCCATGATCGAGCGATGTTGGAGACGGAATTGGAGACCGACATTGAGTTACATCAGTGATTCACTGGGAGGCTATGATCGAGAGAGTTGGAAGATGCAATTGGGGGCCAAGATTGAGTGAACTCAGAGATGCACTGGGAGGCCGTGATTGAGCCTCATTGGAGATGTGCTATGAGGCCGTGATTGAGCAAGTTTGGAGGAGTTCTTGGAGGCGGTCAATCATGAATCTGTAGTGGGGGAGGAAGGCGCGATGGGAGCTGAGACTCTATTCATTGGTTAACTTGTAATTGTGGGAATGTTGAGAATTGAGTACAACATGGTCTGCCAAGAGATGGAATACTGCCTGGGAGAGGGAGACAGTCGATGTTGGGATGATTCAGTAAGCGGGGTATGCTGTGGTCAGTGTATGCTGCACTGAGTGTTAACTTGTGATGATGGCCTGGAGTGATAGAGAGGGATGAATTAAGTTTGTGTTCTGATGCGATGGTTGATTTGTGGATGACAAACAGAGACATGGGGGATGAAAATGAGAACGATGTGGAGGATACGAGACGACCAGAGAAATCACGGGTACGACTTACCTGATTGGGTTTACAAGACCTCGTCTGGGTGTTATTCCCCGCCAGATCAGGACTCGTATCTGCTGTATTGGCGATGGTCAATCGACTCGCACACGACATTCTATCAAGTCCCTGTTTCCCGTGATGATTTCCCACATTTCCTCTGATTTCTCTCTTTGCTGTGCTCAACTCTATCCTCACCTAAGATCACTAAGTTAAGTCATCCCTCTCTATCTCTCCATGCCATAATCATCAGTTAACACCGACTACAGCATACACCAAGTACAGCATCATCCCAAGATCAACACTCTCCCGCTCCCAGCCAGTTTCCTGCTCGCAGCCAGTTTCCCATCTCTCCGCGGATGTCGTTGTACTCAACTCTCTACATTCCCTCAATTTCACGTTAACCAATGAATAGAGTCTCAGCTGCCATGGCACCTCCCTCCAAATCGACCAGTTCGAAGTGCACCTCCAATCTCACTTGAGCCTAGCCTGCAACCGCATCTCCAAACTCGCTCAATCACGGCCTCCCAGTGCATCGCGGAGTTCACTCAATTTCTGTCTCCAATTGCATCTCCAACCTGGCTCAATCACGGCCTCAAGGTGCATCTCCAAACTCGCTCAAACACGGCCTCCGAGTGCATCTCCAAACTGACTCTATCACAGCCCACAAGTGTATCTCTGAGTTCACTCGAGCTCGGGCTCCAAATACATCTCCAAACTCTCTGGACCACGGCCTTGGAGTGTGTCTCTCAGTTCACTCGATTCTTGCGTGCAAGTAAATCTCTCAACTCGATCAATTACGGCCTCCAAGTACATCGATACTGACCGCCGGTGGGTGTATGGAGAGACAGGTGAAACGGAGGTGGGCTGACCGACGGGCAGCACATATTCGGTGGACCCCGGAGTAGATAGACATCCTCTCATTTGCATCTCATCTGGATCAACCCGATTGCATGGATTCTCACGGCCTGGTTGTATCATATCTTCTCACTTTCCTCCTAGGCACCTTGAGCTAGAACCGCCAATTATGCTTGACTACCATCTGTGGCCAGACTGACCATATATATATAGAGAGATACTTGAATAATGCATGCCATATTGTGAGATAGTGAATCTTGTGACTGGAACAAAGATGAATATGATGAACGAAATGCTTTGTGCTTACGGAACACTGCTTGTGGCTTCTGGAGCGATTGACATATTGCTGATGTACCTAATGAACCCATTCCGATGTATGATCACAGTTGGCCACTACGCCACAGTGTTCATTTACTATACGATAACGACAGAGTGAAAAGAAATGACAAAACCATCATAGGAGGGTGATAGGCAACACGACGCGTTGTATTGACGCTGGCCGTGGAGCAGTCTGCTACCGGGGTGTCACTGACACCTCTGACGGAGCGCATCCACTGTGATGGAGCCATTCTGCCCAGATGGAAATGTTTTTTGCTGATGACCTCTATTTATCGAATAGTAGCTGCCTTGACTGGGAAAACCTACAGCGACATGCTCCTTGCCGCATAATGGGAATGAGCATCAAAGGAGTGTCAACGATTTGGAGCTGCGAATCCTTGGTAATTTATGTTCCAATTGATTGGAGACATCCATTTATCAAATATTGGCAGCCTTTACTGGCAAAAACAACAGTGACATGCTCCCTGCCTCATCCTGAAAAGGAGCGTCAACTGAGCGTCAACGGTTTTAGTTGTGGCATATTTGGGTATCAGGGCATCATGCTTAACTCGACGTTCATGACAGAATTATCGACTGCCCTGGTAGGCAACAATAGAATTTATCGAAGGTAAAATACCCCTTCCAGATTAATCGCAATTGCAAGCTGCAAAGCATGCAAAAACATATCCTTGTTAGTTGAGAACTGGATTTAGATACGATACTATTGACATACTTCAAAAGCAGGAGCCTTGATTGAATCAATGGACAGACCCGCTGGGCCACGTGCAGACAACCCGCCCAATTCTGTTGGGTTGGGTGTTTACCATTGAACTGTACCCTAATTGACAGTCCGTGTTTTGACATCCCAGACAACCAATTTGGCAACTGTTCGGGTTCAACCCGGAAACAGACCCTGAGTGACTGTTCGGACCCGTTGCTAACACTTCCGATGAGCAATTTCATCCCTCCAAACAGTTCCAGGATCCTGTCGATCATTCATTGATCTATATGATGTGTCCAGTGATGATGAAGAATACTCAACGCCTAACAATGTAGCTGAGACAACACGAGAACCAAGCGATCACGCAGCACACTTAATGACCGCCTCCAGGCTACATTCGAATTCGGCACCTGAAGCACCACTGATCTTGGGGCAAATTAATACAAACATCAATGATTACCACTCCTACCCAATGGGGATCAGCAGGATATTTTGGTTACCGGACATCACCGACTGGCGGTGTCAACCCAAGGAAATACACTGCAAGTACTCCGATCTCTATAATGTGGCGCGTGACATATTCTCTTTCAAACCACATGGTGTCGGAGTGGAGCTCAGTTTTTCCCTAGGCCGAGATGTTATCAGCTGGAGGCAGTCAGAAACCACAAGGGAGACTCTTCGCAAATTGGTCATTGTAAGGCAGCTCGCTCCAGCTACTATCGGGATTTTGGAAGGCGATGACCTATCATTGAATTCAATGAATACAGAAAATGACACGGAAATGAACAACGAGGCAGTGGAAATGACATTGCCCAGCATGGCCAAGGATCACAACTTTTTGGAGATGTGGCAGGGCAGCCATACCCTATGTGCTACCCAGAAGGAATCTCGCGCTCGAAACAATCTGATGACTGCCATGGGATACATTTCAGACATGGAAGAGATCGTCAACGCATCATGGTCACTCTTTCAACATGATGGTGTGGCTGCATTTCAATTTTCAGAAATATCGGCTTTCCCACCACCTTTGTCTGCAAAGGACCTCCCGGAGGACGAACTAACACATTGAGTGTCTGCCAAATCCGAAGAGCAAACTGTCATCCAGGTGAAAGTGACAACGATTGCGCACCTGAAAGCATTTCGGTCATTGAAGATTCACTTAACTGGGATGGGGACTTAGATAATCCGAGTGACAGTGAAGATGACTGCACTGCGGATTTTGAAATGGATAGAGAGCACGACAATGGCATCGAAAATCCAGAGTGGCCAGAGCAGTGGGATGTGAGCGCCGCGCCAAATGTTCCCGGATCGAATCGGCCGACACAGAAGTCAGTGGGACCGTCTGAACAGGTGTTGAAGATGGTCAATGCAATCGAAACAAGGAGGAATAAGGTAGTGACAAAAAAGTGGGCCAGAATGTATCAATGTTCCACCAGCTGCTTTATGTATCTTGAACTAGAGTGATAGTTAGGGATATATCATGGGCGAATGGTGAGTAGTAGTTTGTTAATATTGGTTGATAAACCTATGTATATCAGGCGCAATGAAGCTCTTGGCAAGATACATATATTTTCGTCATGTGAGAGCAAACAGTGCAAGAATGTTACTGCTCTCGGCTTTGGTACAAGGCCAAGTCTCCAACTGGCAGAAAGACAACCAATATGATCAAGTCATATTGAAAACTAAACTCGATGGCAGCTGATGTTGGATTGATAATAAATTCAAATTAGTGTCAACAGAGCGACTACGATTTTGAGCTTCGCATCTTGGGTAATTTATGTTATGATTGGTTTTAGACATCAATTTGGTAGATATTGACAGCCTTGACTGGGAAAAACTACAGCGAAATGCTCCCTGCCACATCTTGAGAATGTGCGTCAGCTGAGCGTCAATAATGTTTAGCTTTGGATCTTGGGTAATTTATATTCGAATTGGTTGTAGACATCCATTTGTCAGATATTGACAGCTTTCACTGGGAAAAACTACAGCGACATGCTCCCTGCTGCATCCTGAGAATGAGCGCCAACAGTGCGTCAATGATTTTCATCCTCGCATCATGGGTAATTTATGTTCTGATTGGCTGCAGAGATCTATTTATCAGAGAATGGCAGCCTTTACTGGGGAAAACTACAGCGGCATGCTCCCTGCCGCATCCTGAAGATGAGTGTCAACAGAGCGTCAACGGTTTATAGCTTGGCATCCTGGGGAATTGATGTTCCGATTCGTTGTAGACATCCAGTCATCAAATATTGGCTGCCTTTACTGGAAAGAACCAAAGTGACATGCTCCCTGCCGCATCCTGAGAATGAGCGTCAATGCAGGGTCAATGATTGTTAACTTCGAATCTTGGGTAATTTAGTTTCCGATTGGTTGCAGAAATCCATGTACCAAATATTGGCAGCATTCACTGGCATAAACAACAGTGACATGGTGCCTGCAGCTTTCTGAAAATGACTGTCAACGGAGCGTCACGAGTTCTAGTTGTGGCATATTCGGTACTCAAGGCATCACGCAGAGCTCCGCATTCATAACAAAATTATGGACCGCAGTGATAGACTAAAATATAATGTATCGAAGGTCAAACACCGATCCCAAAATAATTGATATTGCCAGCTGCCTAGCATGCAAAAGCATATCCTTGGTTGTTGAAAAAGTGATATTGATAAGATACTATTCACATACTCCAAAAGCAAGAGACATGATCGAATCTTGGCATGGACCCACTCGGCGACCTGCTGACAACCGGCCCAAATCAGACCGGTTGGGAGTTTACCATTGAACTGTATCGGAGTTGACGGTTCAGGTCTATTGACAACCCGGACCATCAATCTGGCAACGGTTGAGGTTGGAACCGGACCCGGACCCGGTGTGACGGTCCGGAACCGTTGCTAACACTGGTCAGGACCGCTGCATGTGCATCCTATGGCAGGTCAGACCCCGGTTTCCACCCCCTACAACTGCATCCTATGGCGTCTAACATGCATCCCACCCACAGGATGCAGTTGCAGGTTAGCTGACCTGCACTACTCCATAGACCTAGACTCCTACATGTTAGCTCAAACGCTACTTGCTACTTGCCACTTGCCACTTGCCACTTGCCACTTGCCAGCTGCCAATTGTTGGTCGAAGGCCTCGAATGTGGTCGCCAATACACCGGAAGTCGCCGAATTGACTCACAACCCCCAGGCTCATACATCAGTTTTTGCTCGGCAACTTCTATTTTCAATTGTGCCCTTCCATTGACTTCCATTGATTGATGTCGGAATCATGTAAAGTCCGAGAATGAGGGAACGATTTTGGGAATTATGTAACTAGCTTGAATTGATCAGAAGTAGCTTCCTTGGACTGGGCCAGTCCAAGCCCGTCCAGTCCAAGACTGCCAGTCTGTGGTCCGGTCCGGTCCGACTCTCTTGTTGGACTGGACCGGACCGAGCCCTACCCCACACCGGGATCGTTTGGACTGGTGGAATCATTGCGCCTCCCATCGACGTCTCCAGATCGACCACCCCCAAGTACTCCTCCAATCTCGCTCGATCACAGCCTCGGAGTGCATCTCTAAGTTCACTCGATGATGGCCTTCACAAGTGCATCTCCAAACTCGCTCGATCACGGCCTCGGAGTGTATCTCTGAGTTCACTCGATAAGCAAATCACATACTTGTCACACCAAATTGGGACTGTCTGACAACTAAATATTGCCCATTCCCATGTAGGGATACGACACATCGATTGAATCACCGCGCACGTGAAATACAAATGGAAGGCGCTAGTCTCCTGAGAGTGCCCAGACGGTCCATCCTCCGGTAGTTCAGTGGATCATGAGAATCCCGACTACAAGAAAACAGTCATCTCCGTTGTATTCCTATAAACCGTCTTCGAATGCCATCGTATGAGCACATAACCGTATTCCCTCATTGGTGATCAGCGTCCATTGACTTGTTTCACGAAATAGAATAGAGTTCGCGTAGATGGCTCTCTCATCACAACAATCCGATTCGGTCATCCAATCAGGTGCCAAAGGTGATAAAGGACAATCGTAATTTCGAGTAGCAATTGCCAGTCACTATCGAACATTTGGAGGTGGAATAATTATACTTCCCATTCGGAGCTGCCACATGATCTGCGAACGCTGCTCCACTATCTTTAAGTGTGGCCATCAATGGACGAAGGATATTGGTAGTCATAGTTGATTCGTTGCGGAGCTGCTGGTAGAACACCTCGCAGCATCGGTAAAGGAGATGACTGTATCGAGTCATATAGAAGGTAATCGCGATTGCAACTGCCATCGGCGATGTGGATCGACGTGAAACGCGCTTATTTTGTAAACCCGCCATAATCCTCTGTTGGTGCACTGTGTTTAAGGTATGTGCCCGTTTACGCTCTGCGTAGCTTCTGTAACGTAGATGTCTCCATTGAGTCCTGTAAAAGGTCATCGCGATTTCGACTGCTGTCGGGGATGTGTATCGACCTGAATCGCGCGTGATTCCTAAATCGCTTCTGGAGAATGGCCATCTTCGGCATTGCCGGTGACCCGACTGTTATGTACGTATGGGCTCTGGCATCGTCACTGCAATCGTCAAATGACTGAATCGGAAGGTAACTTATCGAATCTCGTTTATGCTGCAATTGGTTGCGTTCCTGTTCTTTTATAAATTGGTTGCAATTGACTTCGACTGACTTGGTCGCTGACGAGTCTCCTGGCTGGTTGCCCTCTGGAATCAACTCGGAATTGTCTCTGCTACCATCAGTCTCAATTAGGTGGACAATTCATGCGTCCTTGCATCTGTGATTTGTAGATCTCAAGTCCCTATAATTTCTCATTCTTAGGCGTTGAAGAGCGTCTCTGGACGATTGGCAACTAGAATCCGCATGAAATCGTCGGTTACCGTTAACCTCAATTTGATAGACTTATCTGGACACTTCCCTTCTGCAATCAGTGTTGCCAAGTCTGTATGGTATCTCGCGCATAGATTGCGTGTCGTGACACGTCGAAATGGGGTAATTCATAAAATGCAGTACGCGAAACAAATCAGAAATTGTAAGAGGGATAATAGTATAAAGGCATACGCACATGTATGGCCTCGTAGGAAGTTATATCAGTAGATACGGTTGCAAACGTGGATGTCAATATTGTGCGGCAGTCAAAATGTAGTTAAGGTAAGATTATCGATAGAGAACTATATCTCATGGCGAGCCGACTGTATAAAGCCGGTGTTACCTGGCCCTGGACATGTAATGTGCAGCCATGCCGTTACACATACTGGCCGACCTATTCACAATGCTGATATCTTTGCCATCCAGTTGGAACATATATCAGTTATCACTTTGATTTTTATATTGCTTTTAGCCCGGATGTCAGACAATATTCCTTTCCCATTTCTTTTCCATGGTGCACACCAATCCACTGACAGATCAGACATTGTAATATCTGCATTTTCTCACATCATCCGCAATCAAAACTTGTCTTTTTTTCAAACAGAATCAACTTTGACCAAAACGTTAACATGAAATGTGCCAACTTCTGCCCGGATAACATTGCTCAACCGGGAAGTCAGCATCCTTCTGGGTGATGTATCTAGCCCAGCTCGAGTTTCCGGCTGTGATGGGGTGATTGGAAGTACAGGTAACATAATGTGGCATGCCGAGCAGCAATGCCACAGTTCACCCAATGCTAACTATCAAATGGCAATGAACCAATGAGTTAATGGCACTATGGACAGCATATAATAACTGCTGGCCACTACCGAAATACTGTACGAGGGCTCGAAATAACACATCCATAGTTGATTACACATAACGTGTATGACCATCGTAAGAAATGCTAAATAGTTGGAAATAACGTCAAATTACATACCCTGTATGTTTAATAATTGATGTTTGCTTCAATTACCAGCTATCAAACACACCCGAATAGCCACCAATGTATTGCTTTAAATTGATGACAAGTATAATTAATCAACAATGACAATCAAACATTTCGGCAACTGTTGACTTGGATATTTTCCACCGCACTGTGGCATTAACATTTTTGTCACAGTATCTCTCTCTTCTCTTTCTTTTTGTCTTGTGTGTGCGGTCAACTTCTCACATATCTCTTTTGTCAGTGGGGACGAAGGGTAGCCAGTGGGAGCTACGCCAACTAGCCGGATGGTTTTCGCCCGGAGGCGGAGGGGAATTTGGCTCCGTCATACCCTAGTTAGAGTGAATACAGTACGAATAAAACAAACAAACAAGCCGACTCATCTGGAGGTGGAGGTGTATTTAGACCCTGTCATACTCTAGTTAGAGTGAATACAGTAAGAATAAAACAAAACAAACAAAAACCTAAACCTTTGTAGCGCCAAACAGTCTTCTTTGTGAATCTTAATTGGGATTGCAGCGCCTTCAGGACTTGCATCCCTTACCCTGATGATGACGTGGGGACAGACTTATCGGCGATTGAGACCGTCTACGCTTGAGATGTGGTGAAGACAAGGCAATTTACCCGGCCACTTGCTTAAAAACGCCTCACTACCCTTTCTCCCACCATCACATCGACACTACCCTCCACCATCATCGTTAACACCACCCCGCGATGTCCGCTATCAGAAGACTTCTACGACGCAAAGGTCTTGATTGTCCCGGCCTACTGCCTACGCTCAGGATTGGATTTCTGAATGTGATACACAGTACCCGCTCATTCACTACAATTACCGGATCTCCGACATCGTCGCATCTGGATGGCACGGCGCAGAACGATTCTTCTCGATTGGTGATTGAAAAGATTGCTCGGTTTCCGCAAGGCGCATATAATTTTGAGCATCTTCGACAACAAGGATTCTCCTTTTTCGATAAAACACGGTACATACCTTTACTCTCCGACACAAGCTCGCCTGTGAAGCTCTTCTGTCGACCACGGCGTTTCGGCAAATCTCTGACGCTGAGCATGATGGAAACCTTTCATGGAGTTCAATTCAAAGGCGAATATAATCAACTTTTCAAGGGACTCGACATCGATAAAGTTGTGAATCAACGCGACATCGCATATGGCCAATATCTTATCCTACGGTTCGATTTTTCGCTTGCTTCGTTGGGCGATACGCCCAAAAAATCTGCGGAAAATCTTAACAAGTACATCAACACAGTTCTTCGGCATTTCGTGCGTTTCTACGATGCCTGGGGTCTGAAGTTGGAGTTAGAGGACTGTGACTTCGGCGACCGAGACAATGCGGCAGATAACCTTTACTGGGTCGTCCGGGCAGTCGACACAGAGATTACAAGGATTCAAAGTAAAGCTGATCATCAGAACAATTTCTATGACGTGCGCGGAGTATGTCTTTGCCGGCGAGTTGTTTCACCTTAAGTAGTCTCATTCTGACTGAATATGCAGATATTCCTTACGATCGACGAATACGATGCCTCTGCTACGCAGTATTTTCTCAATGATAGCGCGAAAGCGTGGCGCGAGTCTCCACTTAGCAATGCATACGCTTCGTTCTTCCAGGCCATTAAGTCGTCCATGGGGTCGGGTAAATATGGTATTGGTCTGGTTTACATGACCGGGATCATGCCCCTTCTTCTTACACAAGCCTTCAGCTCATATAACATTGCCGAAAATCTCTCCTTCGATCATCGCTTCTCAGGCCTCTGTGGATTGACGTCCCAGGATGTCTCGAATGCTGTCGAAATGATCTGCAAAAATCAAGAGGAAAAAAAGAAACATATTCTTCATCAGTTAACATTTTACGCAAATGGATATCATTTCTGCCCCGATAGACGTGTTGATACTGTCTTCAATACGTCCACCACTATTGAGTATCTTAATGTAAGTTTTCATGTTCAGTGTTTAGCGGTCATTGCCCAGGTTGGCCACCAGACATTATAACTAGACTCTTCGCTACGTAGAGTTTTCCAAAACAGGCCAACCTGGGCATCTCAAGAAAGTGACCGCATCTATTTTTTCCTGTTTTTCTATTTTGCTGACTGCAGGCAATAGGCTATCGCAAAGGATGGTCGGTTCACAATTGATAGTCCCCCAAACTCTGAAATTAATGAGAGAGTGTTGAGTCTTGGTGCCGCCAGCGTTCATGCAGTAGCTATCATGCAACGGGCGATGCAAGTGGATAACAACAACGAATTTCAGAGGATCCCTTATACGGCCTTGCTGGATCATTTCACCATGACTGATCTAAAGGTCAATAAGATTGGCGAACCTGACACCATAGAGACGGCGTGGCATGCATTTATGATTTACCAAGGAGGATTGACATTTGATCGGTGCAACCCCTCGAAGCTATTAGTTATTCCGAATCATGTCGCTGCATCTCGTATTGGCAAAGATATGTTGACTTTGTTTAAAGTCAATTCAAACGATATCCGAGTTGCATTGTTTGCTCTGGCGAATAAGGGCGTTGTGGATGGTGTTCTTCGAGCTTACCAGAGGATCATGGAGACATCTCTTCGTCAAGTCAGCGATTTCGATCTGAACGAAGCCGATTACCGAGATCGAATGTGCGGTACACTTCTACAAAATGCTGGGATCAAGCCGGAGATGGAATTTAAGGTGACCAAACCGTTGACTTCACGCGCTGGCTTCATCGATATCTTGATTGATTCTGAGAAAGTATGCGTGTTGCTTGAGCTAAAAAACATCCCCTTGAAGTACCTGGAACTGAAATGCAGAAAAACACTCGAAAGAGCAGAGGAGCTTAATGAGAAATCTCTCCCTGAAACTTTGCAGCTAAGGTTCAACAAGCGCGAGAAACACAGAAAGGGCACAATTAGAGAGTTTGCCGAAACAATCCGCCCACAAATCAATGACTACATCGAGAGTTACGAGTTGAAGCAAACCGTCAAACGGAAGGACTTCCGCGCCTATTCGGTGGTCTTCATTGGATCGCGAAAGATTCTGTTTGGAGAAGTGGGAGCCGATGGTAAATGGACTGAGGATGGGTTCCAACTTGCTGAATACGGAGCAATGTCCGATATGTAAGAGGGCTGGCGTCAATGATCGGGTGTGATGATTACGGGTATAGGGTTAAATGATGCGGTAGTCGATGGTGTTTGTGCGGTTACTTTATCACCGTTGTACCTCATATTACCAAATATGTATTTACTTGGGACATTAAGATTAAGGAAAATGGTTGATAGCGCCATAGACTTCAATGTTTGAAGTAGTTAGTGTTCTAGTCCTTTCACGGAGGCTGTCCCTCCGCGGAGAGACCGGTCCATTCACGGAGTCCCAGCATCTGTGACTGGACTGGTTCATTCGCGGAATGTACCCCAGTTCTCCGCCTCCGTGACTAATTGTGTTAGCAATGGTTTCAAATTCGGGGTTTGGTTCCGGTTCCGGGTTGGGACCGAACACGGACCGTGGCAACAGGTTTTACCACATGAAAAACCAGGACCGCGATAGTATCCTCGGCTGGTTGCAATGATTCCACCGGTCCAGCTTTTAACCAGTCCAGACCGGGTCCGTCCGAGTCCAGTCCAATCCAGTCCGAGTAATTTTTGGACCGGGATCGGACCAATCCCCACTTTTTCTGGACCTGGAATGAACTGGCCTGGACTGATTCGGACTAGTCCAGCACAGTGTCCAGGTTTAGGGTATTTTTTCACTGGATGGGGCTTTTAATGGGGGAAATCTATCTCGATGGCACCAAATATACCGACAGAACTTTCATCAGTTCCCCCAGAGTGGGTATCCAAAGGTATGCGGTTATAACTGTGATGATAAGTCAGGTTTTCGCTGGTGCATGACTAAGAAACAATGTCGAAATAACAAGCGTATGCCAACTGGTCCAGGCTGAGCCAATCCAGTCCCCGACTGCCACCAATGGGCATGGTCCAGTCCGACATGATGTCAGGAGGGGACAGTATTCAGCCCTACCCCAGAGCGGGTCCGTCCAGACTGGTTCAATTATTGGTTGGTTGTATATGTGGTGATCTCTGTACATGTGGTCATATTTGACGATAAGGTTGATATGGGTAGGCTCAGTGATACATTGATGGCTCTGTAAGTTGTGCAAACATGTGTAGATGTCTAGATATCGTGAGATTACTGACGATGTTTTGTTAATTACATTGCATGGTTTAGGGTCTTTGAGGCTCTCTAAGAACGTCAGAAACGGGTTTATACCGGGTAAACTTCAAATTCTGTCACTGCGATTGACTTGTTGAGTTCTCATCACATTGCGATATAATCTATACGTGAATTATTCAGTTTCAGGTGCTCTCTCATATTCCTATCTCTGATATCCTATCTGATAAATACTCTTTGAGTCGATGTAGCAAATCTGCGATTTAGGCGCGAGTTACAGAGTATTTCCACAGCAGATCAACCAATGTTGTTCAGAGTGCAAATCAGAGGACAGAATGCGAAACAGCATCCAAAATGAGTAATCTATGTATATGATATATTGCGATCCAAGCAAAACACAATTCATTAATTGGTGGAAAAAATATGGAATTCTTGGGGCTGACCAAAAATAAGGCTGGGTCGCAGCCGAAACCTGGCCGAAACACTACGGAGTTCAGCCCGGCTCCGTGGTTGGTATGCATCAGCAACCACTCTAGTTTCCGTCAGAAACACCCGGGTGTTCCGGACGGCTCTGACAGCTCCGACGGAACCTCGTACCCTCTGACGGAGAATTACACGCTGCCTGTCGCCCAGGCGACGGGTCCAAGTTTACTGGACTGATGTAGTGCCGGGCCCACCTGGGAGCACATCGAATCACAGTAGGGCAGTCTGGGAAAACAACTTCTTCTTTGGGAATGCTGCTGGTGCGCCTGGAAATCTTAGCTACTACTAATCGTTCAACGATTTTTAAAACTCATGTATTCAGTTTGTATTCTCATCTATGTATCTATGTATCTATATAGCTACCCGTCTACACACGGTAT
>Ga0307512_10001670_pt1 | contig 30513 bp, 29 predicted proteins | sample 14_EM_MG_FD_200267 | JGI IMG/M metagenome (GOLD analysis project Ga0307512, IMG submission 200267) | Populus trichocarpa ectomycorrhiza microbial communities from riparian zone in the Pacific Northwest, United States - 14_EM | ecosystem: Host-associated > Plants > Roots > Unclassified | place... | reverse complement strand
TCTCGACCGGCCGCTGGGCGGAGGCGGATGCCGCGCGCTCCCCGGTCGTCGGCGACAGCGCGACGAAGGCCGAGGTCAGGAACAGGTAGGACCCGAGGCCGACGGCGAGGGGGAAGATGAACTGCATCGCTGTGGCCCCGGGCAGGACCTGACCGGACGGCGTGACACGGACACTCACCGCGAACATCCCGGTGTAGTGCATGCTGCTCACCGCGGCCCCCATGACCAGCGAGGCGACGGCAACGGCGACGGGCGACTTGATGTTGAGCGCTGCCCAGAGGGCCGCCGTCGCCGCGACGACCGCGATCAGGACGGAGAGTGCCACGAGTGCCGGGTCGTAGCGGACCTGGCCGTGCAGCCGTACCGCCGCCATGCCCAGGTAGTGCATGCTCGCCACACCGAGCCCGGTGGTCAGTCCCCCGAGGAGGAGCGCGCGCGTGCGGTCACGGCCGTAGCCGACGGCGAAGACGCCCGCACAGACGACGATCATGGCGACGATCAGGCTCACGATGGTGAGCGGCACGTCGTAGCGGATGTCGGTACCGCTGACGCTGAAGCCGAGCATGGCCACGAAGTGCATGGTCCAGATACCGGTGCCGATCGCCGAGGCGGCGGTGATGAGCCAGTTGCGGCGCGAGCGACCTGTGGCTCCGAGCGCGCGCACCGTGCAGCGAAGTCCCAGTGCGGAGCCTATGCAGGCCATCACGTACGACAGCACGGGGGTCAGCCAGCCGAACGTGGCGTGGTCCAGGTGTCCCATGGCTCCGGGACGCTAGTCCCGGCAGGGGCGCACGAAGGGGGCGCGTTTCGAAAGCTGTTGGAATATGACCCGGAGGTGCATCTCAACGATCGCGTCACGCTCGAACGTGTGCACCCCTGCGTCATCCGTGTCAGTGAGGGACCATGCGGAACATGAGCGACAACCACACGCACGTCCAGGAGTTCTTCGGTGCCCGCGCCGCCGACTGGGACAGCCGCTTCCCGGACGACGGCCCCGCCTACGCCGCGGCGGTCGCCGATCTCGGGCTGCGCGAGGGCGACCGGGTGCTCGACGCGGGCTGCGGCACCGGGCGGGCCCTGCCGGCGCTGCGCGCCGCCGTGGGGCCCTCGGGAGTGGTCGTCGGGGCCGATCTGACCCCGGCCATGCTTCAGGCCGCCGTACGGGCAGGGAGGAGCCGCGACGGGCAGCTGCTGCTCACCGACGTCGCCGCGCTGCCACTGCGGTCCGAAACGCTGGACGCCGTGTTCGCCGCCGGCCTCATCGCCCATCTGCCCCAGCCGGCCGGGAATCTGCGCGAGTTGGCGCGCGTGGTGCGTCCCGGTGGCAGGCTGGCGTTGTTCCACCCCATCGGCCGGGCGGCGCTCGCGGCACGCCAGGGCCGCCGGATCACGCCGGACGACCTGCGCGCGGATCCCAACCTTCGTCCACTGCTGGCGGGTTCCGGTTGGCGCATGACGTCCTACGTCGACGAGGACGCCCGCTTCCTGGCCCTGGCCGTGCGGGAAGACTGAGCCTCAGCGCGGGCGCGCAACCGCCGCCACGAAGACGTCGGGGTTGTCGAACATGACGTTGTGGCCCGCGCCGGCCACCGTCATCACACGGACGCCGGAGGCCTCCAGGGCTTCCCTGTCCGCAAGTTCACCGCTCAGCTCGCCCTGCAGGTACATGCGGTCGATCGGCAGCCCCTGGAGGATGCTGCGCATGACGGGCTCCGATCCACGCCTCAGGCCGACAGCCGTGCGGTGCAGCGCGCGCGGGTCGGCAAGCCGCATGGTCGCCGCCCACAAGGGGCCGACATTCTCGAGCACGCGCGCGTAGGCGCCGCCGACGAACGCGTCCTCCTCGTAGGAGGCGATGCCGCTGCTGCCCGCGGTGGGCGGCGGGAAGGCGTCGAGGTTGGCCTCGGTGAGGACCAGCCGGGAGACCAGCTCGGGCCGCCGGTGGGCGAGCACGATGGCGACGGCGCCGCCCATGCTGTGCGCCACCAGTTCGGATCCGGTCAGCCCCGCCGCGTCCAGTGCTGCGGCCAGCGCGTCGGCGTGCTCCTCGATCGTGTAGCCGAAGTGATCGGGGCGGTCGCTGATGCCGTGCCCGGGCAGATCGACGAACAGGCTGCGCCGGCCCGCGAGTTCGGGGCGGGCCGCGATGTGCGCGTGGTACACGGCCGAGACCGAGCCCAGTCCGTGCACGTACACGCGCGCGGGTTCCTCGCCCGGCACCTCCGTCCACCGGATGCAGCTTCCCTTGCCGTCGAACTCGGCCTGCTTCATCGCGTCCTCCCTCATGGCACCAAGGCCACCCTCGATCTTCCAGAACAATACATCGTCACCGAGGTATATAGAAGTCGATGTATAGAAGGAGCGATGTACAGCGCTTGTACGAGAGAATGCGGGCATGCTGGAACTCTCCATCCTCGGCTTCCTGTACGACGCCCCACTGCACGGCTACGAGCTGCGCAAACGCATCACCGCCCTGACCGGCCATGTGAAACCCGTCGCCGAGAGCACCCTGTACCCGGCGATCAAGCGCCTGGAGAAGGCGGGTCTGCTGGCACGCGCCACGGAGCCCGGTGCCGTGGCGGCGCCACGGCACGTCCTGACGCTCACCGAGGAGGGCAGGCGGGAGTTGCGCCGACGACTCGCCCAGCCGGCCCCACGCGACATCACCGACGAGAACCGGTGGTTCACCGTGCTCGCCTTCCTCCGCCACCTCGAGGACGCCCCGTCGCAGGCGGCCGTGCTCCGACAGAGGCTGGCCTTCCTGGAGGAACCGGCCAGCTTCTTCTACGACGGTGACCGGCCGCTGAGCGCCGAGGAACTGGACGATCCCTTCCGGCGCGGACTGCTGACCATCGCGCGTGCCACGTCCCGGGCCGAACTCACCTGGCTGCGCGGCACGATCGGGTCACTCGACGACTGATCCGTCGGGGTGCCGCATCGGGCACCCCCGCACACCGGGAACCGGGCGGGTGCCCAGTTCGTTCAGCTCGTAGCCGTTCGGATAGCCCTTGACCTCCCGGTTCTGCCGCGCATGGTGCGGTGCGCGCCGCGGCGGCAGCAGGCGGACGGCGCGTCCACGCGCACGTACCGCGCGGCGTACGAGGGCGCGGATGGCAGCGTTCGGGGGTGGGTAGCGAAAGGCCTTCAGGAGGTGCTCGTCGAGCAGGGCGAGGGTCGAGGTGTGCAGAAGGGGGGCGAGCGGGCGTGGGTACCAGGACGCCATCAGTGCAAGAGTGGCGTCGGAGACCCGGCGTGCGTCCTCGTCCCAGTCGAAGTGGGCCGCTTCGTAGGCGTCGAGACAGGCCTCGAACTCCTCGTACCGCTCGGGGACGTCCTTGATGCCCATGCGCTCGCCCAGGGTGCGGTAGTGGACGGCGGCGGCGACGGTCTCGTGGCATGACAGCCGGCGCCACCCGTAGGAGTCGATCCACCGCTTGGGCATCACGACGAACGTGCACAGCACGTAGCGCATGTCGGCATTGCTGATGTCGTAGCTGTGGTGCATCTGGTTGATCCGGCGGATCGCCGTGCCGGCCTGTTCGCTGCCGAAGCCGTGCTCGACGACGGCGTCGAGAAGCAGCGTGGTGTCGTCGTAACGCTTCTGGGCCCGTTGCGTGAGCTCCGCCGTCTCGGCGAGCAGCCGCCCGATGCTGGGCACGGCATAGGTGCGGTAGAGAGCGAGCTCCAGGGAGCGGGTGTAGTCCCACGGAAACTCGTAGGCCGAACTGAGCCGGTAGATCTCGGAGGCGTCCTTGCAGGGGTCCATCCGCCGGATCTGTTCGAGCCGCTCGAAGCGCTTCACCGGGTCGTCCCCCTTCTGCCGCCGGAGCTCCAACTCTACGTTGACTAGCAGGAGATGAACGATCAGCGTGGGCAACCACGCAGGGGGAAGGTGGTCAGCATGTGGGGCAGGGTGCGCAAGTCCTTTGCCAGATTCTTCAACGCCGTGCGCGCGGAGATGAACACGGAGGTCAACGACGGCCGGGAGAAACGTACACACAATCTTTTCGAGGCCGCCGCCGTGTACGTCTCGGCCTGCGCGGAGGACGACCAGGACCGGATCGACGAGGCGGCGGGCTGGGTGTCGCCGGAGGCCTTGTCGTTCGGGGTCAACGAGCTGGCGTGCCGGGCGGTGATCGCGCTCGCGCGGGAGCGCGACGAGTCACCGGGGACGGTGGCGCGTGCACTCCTGGGGCTTCCGGCGGCCTGACGCACAGGGGCATGGGGGGTCGATTCGCCCCGTCCAGCCGGAAAACTGCAGCTCCGGGTGCGCTTGTGAGTCGTGACAAGCTGCTTCGGCTCGCACTAAGGTGCGCGCGATCGGATGAATGAATGGGGAGGCTGGGATGGTCGGGACGGACGAGGATGCCGTCGCCGCCGCGGACGATGCGCTTTATGTGCTCACGGCGGTACTTCTGACGCCGGCGAAGTTCCCGAGCGTGCTGGGCGACGACTATCCGGAGGCCTGCGCGGCGCTCGGCCTCGCGCCGCTCGCCGACGGATACGGCCTGGTGCTCGGCCAGGACGGTGACGGCGCCCGCTGGACCGTCGTGGTCGACGACGTCTCACTGGTCGCGGTCGCCATCGCGTCCTGGGACTGCGGGATGGAGTACGACCTGTCGCCCGACGAGCGCTCGGTCGTCGCCGCGTTGCCGGGCTGGCCCCTCGCGGTGGCCGTCGCGGCTCCCGGCGTGCCCGCGCCGCACGATCCCGGCCCCGAGGTCGCGGACGGTCCGCCGCTGGTGCCGCCGGACACGAGCACGTGGGGGCCGGCTCAGCGGCGTCTGGGTGCCGACGAGATCGCGCTGCAGTGGGCGGTGTGGCGTGAGCAGATCGACGATGCCGAGTTCTCCAGTCCGAACGGAGCCCCAGTGGCTGCCGAGGACGCTGCGGAGGCCGTGAAGGACGATCAGGCCGAGACGGGCGTTCGGGGAGAGAAGGAAGAGCAGGACGAGCAGGCGGACGCGTCCAAGGGGCACGGTGGGGTGCGGCGTGTGCTCGCCGAGGCACGCGCGTACGTTGACACGCCGCCGCCCCTCGGCCGCGTCCGCTCGTCCTTCGCCCCGGGCGACGCGCGGACCCTGCGTGCTGACGGTCCGGGCTGGTCGCTCGTGGCCAGGACCGACGACATCGCGTTCGTGCTGCTCGACGCGGAGCCCGGCGAGGTGCTGCCGGTGGGCCGGGGACCGGAGTTGCCGGGTCTCCTGGAGGCGCTCGAAAAGATGGCCGTACGCCCCAGTTGAGTCCCCGGCGGACCGAGCCCCGCACGCGGTGCCGCGGCGGGGCTCGGCGCCCGGGGTCCGGGACATCGACCGGGCATGGCGTGTCGGGAGAGGGAGTTCACACTCGCCCCCTGTGCTGAGCCGCTATGCGGCGGCAGCGTTCCATATGGTCCCGGCCCATGGATGCCGCGAGGGCCGGGCCGCACCATGAGGCAGCCCTCGGCGCCCTGCTCCTCTGCAAAGGCGCTGTCCTCCCGTCCTGCCCCGGAGGCTGCCATGCGTCCGTCCCGCGGTGTCCCGCTCGCTGTCCTCACGCTGGTGGCAGCGGCCGCCCTGATGTCGCCGACTCCCGCCGAAGCCACGGCAGTCGGCGGGGATCACTGTGCCCACCGGCAGCGGGTGCACGTGCCGGGCGCCGCCTTTCAGCGGAGCGCCTGTCTGCCCGACCTGACCACGACCGGACTCGCCGGTACGCCGTACACCGACATGGCCGACCAGGCGGGCTTGACGGCCAGGGCCACCCGAACCCCGTCCGGGGTTCCAGGGGTTCAGATCGACGGCTATTTCCCGGACTCCTCGCACTTCAACACCACCCATGGTTGGCGGCACGATGCGCAGTTCGTGATCCGGTTGCCCGACCGCTGGAACGGCGGCCTGGTGGTCACCGGCGCGCCCGGCACCCGCAGGCAGTACGCGACGGACACGGCGATCTCCGACCAGGCACTCGCGCAGGGGTACGCGTACGCGGCGACCGACAAGGGCAACAGCGGTGCCGACTTCTACCGCGACGGAACCCGGCCCGGTGACGCCATCGCCGAGTGGAACACACGGACCACCCAACTCACCCGGGCGGCGAAGCACGCGGTGGCCCAACGCTACGGGCGCGCCCCTCGCCGTACCTACATGACCGGCATTTCCAACGGCGGCTATCTCACCCGCCGGCAGCTGGAGAACCACCCGGAGCTGTACGACGGCGGCGTGGACTGGGAAGGCGCGCTGTGGACCGCGGACGGCCCCAGCCTGCTCACCTCCCTGCCCACCGCGGTGGCGCGGACACTGGGCTCGGCGCGGGACGAGGACATGTACGCGGTGGGCTTCGCGCGTGGCTCGGAGTTTCTGTGGCCCTACCACGAGAACGCGTACTGGGGAGTGACGCAGAAGATCTACCGCGCCGAGTTCGACCCGGCCTACGACCGCGGCTGCCCCGGCCCGTCCGCCGGCGGCACTCCGGACCAGATCCTGTCGCCCTGCGCCACCGACGCGGTGTACGACTATGCGTCGCGGCCCGCGTCCGTCCACCGGGCCGTGGCCCGCGTGTCGCTCACCGGGCGCATCGGCAGACCGCTGATCACGCTGCACGGCGACCTGGACGCCCTGCTGCCCAAGGCCGCCGACTCGGACGTGTACGCGCGCATGGTCGACGCGAGCGGACGCGGTCCGCTGCACCGCTACTACACGATCCAGGGCGGCACGCATGTCGACGGGCTGTACGACACGTATCCGGACCGGCTGCGGCCGATCCTGCCCTGTTACCGGTCGGCGTTCGACGCCCTTGTCTCCTGGGTGGAACAGGGCACCCGGCCGCCCGCGGACCACACCGTCGCACGGCCCGCGGACGGCGATGTGGTCGACTCCTGCAGGCTGGCCGACCGGGCCGATCCCATGCGGTAGTGCGTCAGCGACCGAGCTCCTTGCGGGTGACGCGGCGCAGCCTGCGCCGCTGTGCGGGGTCCAGCGTGAGGTACGCGGCGGCCGGCACTCCCAGGACTATCAGGAGCGCTGCCCACCAAGGCAGCCAGATGAGCAGGATGAGCCCGGCTGCCACACCTCCCGCGGCGATCTTCGCGTTCTTCGACATTGCGTCGCCTCCTTCGCGGCCACTGCCGCTCTTTGTCCTGAGAACGGGTCCGAGTCTCCCGCGGTTCCGGATCGCGACCCTGAGACGTCCCTGAGGCGTGACCCCGACTTTTCCCTGAGAACACTCTCCGTCATTCCGCCCTGAGCGGCTCCCCCACCTCGTGCAGGTGACGCAGCGCCTGCGTATAGGAGTCGACCAGCCCGGTCTCCGCATAGGGAATACCCAACTCCCGGCAGTATGCGCGCACCAGGGGCTGGGCGAGCCGCAGATGGGGGCGGGGCATGCTGGGGAAGAGGTGGTGCTCGATCTGGTAGTTGAGGCCGCCGAGGAACCAGTCGGTCAGGACACCGCCACGGACGTTGCGCGAGGTGAGCACCTGCCGGTGCAGATGGCCCCACCGCTCACCGCTCGGGTCGGGCATCTCCATGCCCTTGTGGTTGGGGGCGAAGGCCATGCCCAGGTGCAGGCCGAACAGTGCCTGGTGGAGGGCGGCGAACACGAGCGCCTTGCCCGGGGACAGCGAGGTGAGCAGCAGCGCCGCGTACGCGGCGACGTGGGTCACGAGGAGCAGTGCCTCCACGGCGCGCTCCCGGGGAGCCTGCCGACGCAGGTCCTGGAAGCCGTGGACCTTCAGGGCGACGCCTTCGAGGAGGGTGAGGGGGAAGAAGAGCCAGGCCTGGTTGCGGGTCAGCCAGCGCCGGAAACCCGATCGCACTTTGGCCTGTTCACCGGTGAAGACGAGGACGTCGGCGACGACGTCCGGGTCCTTGTCGATGTGGTTGGGGTTGGCGTGATGGCGGTTGTGCTTGTCGTTCCACCAGGCGTAGCTCATGCCCAGGAGCAGATTGCCGTGGATCAGGCCGATGACCCGGGCCGCCGTCTTGCCGGCGGTGATCTGTGAGTGGCCCGCGTCGTGGCCTATGAAGGCCGCGCGGCCGCAGAACACGGCGAGCAGCGGGGCCAGGAGCAGCGACCACCAGGAGTCGCCGGTCAGGATGATGCCCGTGACGATGCCGGCCAGGGCGAGCGTGTTGGCAGCGATGCCGAGCGCGTACCAGGTGTGGCGCCGCTCCAGGAGTCCCTGCCCCCTGACCGTGCGCAGGAGGGGTGCGAACTCGCTTCCGGCGGGCGGTGCGTCGCGTGTTGCCCGTGGGGGTTCGGCGACGGCTGTGGTGGGCTCGGGCATGTCCGGTCTCCGGCTCCTTCGGGCAACGCGCTGACCTCAGGAAACGTACGTAGTGAGGACCGGCGGCGACCATGGCGCCACCACCCGTGTTTGGGCGGGGGCCAGCCCCGTGGCGCGTAGGGGGGCTGACGACACCCCGCAGCGAAGCGATCCGGGTGATGGCCCGCGACCGTGCCGGGAAGCCCACCGGAGTGCTGTACCCTCGGCGACCCGGACCCCCAGTAGTCAAATTTGAGGAATGCGGCTTCGCTGTGCAGAGGATCCCCGCGGCAACACCGTCCGAGATCTCCGAACTGTCCCGCTGCTGCGCCGTTTTCGTGCCCGGTGACCCGGCCCGCAGCGGCCGGGTCGCCTTCTGGCGGCTCGACGGGACCGCTCCTCCGCTCCTCGCGGCAGGATCCGCCGAGGATCTGGCCGTCGTCCTGCCCGGCGCCGACGGTGTCGAGCCGGTCGGGGTGCCCGCCGTCCTGCTGCCGGTGCGGGCGGCGCTGCCGGTCCTCACGCGTGCGCGTACCGACGCGCACGGTCACAGAGGAGCCGTCTTCTGGGGCACGGCCACGGTGCTGGCCCTGCAACTCGTGGCGCGCGGGCTGCTGCTGCCCGGCCTGTCCCCCGGCGACCACGACGCCTGGCGGGTCGGTCCCCTCGCCATGGAGGACATCGACCGTGTCCGCAGGCTGGCCGCCGCGATGCCGCCCGAGGCGCACGCCGCGCCGGTGGTCGGCGCAGTGCCGCCGCGGCTCCCCGACCCGGAGCGGCTGCTGCGCGCCTACCTGGACGCGGTCGCCGACACGCTCCCCCGCTCCCCCGCCGCCTCGCTGGTGACCGACGGACCCGCCTACGCGGCGCAGGAGCCGCAGCACATGCCCGGGCAGCGCGCGTGGGCCGCCGACGTCGCCGCGGGCCACGACGCGGGCGTACGGCTCTCGCTGCGGATGGAGGTGCCCGACCTCGCCGACCTGACGGGGGACGCCGCTGCGGTGCCTTTCCGGGCCGTGCTGCAGGTGCACAGCGTCAGTGATCCGGCGCTCGTGGCAGACGCCTCCGAGGTCTGGGGCAGTTCCGCGGACGGGGGCGGGGGCTTCGGTCCGCGCGCGCGGATGGACGCCCTGCTCGCGCTCCGCCGGGCGGCCCGGTCCTGGCCGCCGCTGACGCCCCTGCTCTCGGCAAGCGTGCCGGACGCGGTCGAACTCGCCGACGAGGAGGTCACCGAGCTCCTCGGACAGGGCACCCGGGCCCTCGCCGAGGCCGGAGTCGACGTGCACTGGCCGAAGGAACTGACCCGCAGGCTGACCGCCCGCGCGGTGATCGGTCCACCGGACGAGGAGCCGGTGGCCGGCCGTGCCGCCTCGGAGGCACCGTCGTTCCTGTCCGCCGACGCGCTGCTCGCCTTCAACTGGCGGTTCGCACTGGGCGACGAGAGTCTCACCCGCGACGAACTGGACCGGCTCGCCGAGGCGAACCGCCCCGTCGTGCGGCTGCGCGACCAATGGGTGCTCATCGACCCTCAGGAAGTGCGCCGGGTCCGCGCCCGGCAGGACCGCAAGATCACGCCCATCGACGCGCTGGGTGCCGCGCTGACGGGCTCCGCGGAGGTCGACGGCCGTCGGGTCGACGTGCATCCCACGGGGTGGCTGGCAACCCTGCGGGAGCGGCTGGCGGCCCCGGAGGCGCAGGAGCCGGTCGCACAGCCCGCCGCTCTCGCGGCCACGCTGCGGGACTACCAGCGGCGAGGCCTGAGTTGGCTGGCCCGGATGACATCCCTGGGCCTGGGCTGCTGTCTGGCCGACGACATGGGACTCGGAAAGACGATCACTCTGATCGCGCTGCATCTGCACCGGCAGAGCGACGCCTCGACGGCCGGTCCCACGCTCGTGGTGTGTCCGACGTCCCTGATGGGCAACTGGCAGCGCGAGATCGAGAGGTTCGCGCCCGGCACGCCCGTGCGCCGTTTCCACGGGGCGCGGCGCAGCCTGGAGGCCCTGGCCGACGGGGAGTTCGTGCTCACCACGTACGGGACGATGCGCCTCGACGCGCGCCGGCTCGCCGAGGAGCCCTGGGGCATGGTCGTGGCGGACGAGGCGCAGCACGTCAAGAACCCGTACTCGGCGACCGCGCGCGAGCTGCGTTCCATCGGTGCACGCGCACGCGTGGCGCTCACCGGCACCCCGGTGGAGAACAACCTGTCGGAGCTGTGGGCGATCCTCGACTGGACGACTCCGGGGCTCCTCGGGCGGCTCGGCGCCTTCCGCACGCGGTACGCGCAGGCTGTCGAGAGCGGCCAGGACCCGGCCGCCGCGGAGCGGCTCGCCCGGCTCGTAGGGCCGTTCCTGCTGCGCCGCCGCAAGTCGGACCCGGGAATCGCGCCGGAGCTGCCGCCGAAGACCGAGACCGATCGTGCCGTGTCCCTGACCAAGGAACAGGCGGGCCTGTACGAGGCGGTGGTGCGCGAGACATTCGCGGAGATCTCCGCCGCCGACAGCATGGCGCGGCGCGGGCTGATCGTGAAGCTGCTGACGGGGCTGAAGCAGATCTGCAACCACCCGGCGCAGTTCCTCAAGGAGGAGCGGCCACGGATCGCGGGCCGTTCAGGGAAGCTGGAGCTGTTGGACGAGTTGCTCGGCACCATCCTCTCCGAGGGGGCGAGCGTTCTCGTCTTCACGCAGTACGTGCGCATGGCGCGCATCATCGAACGGCACTTGTCGGCCCGTGGTGTCGCCTCGCAGTTCCTGCACGGCGGGACACCCGTCGCCGCACGCGAGGCGATGGTGCGGCGCTTCCAGGACGGTGAAGTCCCCGTCTTCCTGCTGTCGTTGAAGGCCGCGGGCACGGGACTGAACCTGACGCGGGCCGAGCACGTCGTGCACTACGACCGCTGGTGGAACCCCGCCGTCGAGGCACAGGCCACCGACCGCGCGTACCGCATCGGCCAGACCCGGCCGGTGCAGGTGCACCGGCTGATCGCGGAGGGAACCATCGAGGACCGCATCGCCGACATGCTCGGCCGCAAGCGGGAGCTGGCCGACGCGGTGCTGGGCTCCGGCGAAGCCGCGCTCACGGAGCTGACGGACGCTCAGCTGGCCGATCTGGTGGAACTGCGAGGGGGCTCACGATGAACAGGCACGACGGGGACACGGAGCGCACGTTCGCCGCGCTGCCGCCCGCGGGCGGGCGGCAGTTCGCCGGCACCTGGTGGGGCCAGGCCTGGCTGAAGGCCCTGGAGGATGCAGCGCTCGACTCGCAGCAGCTGAAGACGGGCCGCAGGCTCGCGCGGGCGGGTGCAGTGGGCGCGGTGTCCGTGCGCCCGGGACGCGTCACCGCCGTGGTCCAGGGCCGCGATGGCACGGCGCATCGGGCCGATGTACTGCTGGCGCAGCTGGACGGCGACCAGTGGGACCGTTTCCTGGACATGACGGTCGAGCGGGCCGGACACGTCGCGGCGCTGCTGGACCGCGAGATGCCGCCGCATCTGGTCGAGGACGCGGCAGCCGCGGGCGTCGAACTGCTGCCGGGCATGGGTGATCTGGAGCCGGAGTGCGACTGCGGCGCCTGGGACCACTGCGGGCACACGGCGGCCCTGTGCTACCAGGTGGCGCGGCTGCTGGACCAGGATCCCTTCGTACTGCTTCTTCTGCGCGGGCGGGGAGAACGCGTGCTGCTGGACGACCTGCAGATCCGCAGCACCAGAACCGCCGAAGAACCCTGCGAACCGGAGGGGGTGGACGCCGCCGAGGCGTACACGACCGGCGACATCCTGCCGCCGCTGCCCGCCGCGCCGGAGCTGCCCGTGGAACCCGGTGTGCCGCCGTCCCTGGACACCGAGGCCACGCCCGGACCGGGCGTGGACCCGGTCGCCCTGCGCTATCTGGCCGCCCGGACGGCTGTCGAGGCGCATCGTCTGCTGGCCGAGGCTCTCCGTTCCGGGGCGGAACAGCAGGGTTGTGAAGCGGAGTTGACGGTCTCCCAGGATGCTGTCCGGCTCGCCGCAGGAGTGCCTGAGAGGGCCGTGGCGGACCGGCTGGCCGACGGGTCGGCACGGGACCGGGAGGGGCTGGCGCGGGCCACGCGTGCGTGGTGCCTCGGAGGTGCGGCGGCGCTGTCCGTCCTGGAGGAGGAGTGGACCGTCACGCGTGAAACGCTCGCACGCGCGCGTGCCGCTCTGGAGTCGGCATGGGACGAGGACGAACGGCCGTCGCTGCGGGCGCGGGGCAACCGTTGGACGGTCCTCGGCGCGCCGGTCCAGCTGCGCCTGGGGCGGGACGGGCGCTGGTGGCCGTACCGGAAGGAGCGGGGCCGCTGGGTGCCCGCCGGAGCCGCTTGCCAGGATCCGGCGACGGCTCTGGCCTCGGTGGAGCGTGCTCCCGGGGAGGAGCCCGCCTGAGACGGGCCCGCGGATGGTTCGGGCGGCGGAGCCCCGCCGGCGGGCTCAGGCCGGCCGTGCGGGGCGCCTGGCCCAGAACAGGGCGTGCCCGGAGAAGCCCTCCGGCAGGAACTCCTCCCGTTCCACCATCAGCCCGGCCTGGGTGATCCACGCGCGGTTGGTGGCGGCGTCCGCATGGCTCCACCACATCGGGGCCCCGCCGCCGAGCCAGTTCTCCTCGATTCCGGTCCAGGCGCCGTGTCCGGTGGTGGCCACGAACCAGCCGCCGGGACGCAGCCATCCGGCGATCCGCCGGAGCAGGGGCGGCTGCTCGGCCAGCGGGATGTGGATGAGGGCGTACAGGCAGACGACGGCGTCGAAGGAAGCGGGATCGAAGGTGAGGGTCGTGGCGTCGCCGCGGATGAACTCCGCCTGCGGCACCCGCTCCTGGGCCCTGCGGATCTGCACCTCGCTGATGTCCATGCCGGTGACCCGGTGGCCCGCGGCCACGAGTGTCCGCGCGACCGGCACCCCGCTTCCGCATCCGACGTCCAGCACCGCACTGCCGGCCGGGATCCGCCGGCACAGGTCGCTCAGCAGGGCCTCGTACTTGGTGTCGGCACCGTACGCGTCGTCGTAGCGCCGGGAGGCGGCGTCGTACCCGCGCCGAACGATGTCCTTGGGGTCTTCGATGTCCACGCTGCGCGAACATAGCCAGCGGTCGGCGGCCTTCGCGAACGGTTTTCGCGGCGCGCCGGTGGCACGAGGCGGCTCAACCGGGATCACTTGCTGACGCCGCCGGGTCGGCCTGTGGGAGTTGCGCGGAAGCGGAAGGTCGTTACTTTGGCCGCATGACGATCAGCTCCCCTTCACCCGCGGACCTCGCGTCCCTGCCCACCGTCGAGTTCGCCTTTCCCGGCCCGCTGCGGGACCAGCTCGTCGCGGCGATTCTCAGCGGTTCCAAGACCTCCACCACCGGGCTCGTCGTCGACTACGAGCACGATGGGGAGCCCCTCCCCGAGGTGGGAAACCGCTTCGCGGTCGTCGACTCGGACGACCGTCCGGTCGCGGTCATCGAGGTGACCGGCGTGAAGGTCGTCCCGCTGGCGCAGGTGGATCTCGCTCACGCGGTGGACGAGGGAGAAGGCGACACCAGCGTGGCCGAGTGGCGGGCGAACCACGAAAGGTTCTGGCACAGCAAGGAGATGCGGGAAGCCATGGAGGACCCCGGTTTCACTGTGGACGACGCGACTCTTGCGGTTCTGGAACGCTTCCGGCTCGTCACCGGCCTTCGCCCCGCCGGCTGACCAACCGCCGCGTACAACACCGTCCGGACGAGCTCCGTCGGGAACGTGACCGCCCGTGTGCTCGGACACTCGACGCCCCACGTTCACCTGGTGGCCGCGACACGTTCGCCGCAGGGCCCAAATCTGGCCGCTGTCAACGAACTTGTTCCTCAGGAGGCCCGATGTCCCCGCACGCCACCGGCCGGCTCCGTGTCCGACGCTCCGTCGCGGCGGGTGTTCCGCTTGCCGTGATCGCGGCCCTGGTTGCGGCCTGTCCGCCCGCGAGTGCGGCGTCGCAGGACGCGCATGTCGTCCGTACTGCGACGCTCGGGGACATTCCCCTCGGCACCTTCAGCAACGCCCTGCTGCCCGGCACGGTGGACAACGACCGCGGCATCGACCTCGGCGGCATCGGCAGCGACATCTACCCGGCGGGCCGCAAGGGCGAGTTCTGGACGGTCACCGACCGCGGACCCAACGGCCAGATCAAGGTGTCCGGAACAAAGCGCCGTACCTTCCCGGTACCGGGCTTCGATCCGGCGATCGTGAAGATCCGCGTGTCCGGTGACACCGTGAAGGTGCTGGACGCGATACCGATCACCACCTCCTCCGGGAAGGCCGTCACCGGGCTGTCGAACCAGGCGGGACGTGACGAGGCGCCCTACTCCTACGACGCCTCGGCACCGCTGTCGTACAACCCGAACGGGCTGGACACCGAGGGCATCGTGCGCGCCGGGGACGGGAGTTTCTGGCTCATCGACGAGTACGGGCCCTCTCTTGTGCACGTCTCCGCGCGCGGAAAGGTGCTCACGCGGTACGTGCCCAAGGGGCTGCACCTCACCGGCACGGACTACCCGGTGGAGGAGGCGCTGCCCGCTGTCCTGCTGCACCGGAAGATCAACCGCGGTTTCGAGGGACTCGCCCAACTGCCGGGCGGTGACCTGGTGATGGCCCTGCAGAGCCCGCTGTCCCTGCCGGACGCGGACGCGGGTGACGCGTCGCGCACCACACGCCTGCTGCGTTTCTCGCCGAAGAAGAAGGCCGTCACCGCCGAGTACGCGTACCGCTTCGACCCCGTGAACGTGGTGGACCCGAGCGAGGACGACAGCTCGGAGCTGAAGATCTCCTCGGTGGTCGCCGTGGGCGGCAACCGCCTGCTGGTGGAGGAGCGCACGGACAAGGCCGCGCGGCTGCAGCTGGTGAACCTGGACCGGGACGCCGACATCCTCGGCGGTGTGTACGACGACGACACGACGTCTCCGTCCCTTGAGCAGCTCGACGACCCGGCTGCCGCGGGCGTCCCGGTGCTCGACAAGCGACTCGTCGTCGACCTGCGCACGGTCGCCGGGGTGCCCGGGAAGATCGAGGGCATCGCACGCGTGGATCACGACACGCTCGCCCTCGCCAACGACAACGACTTCGGCATGACGGACGGCGCGGGCGCGTTCGACGCGCAGGGCCGGCTGGTGGACAGCGGGATCGAGACGACGGTGACGTACGTGCGGCTGCCGCACGGCATCTGACCTCGGGTCACGGCAGTTCTACGTCACCCAGGGACGGGATCAGGGATTCGATCTCGCTCGGCACCTCGCTGGGCAGCTTCGACGGCAGTTTGCTGGGCAGTTTGCTCGGCAGTTCGGTCGGGATGCTCAGCGAAGGGGAGGGCTTGGAGCTCGTGCTGCTCGTGGCGGGCGGCTTCTTTTCGGGCGAGTCATCGTTCCCGGAGCTGGACAGCAGCATCACGACGGCGACGGCCACCATCCCCGCGAAAAGGACAAGCAGGATGTGGAGTCGGCTCCCTCGCCTCCTGGGCGGTTCCGGCGGCGGCTGCCAACCGCCGTACGTGGGTGGCTCGTTGCTTCCGGGAGGCGGGCCGTATCCTCCCCCGGCCCCATAGCCCCCTCCCGCCCCGTTGCCGGAGCCGAAACCTTCGGAGGGCGGTCCGAAACCGCCGCCCGGAGGCGGCGTCCCACCCGGCGGCCCGGGTGGTTGAGGCGGTACGGGCGGCATGGCCATACCGTCCAGAGTCGCCCCGCACCGGGCATGAGGCGACCCCCGCACGGCACTTGGTACGGATCCATGCCCAGGACGGCATGATTCCGGAGCATTCCGTGCGGAGATCGCTCAGGCACGCGCGCGTACGCGTTCGGTTCGACGCACGCGTACGCGTGCCGTTCAGCCGCGAGCCCCCAGCAGGTGGTCCATGGCCAGCTGGTCGAGGTGTTCGAAGGCCATCCCGCGCGCGGCGGGCGCCTCGACGTCGAACTCCTCGAAGGCGCTGCGGTCGGCGAGCAGGGCCTGCAGGCCGTCCGCGGCGGTCGGCTGGGCGAGCTCGTCCAGGCGCGAGGCGCGCAGTGCCTCCTGCACCTCCGGGTCGGCGCGGAAGGCGGCCGCGCGGTCCTTGAGGATGAGGTAGTTGCGCATGCAGCCGGCGGCCGAGGCCCACACGCCGTCGAGGTCCTCGGTCCGCGGCGGCTTGAAGTCGAAGTGGCGCGGGCCGTCGTAACCGGCCCGCTCCAGGAGGTCGACCAACCAGAACGCGGCACGCAGGTCGCCGGCGCCGAAGCGCAGGTCCTGGTCGTACTTGATGCCGGACTGGCCGTTGAGGTCGATGTGGAAGAGCTTGCCCGCCCACAGGGCCTGAGCGATGCCGTGCGGGAAGTTCAGCCCGGCCATCTGCTCGTGGCCGACCTCTGGGTTGACGCCGTACAGCTCCGGGCGCTCCAGGCGCTCGATGAACGCGAGGGCGTGGCCGACGGTGGGCAGCAGGATGTCGCCGCGCGGCTCGTTCGGCTTGGGCTCGATCGCGAACTTCAGGTCGTAGCCCTGGGAGGTGACGTACTCACCGAGGAGATCGAAGCCCTCCTTCATGCGGTCCAGGGCGACCCGTACGTCCTTGGCGGCGCCGGACTCGGCGCCCTCGCGGCCGCCCCAGGCGACGTAGGTCCTGGCGCCGAGCTCGACCGCGAGGTCGATGTTGCGGATCGTCTTGCGCAGGGCGTAGCGGCGCACCTCGCGGTCGTTGGCGGTGAACGCGCCGTCCTTGAAGACGGGATGCGTGAAGAGGTTGGTGGTGGCCATCGGCACGGTCATGCCGGTCGTGTCGAGAGCCTGCCGGAAGCGCTTGATGTGGGACTCGCGCTCGGTGTCCGAGGATCCGAAGGGGATCAGGTCGTCGTCGTGGAAGGTCACGCCGTAGGCGCCGAGCTCGCTCAGGCGCTGCACCGACTCGACCGGGTCGAGGGCACGCCGCGTGGCGTCGCCGAACGGGTCCCTTCCCTGCCAGCCGACGGTCCACAGTCCGAAGGTGAACCTGTCCTCGGGGGTGGGCTGGTAGCTCATGCCGCGGCTCCTTGCTTGCTCCGACTATTTCGTCATGGCAGTTTACAAATTAGTATGCCGACGCATCTCTGGGAAGGGACAAGATGTCCCCGAAGGGTGACGTCCGGGTCGCCGCGGTCCGGACCAAATGCAGAACACCAGGTCAGAACACCAGGTCAGAGCCCGCAGAGCCGTGCAAAAAGGGAGAGCCCGATGTCAGCAGCCGAGGGTCCGCTCGTCGTCGGCGTGGACACGTCCACCCAGTCCACCAAGGCACTCGTCGTCGACGCGGCCACCGGTCAGGTCGTCGCAAGCGGCCAGGCACCGCACACCGTCTCCTCCGGAGCCGGTCGCGAGAGCGACCCGCGCCAGTGGTGGGACGCCCTGTGCGAGGCCCTGCAGCAGTGCGGTGACGCGGCGCACGAGGCCGCCGCGGTGTCGATCGGCGGCCAGCAGCACGGCCTCGTCACGCTGGACGAGCGGGGCGAGCCGGTACGCCCGGCCCTGCTGTGGAACGACGTGCGCTCCGCGCCGCAGGCCCGCCGTCTCGTCGAGGAACTGGGCGGCCCGAAGGCCTGGGCGGAGCGCACCGGAAGTGTGCCCGGCCCGTCCTTCACCGTCACGAAGTGGGCCTGGCTGGCCGAGAACGAACCGGAGGCGGTCCGCGCGACAAAGGCGGTGCGCCTGCCCCACGACTACCTCACCGAGCGCCTCACCGGCCAGGGCACGACCGACCGCGGTGACGTCTCCGGTACCGGCTGGTGGGCGTCCCGGACGGAGTCGTACGACGAGGAGACGCTCGCGCACGTGGGGCTCGATCCCGCGCTGCTGCCCCGTGTGGTCCGCCCCGGCGAGGTGGCCGGCACCGTGCGCGACAGCCACGACCTGCCGTTCTCCAAGGGCACCTTGGTCGCGCCGGGGACAGGTGACAACGCCGCCGCCGCGCTCGGCCTCGGACTGCGGCCCGGCACCCCGGTGCTCAGCCTCGGCACCTCGGGCACGGTGTACGCCGTCTCCAAGCGGCGCCCCGCCGACCCGACCGGCACGGTGGCGGGCTTCGCCGACGCCCACGGGGACTGGCTGCCACTGGCCTGCACGCTGAACTGCACGCTCGCCGTCGACCGCGTCGCGACGCTGCTGGGCCTGGACCGCGAGGCCGTGGAACCGGTCACCGGCGTCACACTCCTGCCGTACCTGGACGGCGAACGCACCCCGAACCTGCCGAGTGCGTCCGGTCTGCTGCACGGGCTGCGCCACGACACCACCGGCGGCCAGCTTCTGCAGGCCGCGTACGACGGTGCCGTGCACTCGCTGCTCGGCGCGCTCGACCTGGTCCTCGACGAGGACGCGGACCGCACGGTCCCGCTGCTGCTGATCGGCGGTGGTGCCCGGGGCGCGGCCTGGCAGCAGACCGTACGGCGGCTGTCGGGTCGCCCGGTGCAGGTGCCCGAGGCCAGGGAACTGGTCGCGCTCGGCGCCGCGGCGCAGGCGGCGGGCCTGCTGACCGGCGAGGACCCTGCCGCGGTCGCCCGGCGCTGGAACACCGCCGCGGGCCCGGTGCTCGAGGCGGTGGAACGGGACGAGGAGACCCTGGCGAGGATCGCCGGGGTACTCTCCGACGCGGCCCCGCTGCTGGAGCGGAGCACCGAGAGCCGTTGAGGACGGGGGCATGACCGCACCGCTGCACGAGGCCCACCCGGCCGGCCCCGGCCGGGTGCTGCCAGACACCCAGCAGGGCATGCGCCGCCGCAATCTCGCCCGGGTGATGCACACCGTCAGCGCCGAGGGACCGCTCTCCCGCGCCGCCGTCGCCTCGCACATCGGCCTGACCCGGGCGGCGGTGTCGACCCTCGTCGAAGAGCTCATACGATCCGGGCTGCTCGACGAGCTGGGTCCCGAGCGGCCCGGACGGGTGGGCCGTCCCGGCTCGGCGCTCGCCGTCAGCGGACACGGCCCCGCCGGCATCGGCGCCGAGATCGGCGTCGACCACCTCGCGGTCTGCGCGGTCGACCTGCGCGGACAGGTGCGTTCGCGTGTCGTACGGCACCGCGCGAACCGCGGCCGCTCTCCCGGACCCGTGATCGAGGAACTCACCGGACTGGTGCACCGGGTCGTCACCGAGGCGGAGCGCGAGGGGCTGTGGCCCGCAGGGCTCGCGGTGGCCGTGCCGGGCCTGGTGGCGCGCGACGCCCGCACCGTCGTACGCGCCCCGAACCTCGACTGGCACGACACCGACGTCGGTGCACTGCTGCCCACCGGCATCCCGCTGACCGTCGACAACGAGGCCAACTTCGGCGCCCTCGCCGAACTCTGGCTCGGTGAGCGCACTCCCCCTGACTTCCTGCACGTGTCGGCGGAGATCGGCATCGGCGCGGCGGTCGTCGTGGCCGGGGGGCTGCTGCGCGGAACCCGTGGTTTCGCGGGCGAGTTGGGGCATGTGCCGGTGCAGCCCGAGGGACCCGCCTGTCCGTGCGGCGGACGCGGCTGCCTGGAGCAGTACGCCGGTGAGGAGGCGGTGCTGCGCGCTGCGGGCCTGGAGCCGGGCGAGGACCGCGTCGGGCTGCTCGCGGGTCTGGCCGCCGAGGGCGACGAGAACGTACGGGGTGCGCTGCGCGACGCGGGTACGGCGCTCGGCATCGCACTGACCGGGGCGGTCAACCTGCTCGATCCCGAGAGCGTGGTGCTCGGCGGCGCGCTGGCCGGGCTCGCGCCCTGGCTGCTGCCGTCGCTGGAGGCCGAGCTGGACCGGCGCACGGCGGGTCCGGCCTGTCCGGTGTCCGTGTCGCGGCTGGGCCCCGAGGGGCCGCTTCTGGGTGCGGCGCACTCGGTGGTGCGGGCGGTGCTGGACGACCCTGCGGCGGTGGCCGAACGGGCTTGATCCGCCGCGCATGTTCCGAATCGACGCCCTGCACACGCTCCAAGCCGCCGAACCTGTTCCGGGCCCTCCCGCCGTATGCGCTCTAGGCTTTCGCCCGGTACCGACCGCACACACCGACACCGACACGGACACCCACATCGACATCGACATCGACATCGACATCGACACCGACACTGTCACGACCCGAGGAGCGCAATCGTGTTCGACCCCGCATCGGAGCACCCGTACCCCGACAGCGGGCGGCCGGACGCGGCACCCGCGCCGCACGCACTGCTCGCGCCCGTCCTCGGTCTTCTGGGCACCTGGCACGGCCGGGGCCAGGGCGGGTACCCGACGCTCGCCGGGGACTTCGCGTACGCGCAGGAGGTCACGTTCAGCCACGACGGCCGCCCCTTCCTCCGCTACGAGGCCCGGGCGTGGCTGCTCGACGCCGACGAGGCGCCGTTGCGTCCGGCGGCCCGGGAGAGCGGCTGGTGGCGGCTTCAGCCCGACGGCGGGGTGGAGGCGTTGATCACCCAGCCCACCGGCATCGCGGAGATCGCGCTCGGCCGTGCGACAGCGGACACGGTCGACCTCTCCACCCACGAGGTGGCCCTCACTCCCACCGCCAAGCAGGTCGACGCCACCCGCCGCCGCTACACCCTGGGCGACGGCGACACGCTCACGTTCGCCTTCGACCTCGCGGCGGTCGGCCGGCCGCTGCAGCACCATCTCTCGGCGAGTCTGCGGCGCATCCGGTAGGCCGTGCCGCCGCCGGTTTCACCCGTACGGGTGGCCGGGTTTTCCACATGCGCGCCCTCGTCCACGGAAGCACGTCGCGCTCTTCTGCCCAACTCGCAAGCGCCGTACCGTGAATCACGCGAGGCGCACCCGTCGTGTCGGGCGGCGTCTGGCCGGCCGGCAGGCCGGCGTGAATTGAGGGGGATTCACATGTCGGGGGATGTGGCGGTAGGTCTCAGGCGCGACGCGATCGGGCTGCGCGAGGTGCTGTTCCAGAGCATCACGGCCATGGCGCCGGCCGCCGCGGTCGCCGCGTCCATTCCGTCCGGTGCGGTATTCGCCGGCGGGAGCCTGCCGCTCGCCGTGCTGGTCGCGCTGGTGGCCTGTCTGTTCACCGCGTCCTGCGTCGCCGAGCTGGCACGCGAGCTGCCGGCCGCGGGCTCGGTGTCCACCTATGCGGCACAGGGACTGCACCCGGCCGTCGGCTTCCTCGTCGGCTGGGGCTATGTGTTCGTGGAGGCGCTGGTCCCGCCGCTGCTGCTTCTGCAGCTCGGCTTCACCACAGCGGGCACGCTGCACCAGGAATGGTCCTCGTATCCGGCCGACCTTTGGTGGCCCTGGGCACTCGTGGGTGCCGCGATCATCGCGGCCGCGGGGTACTTCGGCGTGCGTGCCTCGGCCCGCTTCGGCACCGTCCTCGGCGTCTTCGAGATCCTCGTCTTCCTGGTGTTCGCCGTCTGGCTGATCGCCAGGGCAGGAGGAGACAACACCCTTTCGGTGTTCGGCACTTCGCACACGGCCGACGGTTACGAAGGGGTCAGCGGGGTCTTCGCCGGGTCGGTGTACACGGTGCTGGCCTTCGCCGGATTCGAGGCGGCGGCGCCGCTCGCCGAGGAGACGCGGAACCCCCGCCGGACGATGCACCGCGCGGTCCTCGGCGCGGCCCTGGGCATCGGCCTCTTCTACGTGGTCACGACTTATGCCATGACGGTGTACTTCGGGCCGGACCGGTTCGCGAAGTTCGGGGCCTCCGGCGCGGCATCCTGGGAGGGCGTGGCCCGGGCGTCGTTCGGCCTGTTCTGGGTGCTGGTCTTCCTGGCCGTGGTGAACTCGACGATCGCCAACGCCAACGCGTGCGCCAACGTCTCCACGCGGACGGCTTTCGCCCTGGCCCGCATCCGCGTCCTGCCCCGCTTCTTCGCCACGCTCCACCCGAGGCACCGCTCCCCCGTCAGCGGAATCGCCGTCCAGACCGTCGTGGCGGTCGGCGCAGTGCTGGGGCTGGGGCTGGGCTACGACCCGGTGACGGCGTTCCTGCTCCTCGCCACGGTGATCGTCACGGTCGTGATCGGCGTCTACATCGTGGTGAACCTCGCCTGTGCCGGCTATTTCCTGCGCCGCAGGCGGGAGTTGCTCAAACCGGTACGGCATCTGCTGCTGCCTCTGCTCGGCATCGTCGCGTTCGTGCCCGCGCTGCTGACCGCGGCGGGACTGCCCGTCTTCGACTTCGTCACCGAGCTGACCGCGCCGGTGTCGTACGCCGGACCGATCGTCGGAGCGTGGATGGCCGCCGGTGTCGTGGTGCTGCTCGTGCTGATGCGGAGGCATCCCGAACGCATAGCCGAGACCGCCCGTGTCCACCTCGTCGAACCCTCCCCCACCGGCCCTTCGCAGAGCGGAGCAGCGCACCCATGAGCGACCCCCGGATCCTGACCGTCCGGCCCGAACCGGACGAATACGCCTGGACGTTCGGCGGCGCCCCGCCCGTGGCGCGTATCACGCCCGGCACGGTCCTCGACCTGTACACGGAGGACTGCTTCGCCGGGCGGGTGCGGTCCGAGAAGGACCTGGTGTCCGAGGTGTGCGAGTTCCCTTTCCTCAATCCGCAGACCGGACCCTTCTACGTCGAAGGTGCCGAACCGGGTGACACGGTCGCCGTGCACTTCGTGTCGGTCGAACCGGCCCGCGACTGGGCCGCCTCGACCACGGTCCCCCTGTTCGGCGCGCTCACCTCCACGCACACCACGGCCACCCTGCAGCCGCCGCTGCCGGAGACCGTGTGGATCTGGCAGCTCGACCGGACCCGGCGCACGGCGCTGTTCCGGGCGCACGACAGCGACATCGAGGCCGAGCTGCCCATGGACCCGATGCACGGCACCGTGGGTGTGGCACCCGCCAATCTCGAGGTCCGCTCGGCGCTGGTGCCCGATGCGCACGGCGGCAACATGGACACGCCCGAGATGCGGGCCGGCGTCACCTGCTATCTCGGGGTGAACGTGGAGGGCGCACTGCTCAGCCTCGGCGACGGGCACGCCCGGCAGGGCGAGGGCGAGACCTGCGGGGTAGCCGTCGAGTGCGCGATGAACACCGTGGTGATCGTCGAGCTGCTCAAGGGGATCGCCACACCGTGGCCACGCATCGAGTCGGACACGCACATCATCTCGACGGGTTCGGCACGCCCGTTGGAGGACGCGTTCCGGATATCCCAGCTCGACCTGGTGCAGTGGCTGGTGCGCGACTACGGGTTCAGTGAGCTGGACGCGTACCAGTTCGCGACCCAGACGGTCGAGTCACCGTTGGCCAACGTGTGCGACACCAACTACACGTGCGTGGCCAAGATCCGCAAGCAGTGGCTGCCCGCGCGCGAGACTCACCGCGGGGTGCACGCGCAACTGCGGGAGGTCGCGGCCACCCTGCAGGGCTGAGCCACACCCACTGACCGATCGAGAGGCACGGCTTCATGGAGCGGGCAAGACCGAGCACCACCAGGCGGCGGTTTCTGAAGGGCGCCGCCCTTGCCACCGTCCCCTACGCGTTACTCCCGGGCACGCGGGCCGGCGCGCAGGCCCAGGCCGTCGACTACCCGTCCGCCGAGTGGCGGCCTGCGAGCACCTCCAACTACACGGTGTCGAACCGCCCCACGGCGTATCCAGTCGACCACGTGATCATCCACGTCACGCAGGAGACGTACGCCAACACGCTGTCCATCTTCCAGAACCCGCAGAAGCAGGTGTCCGCGCACTACCTGGTGCGCTCGGCCGACGGACACGTCGCGCAGTGCGTCCGGGAAGCCGACATCGCCTGGCACGCGGGGAACTGGGACTACAACACGCGCAGCATCGGCATCGAACACGAGGGCTGGGTGGACCGGCCCGCCTACTTCACCGACGCCCTGTACGAACAGTCGGCCAAGCTCACAGCGGCGATCTGCACCGCGTACGGCCTGCCCAAGGACCGGGCGCACATCATCGGACACTACGAGGTGCCGGGGACGGACCACACCGACCCCGGCCCCAACTGGGACTGGACCCGCTACATCAGGCTCGTCAACTTCGCCTGACCGCGACGGCATGACCTGCTTTCGGGCGACCACGGTCGAAACGGTTGTCGGCGCGCGTACCCGGAGTGACGATGTCCCCAGCCGCATCGCCTTCCGGGAGGCCGAGTTGTCCGATCCGTGGGTGGCCCTGGAGCCGGGGGCCGACCCTGCCGAGCACGCGCGCGTGCTGCGTCGCGCGCACGAGACGTTCACCGAGGGGGGCACGGTGCCCCGGCCGGTGCGTTCGGTGGTGGCCGAGTCGTGGCGGCGTTCCGCGCGGGCCGGCGTGGGGCCCGACGGCGCGGCGAGTGTGGAGCTCGTGGACGGTGACCTCGGCGCCTACCGGGCCGAGCATCCGCTGGCCCGGGTGATGCCGCTGTTCCGTGAGCTCATGGGGACGTTCGCGGCCGACGGAGAGCATCTGCTCGCGGTGTGCGACGCACAGGGCAGGCTGCTGTGGGTCGAGGGTCACCCGACGACCAGGCAGCGGGCGGGGCGGATGAACTTCGTGCCGGGTGCCCGCTGGGCGGAGACGGTGATGGGGACCAACGCGCCGGGGACCGCGGTCGCCGTCGACCGGCCCGTGCAGGTCTTCGCGGCCGAGCACTTCATCCGTCGCGTCCAGCCCTGGACGTGCGCGGCGGCCCCGGTACATGATCCGCGCACCGGGCGGGTGCTCGGCGCCGTGGACATCACCGGCGGGGACGGGCTCGCGCATCCCCACAGCCTGGGCTTTGTGCAGGCGGTCGCGCGGGCCGCCGAGTCCCAGCTGGCACTGCTGGTCCCGGAGCGGCCCGCCACCGACACGCCCGAACTGACGGCACTGGGCCGGGACGAGGCACAACTCCTCGCCGACGGGCGCAGGATCAGGCTCAGCCGCCGGCACAGCGAGATCCTGGTGCTGCTGGCCCGACATCCGGAGGGGCTGACCGGCGACGAGCTGCTGTGTGCGCTGTACGAGGACGAGTCGGTGACCCCGGTGACGTTGCGCGCCGAACTGGCCCGGCTGCGCCGGGTGCTGGGCCCCGGGCTGCTGGCCTCGCGGCCCTACCGGCTGACCGTACCCGTCGAGTGCGATGTCGCCGTCGTCGAGCGGCGGTTGGAGAACGGTGCGGTCACGGCGGCCGGGACGGCGTACACGGGGCCGCTGCTGCCGGGTTCGCAGGCCCCGGCGGTGGTGCGGCTCCGACACCGCCTCGCCGACGGGCTCCGTACGGCGCTGATCGCCCGCCGCGACCCCGACCTGCTGTCCGACTGGGCGCACGCACCCTGGGGCGAGGACGACCTCGACGTATGGCGGGCGCTCGCCACGGTCCGCCCGACGGCGGCTGTCCGGGCCCGACTGACCGCGCTGGAGGGCGAGTTGGCGGCACCGGCCGACTGGCGTCCGGGCGGCACCGGCCGCCGGAGAGCCGCGCCGGCGTAGCACCGGCGCGGGTCTGTCCACCGGAAGGCACGGCAACGTAGTTGCAACGTCGCCGTCCCTAGCCTCCGGAGCAGAGCTGCCCAACGGCGGGCAGCGCTGCGAAGGAGGCAGAGCCCCATGACCCGTTACGCGGCGCCCGGCACCGAGGGCGCGATCGTCTCCTACCAGGCGCGCTACGACCACTTCATCGGGGGCGAGTACGTGGCGCCGGCCCGTGGGCAGTACTTCGAGAACCCGTCGCCGGTGAACGGGCAGCCGTTCACGGAGATCGCACGCGGCACGGCGGAGGACGTGGAGCGGGCGCTCGACGCGGCGCACGCGGCCGCCCCGGGCTGGGGCCGTACATCGGTGACCGAGCGCTCCGACATCCTGCTGAAGATCGCCGACCGGATGGAGGCGCACCTCGAACCGCTGGCGGTCGCCGAGAGCTGGGAGAACGGCAAGCCGGTGCGCGAAACGCTGGCCGCCGACATCCCCCTTGCGATCGATCACTTCCGCTACTTCGCGGGCGCGATCCGCGCGCAGGAGGGTTCGCTCGGCGAGGTCGACGACGACACGGTGGCGTACCACTTCCACGAGCCGCTCGGCGTGGTCGCGCAGATCATCCCGTGGAACTTCCCGATTCTGATGGCGACTTGGAAGCTCGCCCCGGCGCTCGCCGTCGGCAACGCGGTCGTCATCAAGCCCGCCGAGCAGACCCCGGCCTCCATCCACTACTGGATGAGCCTGATCGCGGACCTGCTGCCACCCGGCGTGGTGAACATCGTCAACGGGTTCGGCGTGGAGGCGGGCAAGCCGCTCGCGTCCAGCCCGCGGGTGGCGAAGGTGGCGTTCACGGGTGAGACCACGACGGGGCGGCTGATCATGCAGTACGCCTCGGAGAACATCAAGCCGGTCACCCTGGAGCTCGGCGGCAAGTCGCCCAACATCTTCTTCGACGACGTATGGGCGCAGAACGACGACTTCCGCGACAAGGCCCTCGAGGGCTTCACCATGTTCGCGCTCAACCAGGGCGAGGTGTGCACCTGCCCGTCCCGGGCGCTCGTCCAGCGTGGCAACTACGCCGAGTTCCTCGAGGCGGCGGTCGCCCGCACCGAGCTGATCAAGCCGGGCCACCCCCTGGACACCGACACGATGATCGGCGCCCAGGCCTCCAACGACCAGCTGGAGAAGATCCTCTCCTATCTGGACATCGGCCGGCAGGAGGGCGCGAGGGTCCTCACGGGTGGCGAACGCGTGGAGTACGACGGCGAGTTGAAGGGCGGCTACTACGTCCAGCCGACGATCTTCGAGGGCGACAACCGCATGCGGATCTTCCAGGAGGAGATCTTCGGACCGGTCGTCTCGGTGACGTCCTTCGACGACTTCGACGACGCCATCAAGCTCGCCAACGACACGCTGTACGGGCTCGGCGCGGGCGTGTGGACGCGGGACATCAACACGGCGTACCGCGCGGGCCGGGCGATCCAGGCGGGGCGTGTCTGGACGAACTGCTATCACGCCTACCCGGCCCACGCGGCCTTCGGCGGCTACAAGCAGTCCGGGATCGGGCGCGAGAACCACAAGATGATGCTGGACCACTACCAGCAGACGAAGAACGTTCTTGTTTCATACAGTCCGAAGAAACTTGGGTTCTTCTAGAGCCTGAAGTCGGTTGCCTGGAGGCATCGTTGCGCTCCAGGCAACCCGACACGATAGCTACCCAATGTAATGAGTTGGATTCTTCTCGTTACGCTATGGCCTCCCGCGGAGTTCCACCCGGACCAGTCGCGGACCAATTGGCGCCGGAGAACATCACCCCGCGAGCCGCCGGTTCATGAGCGCAGCGACCCGACGAATACCCGTAGGCAGCACTCGAACCACCGACACCACCGGGAGAGGTTTTCGACCACTTGGCGGCCCTGAACGAATCCGTATCGCTAGCGAAGGCTCCTCGCGGCGGCAGGAGCGGGCCTGGCGACGTTCACGAGCTGCCGAGAAGACAGCAGCTCGGAAATGGCCGGGCAAGAAAGCGGCCGCGAGTAAGCCCGCCTCCCAGCTCCAGACGTGAACAAGGCCGTTGTCTGTGCCGCGTGCGATCCTCACCTCGGAGGTGGGCACTGCAGACTGAGGCCAGGGACGACGGCGTCGAGGTCCTGGGCGAGACCGTTGACGAAGCTGTGCAGGGCGGGCAGGTCGTCGGCCTGAACGCGGTCGATCCACTGGTCAAGGTGCCGACCTTGCCGGTTGTTCATCAACTCGGCGAATACCCGGGTGTGTTGGGCGGTCTGCTCCAGCTCCGGGCAGCGGGCAGCGGGCAGCGGGCAGCGGGCCAGAATGGCTTTGAGCTGCTGGGCCTGGTCGTCGTTGAGGCGATCGGGGTGCCGGGTGATCCAGCTGGTCACGTCCCGCACCGAGGGATTCCTGCGAGGCGAATCGTCGTGGGGGAGAGCTTTCGCACGTACTCCTTGACGACGCTCTCGCCGCCTTCGTATCCGCGCTCGCGGAGTTCCTCGAACAGGCGACGGGCCACGGTGCGGCCCTCGCTCCACCGTTGGTGCAGGTAAGGCTCGTAGGGATCGAGGATGCTCGTGCGGCCCGTCCACCGTCCGATGAGGAGTTCATCCGCGGTCGCCGCGTGGGCGAGGCGGCGGACCGTGTTACGGGCCAGGCCCAACTGCCGGGCGATAATGCGCAGTCCGATGCCCTGGCTGAGCAGGTCGTGGCCCGATGCGTGCTGATCCCGGACCCGGTCCGAGAGACGGCCGGACCGCCCCGGCCCGGCCGGGGCGTCCTCTGCCGGCTCTGCCGTGTCCGGGACTGCGACGGCCTGAGAGCCGTCCTTCTGTGGTTCGCGCAGCAGGGCACGGTGACGGACGACGGCCTTCTCCACCGCCTCGGCGAGGTTCTTCCAGATGTGCCACCTGTCCGCCACGTGGATGGCGTTCGGGGCGCCGAGCCGTCCGGCCTCGGCGAACGCGAGGGAATGGTCGCGGCAGATCACCTCGACACCGGGATGGCCGGTCAGCCACTTGGCCACGTCGACACGTTCCGGTCGGACAGCAGATCAACCGGCCGCCTGGTCTCGATGTCCACCAGGACGGTGGCATTGACGTGCCCTTTGCGCAGCGCGAACTCGGCCACCCCGAGCACCCTCGGCGTGTGCGGTGCCGGTTCGAGCAGGGCCCGCATCAGGCGCAGCAGCGTGGAACGGCTCGCGGGACCCCGAGGCTGTCCACCAACCGGGCCCCCGCCCGACCGGCCAGCATCAGCGCCAGCTTCTGCAACACCTCCTGCAGACCGGCACTGCGCCGGCCGTAGCGGAAGGTCAGCCCGCTGACCTGCTCGGCGAAGGTCGTCTGCGCACACCTGCTCTCACTGCAGCGAAACCGACGGACCTGTAACTCGATCACCACCCGGCGGTGCCCGACCGCACTGTCCGCGAGGCGGCGTACATATCGGCTGCGCACCCGAGCGGACCTCACTCCGCAGCCTGAACACCCGGCCCGCTCCACTGTTGCCCGGGCCCGGACGACCACCAACTCGCCGTCCACCAGTACGTTTTCGATCCGAACACCATCGACCCGGTGAAACCACAGGTCCTCACGTAAGACGTCACCCACGGCCGTTCATGATCGTGGGTTCGGTGACCCTCCGTGGTTCCGGCACTGAAAGTGATCCAGAACCAGAATTCAGGCGTCGCCGAGATATGTCCAAATCCGCGCAGGTCGGGTCGGAGACCGACGTGGTTCGGCGGCCATCGAGGACGTGGCTCCGGCGCGGCCGTTTCAAAACGGTTTCGTTCGGTCGGCCGCACGCGGTGTGCTCACGTGTACGGGGATCCGGCGGTGGAGGTCCTCAAGCAGGTTCCGCATTGCTATGCGGAAGATCTCGGCCTGGTGGTCACCGAGGAAAGAGGTGTGCCCGAACACCTCCAGGACGACGAGACCATGCAGGTGTCCCCACGCGCTCAGCAGGAGAGCGGTCGCGGGGGGCGGCAGATATCCCAGACCGTAATGTGGCAGCTGTTCCAGGTATGCCCGGAGTGAGGACGAGAGCGCGGGGGTGTCGGTCGCGGCGAGTTGCTCCGTGGTGAACCCATCGAACATTTCGCGCTCGAAGATCGAGCTCATCCGGCGTGTCGCCTGGGTGGTCGGGCCCTCGACCGGCGCCGCGTAGTCCCGCAGTGGCGTTCCGTAGAGGAGCTGGAATCGCTCGGGATGGGCGATGGCCCATCGGCGGTAGCCCTCGGCCGCGATCACCATGCGCGGCAGGGCCGAGTCGTCCGGCACGGTGTCGACGGCGGCCTGCACGGCATCGGTCAAGTCGTCGTATGCCTTCGTGACGAGCGCTGTGACGAGGGCGTCCCGGTTCGGAAAGTAGTGGTAGAGCGCCTGAACGGTCATTCCGAGGCTGCGGGCGACCGCTCGCAGGGACAGGGCCGCGGGTCCGTGTTCGGTGATGTGGTGCTCGGCGGCGTCCAGGATCTCCCGGGTGGCAACGGCCCGGCGTCGCTGACGCAGGGAGGGCGGGGCTGTTGCGTGTTCGTCTGCGGGCATGCGGCGACCGTACGACGGTAACTCCGGCGGGGCATCAATGAATTGAGCACTGTCAGGAAAATCTCACACTGCCAAATCCTGTGCCGCCTTACTAACGTCGTTCGCGGCGACGAAGAGTGCGACACCGCACCTGCTTCTGACGGGGTGAAGAGACTCCGCGGAGCACCGCGCCGGCCCCCGTTGGTCAACTCCGGCCGTTTCGCGTCGTTTTCACCGTATGGACATCAAAGGAGATCGTGCGTGTTTGAACGCATAGCCGAACTGGCGATTCGCCGGTCTCGGCTGGTACTCGTCGTCGCCGTCGTGGCTGTCGCCCTCATGGGCGTCTTGGGCGCCGGCGCGTTCGGCAAGTTGCAGGGGGGCGGATACGACGACCCGGCCTCCCAGTCCTCCCGGGCC
>Ga0307512_10001669_pt1 | contig 30555 bp, 35 predicted proteins | sample 14_EM_MG_FD_200267 | JGI IMG/M metagenome (GOLD analysis project Ga0307512, IMG submission 200267) | Populus trichocarpa ectomycorrhiza microbial communities from riparian zone in the Pacific Northwest, United States - 14_EM | ecosystem: Host-associated > Plants > Roots > Unclassified | place... | reverse complement strand
ATGCATAAGTTTTGAAAATCGTTGAGCGATAAGTAGTAGCTATGATTTAACATCGCCAGGCGTTGTGTAAACGGCTTCAGCATAACTGCAGCCCCTGCGAAGAGTGTAACACACGTGTTCTTCTGATGGTGCGTAAATGTCACCACAAAGTAAAGGAGGTACGTATGCAACGCGACCCGTCGCCTGAGCGACGGGTAGCGTGTAATTCTCCGTCAGAGGGTACAAGGTTCCGTCAGAGCCGTCAGAGCCGTCCGGAACACCCGGGTGTTTCTGACGGAAACTAGAGTTGTTGCTGATGACGTACACGACTCAACAATCTTATGGAGAATTTGGGATCCAGAGCACAACATGGTAAAGGCTCAATCAGACGTGATTTTTGACAAAGACAGGAATGCATACATCTCGTGCCCGCGGTCGCTAAAACGCAAAAACTCGAGCGAAACTGAACAACCTGATATTACTGAAGAGATCACCGAAATGGACTTATTTGATCTACCGCAAGAAGAAATACACATTGAAGATATTGTTTTGAGTGGAACGGGTGAGAGCATGGACCATGGCCGCACTCGCTCTATGAGTGGAACGGAGGAACGCATGTCTCATGGCCTCACTGAAGATGCTCGCTCAGTAGATGACGGGAATCCTGCGGCTAGAGCAAATCCCGATCTTTCGTTAACTGGGCATACAAATAATGGGCACAAAGATTGAAGACCGCCTGATACAGGTGAGAAAGATGGCCATCATATATATACACATATAGCTCCTGACGAGGACGCTGATATATATACAGAAGGACAAAGCGGTCACTGTCCAACCCTCAAATCTCATAACATACAAGCCCCATCAAGAGACGAGGTTATTACCAATAGAAATACACGAAGACATTCACGACGAGTAGCCGCTGCTACCAAGAAAGCTACCAAGAAAGAAAAGAAACCCCCAGTACCTACAGATAGAGTTACACGAAGCAGAGCACGGGTAAATATCACCGAACTGATGAACACTGCCTTAGCATCGACTACCATAAACGACGATCCCCGGACTTACCAAGAAGCGATGCTCAGCCCACAAAAGAAGAAATGGGAAGCTGCGATCATGGACGAATACAACTCTATCATACGAAATGAGACTTTCTCACCAGCACAAACACATTTCGGAAATAAGCCAATTGGATCGAAATGGGTGTTCAAGACCAAAAGAAATCCCGATGGCTCAACACGGTACAAAGCCAGGCTTGTGATCAAAGGATATGAACAAATGGACTATGGTGAGATGTACGCACCCGTCGGCAAGCTTACTACCATTCGATTGCTAATAAGCCTTGCCGCATGAAATAATTTGAAAATCGACCATCTCGACGTAGTCACGGCCTTTCTTAATCCCGATGTCGACGATAATACTCTGTTCATGGAGCTGCCAGAAGGCTGGCCGGAGCACGGTGGACCGGATGAAGTCACAGTCGTTCAACTACGAAAAGCACTTTATGGCCTCAAACAGGTGCCACATCTTTGGTATCGGCATATCAACGCATTTCTCCTATCACTAGGCTTCATCCAATCAGAAGCCGATCCCAACCTCTATACACGAAACCTCGGCGAAATGCTCCTACTTCTCTACGTTGACGAAATGCTCTTGGCTTACGCACCAACTGCAGCAAAAGAGGCAGAGGAAATCAAGCAGGCTTTAGCTGCAACCTACATGATCACCAACCTCGAAACTGCTCGCCAATTCCTCGGCATCGAGATCCACTACGGAACAGATGGCTCGATCAGCCTTGGTCAAAGAGTCTTCATTGACTCCGTTCTCAAACGATTTCATATGGAAGCAGCTCACGGTGCTGCAACTCCACTCGACGACAAAGTTAAGTTAGGTCTTGCAGAAGAAGAAGAAGATGGAGAAATTGACCCCAAACTTTACCAAGCAATCATTGGATCTCTTATGTATATCGCGCTCGCCACGAGACCGGATATCTCATACGCTGTAGCAGCACTTAGTCGATACAATTCAAGGCCTTTCGCCAGACACTTAACAGCAGCACAACGCGTACTTCGATATCTCAAAGTCACGAAAGACTACCGCCTTCGCTACAATGCCGCCGGTCCAAACACTCTTATTGGTTATACAGACTCCGAATGGGCCAGCGACAGAGCAGATTGAAAATCTCAGGGAGGCCACATATTCATCTTGAACGGTACCATATCTTGGCAGTCACGGAAGCAAGACTTAGTTGCAACATCGACTTTAGAAGCAGAATATATCGCATGCTCGGAAGCCTCGAGAGAAGGAAGATGGCTGCTGCAACTTTGCAAAGATACTAAACGAAACGACGATGATAATGATGACGATAATGACGATGATAACGACGACGATAAGGACGACGATAACGAGAACAATAAACCACTCCCAATCCTCTGCGATAACGAGGGCGCACTTACTCACATCATCAATGGAACTATCAAAGCACGGACGAAACATATAGACGTTTGTTACCACAACAGTCGAGATCTACACGAGCGTGGAATAGTCAAGTACTCCTGGGTATCAACACAAGAAATCGTTGCCGATATCTTCACGAAAGCACTACTGCGAGAGAAGCACGAGAAGTTCACAAAGGCTATGAGTTTATGGTAGATTTGGAAGAATATGGTATTTGGGTATACTAGGACGATTGTACATAACTATGGAGTGCACTCTTTCCCTACCTACCACAGTCAATTAGGAGGAGGGTTTTAATGAGGCACCGAAAGATGTTTGATATGGACTCTATTTGGACTATATTTGTTTGGACTCACGGAGATATGGACTTGCTACGGAACACAGCAAGAGGGGGAAGTGTTGCATGTGTACTTGGATTGTGAGTCTCAGCGCCGTCTGATGTCTTGTATGAGAATGAAGACGTGTATGAAGATGGTGGCTGTATCAGGATATGCATCAGGACCAGGATGATGCGTCTCATGCTTGATGAAGCATACACGTACGCATGTGAGAGATTATACATATACGGTCCTTAGGCCCTCGAGATAGACAAGCCAATCAAAAAGAAGTCAAAGAAGCATCCAAAGTAACATAAAGAAATGTTTATGTTAGACGTCTTTATCGATGTTACCATACTCAGTACACCCAGAAACCCAAGCAACCGACATTCTCAGCAACCCACCAACCCGATTCCTTTCAGCTATCCAAACAGTAACCTGTATACACGGAGGAGATAAGACGAATGTCTGTACGCCCCCATTTCCCACTTCCTTGCCCACACATCTTAACCATACCGTAGCCGTCGCAACAGCATTTGCATTTTCCCCTCAGTACCTCTTCACCCTCTTCGACCTTCAGGAATTATTCATCGCCGAGTCCCCCGAGTCCGCCGATCCAACAGTACCACTCCATGCACTGCAAATCGATCTCGTCTGTCAACGAAGCGAGCCAAAAACTGTCACTTTCGTCTGCGGGGTAATAAAAAGATCAATCGAAAATGCCGTATCTAGATTCTCAAAGACCCCGATTAGCTGTCTCTGCCGTGAAGCTCGGGGAATGCGAAGACATGTCTGTACTTGAAGATGCTGGTAAGTCTATCTATCATCAGAGGTCTTTAAAAACATCTTCTTACTCGATAGTCACAGAGGCTCGACTATTTAGAAAAGTTGCAGACTTTCTTAGAAAACCGCGATCCAGAAGATCTCATCATTCATCGAAACCACTCCTTGCCGCCGTTCAAACGGTGACTTGCCTGTACAATGAGAAGAATGAGCTAAGAGGAATATTTGTACGTGCTAATTTACTCTTACAAATGCGTTCTTGCACACGCTAACCGAGTTACCACAATTATAGACGTTGGAACTGCTTTTGCGTTCTCGTATGAATGCTTGTTTACAGCAGCACACACCCTTGCCGAACCAAATAAAATTTCAAGTTGACCGACGTATTCATAACAGATCCGGTGGATCCGACGATCAAGCTAGAAGTTTTCGGAACGGACGAAACCCTTGATGTTGCAGTTTTAAGGTGCACCCGGGCGCATTTTTTTCGCCTTGTTTGTTTGTTTTAATTATTCTGCATTTACTCTAACTAGAGTATAGCAGTGCCCAATTTCCCCTCCCCCTCCTTCTACCCTTCTTCTCCTTTAACAAACGAAACATAAGTGAGTGGTAACGCACCGAAACCAAAGAAAGGAAAGCAAAGTGAACGACTGCTAGCTACACTTTGCTCCGCTCTGTTCAGCGGCGTGGGAGCTTCCCGACATCTGTGGCCGCCAGGAAGTCCATCACCGCTTGATCGCACATCTCTAGGGAGGACAACTCCGATATCTGTACGTGCCTGCATTGTTCTTTCAGTGACAACTCTATCTTCATACCATTAGGCAATTGTGGTCCAGCGAATTGAATTAAGAGAGCTTACAGTTCATCGGGGCAGATTGTACCCCTCTCCGGTTATATATCAAAGTCTGTGTGATGCCCCTACGGACGTGGAATTTTCAGGAGGTCCGGTTGTACTAAGCAATGGCCAGGCCATAGGAATGCTATTGGGGAGGAGAGGTTCAACAAATGCAGTTTTTTTAACAACCGAAGGTTTAGTCACAGCGCTTAGAGGCTTTGACTTAGATATGGGAAGAATCCGCAAGGAAGTAAGGTGGAGTTGGGGGGGTGAAAGCGTCATCTGTAATACGGATAGATCACGGGCAGAGAAGAGTACACAATACGGAGGATACGGATACGCAAAAGAAAAGACGGTTTGGAAACCGAAGGAACTAGCCATTTCAAGGAAGCGTTGGGTATGACTATAAAAAAAAAGAAAAGAAGAAGAGGGAACCGGGGGGAAGGGGGGGTGCTTGTTTTCCTTGTACTATAAATTTAATGATAGCCGCTCGAGCGTGTATACATACTAAGTAGGCATATTTATTGCTCTGCAGGGGGTAAAATGTCTCTTTTCTCTCATGAGATTTACCGCATACGAGCGTTCTGAGTCTCACAAAAACTGGCCATGGGTGATTATCGTTTTCATTATGATGACTAAATTTCTTCTCTACAACATAGGCTCGCCCTACTATAAATTCTAACACTGGAAGAAGATTCCAACTTAGACCTAATATCGCGATTGTAGTAGATGCGGGGGCTACAGCTTTTTTTAATTCCCCTCGAGCTCAAAAGTTGTAGTTGAAATCTAAGGTGAATGCACCAGCACAGCTTGGAAGTTGGGTTAATTCATGCCCTTTATGCGCGTTCCATTCTACGATAAATAGGCTAGCAGTCTCGTAATTCCTTTAAATGTACCGCGGGCCGGTTTGGCCATGGGGGTGGTGGAATACAAATCGATCACGTAAATGTCTTTGAATGTGTGAAGCAGTAGAGTAGGTGAATGTTTGTCCAACAGTGATCGTGGTCAGCAACCCGTGATCAAGAATTAATTTACGTTGGAGTGTAGATATCATATGATCACGGCGAGTAAGATTGTGATGATTTGAGAGCGTGGGCAGATAGATTGGAACGAATTGCGAAGTTATTGGGGTTTAGGGCGTTGACTCCATGGATCCAGCTGTCTCTGGGAATTCATTAGATGGCCTCAACCATATCGATATAATGAACATGATACTTGTTTCTCAAGATCTTCGCCTGCAAAACGGAGTAGAATTATAGGAATCATACATTATTGCTATGCGAACACTTGGGTTACCTAGTTCCGGGTCCTTGGCAGCGAGTTTATATTCGGAGTGGGAGGTTACACTATAACGAAGGATTACTTAAAAGATAGTCCGTTAAATGGGTCCAGAACTGACTCGCTGCTGAATGGCAGTAACTAGCTGAAATTGGTGCCAGGTGGATGCTGTTTTTTCTAGTTTAGCATCACCAAGAAAGCTTAAGCCCATACAGCTGTGCGCACTAAGCGCCGAGAGATGCAAATCTTGCTTATGAGCGATTGATTACGAACTTGTATACATGTATAGTAATGGCAAAGTGGCGATAATTTCAAGAACTTTCGATCTTGGGTGCAGCACCATAACGATCCATATTGAATATGTGTAGTTGAGGATTTGGGCTAGTTTGTCAGACTGGATCTAGGCAGGGAGAGATTGGGGTTAAATTTAAAGTGAAAAGTCTGAGGACAACCTGGAGGCGGTTGGGCTCGCATCTTCATGGGTGGGCCAATACGCGACGAGACTGATCGTACAAAGCAATCAATGGATGGACAGGCTGTACATAGATATTGCAAGGATATCGTTAGATCGACAGCAGAAGCAACCCACAAAACACTTCACTTTATGGCACTGTATGGTGAGGATACGGGGTGGTCAGTTATTTATAAGTAGACAGATCATGATAAGCAAAGGGTACTGCAAAAAGTAACACTACTCGCCTTATATCGAGTTCGCGGCATCAACTACCAGAGATGGGGTCCTTTCGTCCGAGGATCTAGTCGAAGGAAAAATTGAAACAGAAGTACCCCAAGTTACTGTCAGGATCCACTCGTAAAGCAAGAATCGAGAAAGTTATTGCAACCAAAGTAAACCCCAGCCTCGCTCTCTCTATCGTTGACACCGCCGGGAAGCAGTGGTGTGTGTTAAGGTAGCCATCACGCTGCTTCCTAACGCAGTCATAAGATTGAAAAGGATGTCCGGGAGCTTTGGGGGCAGAAAGATCATCATGCCCTTCATCTTCCAGACGTGGTGGTGTTAAGGTTGTTGTGGAGTGGTATTGATTGGCAGCAGTCAGTGAGGCTCTTGAGTGATGAGGAGAGATAGTCGAGAAGGAGAGGGATAAGAAACTGTGAAGCAATATCAGCCATTTTCTTCTAGCGTAGTAGGAAGTGTATCGTACTGTTACATTCAGCAAAGCAGGTATCGGATAAGCTACAGCAAAGTGGGGGGAAGTCGAAGAAGAGGTCATGTGACGTGCGCTTTAGGACATCATCCTACTGAGAGAATCCGGAGAAGTAGCCAGCGATCATTATAAAATCGAGGCTTATAAGAAGTATGTCTATTGAGTAAGTAGATGGTAGAATCCCACCGTTTGCAAAGCCCCAAGAGGCAGTATCGGTCGTAGATATATAATGCAGTTCATCTCCGTTGATCCAGGGTAAAAGTTCACGAAGCTATCGATCAAGTATGAAGTAAAGGAGATTTAAGGGTTCTCCAGTGCTCTACGTACGCCTCAATTGAGCCGTGGTTGAAAATGCAGTGATCCAAGCCCCAAAAGATGCCGGAGAAGCGCCCTAGTTCTCATTTCCAGAATTTCTCTTCGATGTAGTTCGCCAGCCTGCTCCCCACATCTTAGTTGACGGTTGGTTCAGGCACGTACATTTTAGTGCAAACATAAAGAATCAGTCTCTGCTCATTTCCCACCCATAAATTCTCAACTGTAAGTTTTATCGAAAGAGAAGAGGTTGAGTCTCGTTCTAGACTGAGAAATAAGTTTCGGCTGACTAGCTGAGTGAGGTTGCGAGGGAGGCTAGAAATCTGGGCACGAGCTCGAGTGCTATAAAGTTTACTTTATGGTAAGGTCAAAATTTCCTCACTATTAATTAGGCTCGATTAGGAAACTAGGTTAACTAAGCTGCATGTGATTGATTTGGAGGGATTGGTCGCTTAGTGTGTACTCTGGTGATAATGTATTCATATTCCCATGAATGAATTGGGCGAAGGGGATGAAGAAACTGGAGAGGCTAGTCACTCAACTGAGAAGTCACCTAGCTAGCTACTACGTCGGCTCTGATGGGTTTGTGAATACACTGTATATTTATATACTGCTCATGTGATGTCTTAACAAATCAATGAAATGAACTTTATGTCCCGTAGCGAAGCCCCAGTCCAAGAGAGGTTATGGGAATTCACTGAACACAGAGCACTTTAACTTACAATTCGGGGCATGTCATTACTCTAGATGGGCGGCTAACCGGGACTAGCCAGAAGGCCCATGGACTTGAAAACCGATCATTGGTATTTGGTTTGTCAGATGTGATTGTATCTCAATTCACTCGCTGCGTAGTCGCTGCATGCATCATCATACCTATTACAAGGCGTGGTGGCGGCGTTGCCGCCGATAGGATTCGAACTTCGCTGTGCTCAGGAGTTAATATGAAGATTTGGTTAGCGGTCGACAAAGAAGTTTACAAATCTCAAGTAATGAAGTAGGAAGGATTGGAGCACACGTGCGGTTCGCTCTGTATTCTGACTGTCTAGCTGTTATTCTGCAATCTCCAGCACCCTCGTTCTATCTCCAAACGTCACGTGGCAATGACGCGCGAGTCCAAGGAAAATGACGATGGTGGAAGATCACGATGGGACGCCACAGAACCGACGCACTGCCACATGCTGAATTCCGGCCAATGAGAATGCTTCGACACAAGATGTGTATATATATACAAAATATACAATAGTAAAGTCACGATGCATCCTGCAATACTACTGCCGGCCAAGATTCAGGACTCTGAGAGTAAAAGGTCGGATGTGCAGGTGGCAGGATGACTCAAATATATCAGGTACCACATCAATCTGTAGGAAGGTTCTTGCGGGCTTGCCAGTGCCAGTTTGTAGAGGAAGGCGAGATGGTAATAGAACTTCTGGGCAATCGTGAAGCGACAACAGGGCGCGGACCAGATGAGGTACTGGCATAGAGTTCATGGGAACTGAGAGCAGCGGGCCATGGCTACGAAGAGCATACAGGCGAGGGGAGCTAGAAGCAAAAAACCATCCATCGCAGCTAGAAGAGAGCGGTAATTAACTAAAAACTACCGACAACTAGAATAACAAAGCAGTGGGAGTGTCAGGAGTCTGCTGCTGTGTTCGAGTGTTCGGCACAATTTACATGTACGGAACGGCAAAATGCGAATGTGGCGTGCTTACGCTCAAAGTTTCTTGGTATATAACAGAATATTCATGACCAGGGCGATATGAGAGGGTACATTGAGGTACACTAATATCGTCGATGTACATAGAATTTGCAATCATGGGTATCGTTTGTCAATATCACATACAAAATAGTTTCGTCCACTTTGGCTTCATCATGTCCCAAATGAAGAAGCAAACAAGAACATCTTATTGCGTCACCGGTGTGTCATGTGCGCTGGCGGAACGGTAGGCTCATCCAGATAATGTGGTATCACAACACACACGCTTGGCTGCCTATGTCTCAGTTTGCTTTTCTTTGGGACGAAACGCAACCATTTGAATCGGACGAATCCTTATGAGCATGCAATCTGAGGCTCAGTGATGGTCTCGACCATGGGAGTTGACCACTGAAACATTACTACCTTGTTACCTCCATGCAGTCTCATCAAATTTTCCACTTGTGCTTCTACACTGTCTGTTATCCAATTGGCCCCTGAACCGAAATTATATACTCCGTTAGTTGCCCATGGAAGACTGCCAGGCTCCGTGCCTTGACATCAATTTTAGTTCACCATAAACCTCACTTGAAGCATTATGTCTCCACACTTACTGCTTTCGCAGGCTAAATGGATGCTATGGAGCATACTCTTTGCATTGGTTATAACTTCTACACCATCAGCAGCCTCGACCGTACCTGCTCCTGAGGAGAAGCTACGAGATGGAGATGAGTTTGCGAACAATCTTCTTTCTGATTTGGCGCCGTTACTTGCGCTGTAGGCTGCTCGTTGCCTCGATGCTGGGATCAGTTGCTGATAATATCATAGTTTCGGAGAGAGGTTTGATTACACGTTGCTGCATTTCCTGTCTTATCTAATTACTTGAAAGGTTTGCTCAACAATTCATGAGCATTTCCACCAGCTGGCTTGAAAGCATCATCTTCGCAATAGCCCCCCTTGGGGTCATCACGGTAAGTGATTCCTTCCATGGCTACCTGTGACACGTCTCTAATATTAATAGGCAATCGTGGGTATACATTCCTAGCTGGTATAATGCTATAGCTATGTAGTACTGCTAAACATTCATGATCAGGAGCGATAAGGGTCGGCGGTCCACGGTGGTTACGCAACCTTATAGGTAGGGCCAGGGAGACTCGTGCCGCCGCGGAAGTTGAGTTGATGTCGTCAACGTCTCACGAAGGTAGGCATAGCTTTGTCACGCTGAGAACACCGATTAATATGACTGGGGGGAAGTTTGTGAGATTTGGAATGGCGACGCGATCGTTCGAGTGATGGGCTCCCCTCGAATTCAGCAATTGCTTTTCTTTCAAGGGCTTTCAGAAAACTTATCCAAGGTTACGGAAGATAAAACATGCGAAGACGCCAAAAGCAAGCTCGAAACATTTGGAATGTTTACCTTAGAAGAGGCAGCAAAGCAGAATCTAATGGAGAGGAAGCCGAAGACCAGTTTATTTACCTGTTATAAAGGTTGGAGGAAGGGCTTTTCCGGTGCGGAGCTTCTAAGATACCTACTACGGAAGCATTCGAACTCTGATGGAGAGGACGGTGAAGCTGGCAAACCCCCGCCAAACGAAGAGGAAACCCAGGAAGAGGTCATGAAAGAAGCTCCAAATATTTCTCTTAACATTGCTGGGAGGGCGGAGACCTGGGAACTCGCTTTGGCTACGATATTTGGGTTATTAGTTCAAATCGCTGTGCTAGTGGTGACTGGGATAATCACCTACCATCAGCAATGGAGCTTCAAGAAAGGCGGAATTACTGTTCAAAAATACTCCTATCGTATGTACACCTTCTCCGACCAGATAAGACTTCCGAGACTTACAGATTGGCGGTGAAGCATTAAATGCAGCAGGTACCTTATTACTTGTGGTTGGGATGTTTATTTCAGCATCAGTCATCGAGAAAAGCACCCATGAAGAAAGGTGGATAAAAACTGGAAGATCCCGGAAGGCGAAACTTTTCATCATTTGGTAACCAACCCTATCGTTTCCAGCAGCATCATCAACTAACTTGGATTAGGTTGCAGAGGGGTCGTGTAATCAATGATCAAACCTTTGACTCGTTTGCACTGATAACGAAAGGCCCCGTGAGTGTGGTCAGTACCTCTCGGCGACGACGTGGCGACAAGACAAATGAATCTCATTTCGTGCCGTTTATGCATTTCTTTGCCACATTGGGAACTGTCTCCAGTGTAGTTGGTTTCATTATGCAGTTCATGGGTCTCCGTGGTATGCATTGGTATATCTCCCAACACTGCAGTGCAACGATCTCCAACTAACTCAGGCAACGAGCGTAGGTCAGCTTCAACAGCACAGTTGTCAGCAACAGTTCTCATGACTATCGTAAGAGCTCTGCTGCGACGGGAAATTTCTAAGCGTCCATCGGCATTCAGGCTGGCTAAAGAATTTGAGTTGGAATGGTTGTCGACCGCTCTCGCTAAACATGAGGGTGACTTCGGTACCTACTATAGTAATATCTCAAGGCAATACGCCAAGAATGACCCGCCGTTTACTTTCAGGGTTGTTACTGTGCGAGATGAGCGGCCACAGATAAAATCATTACCTCGCGATACACAGCAGTCAGTGGGACAGGACACAAAGGGATTGAATGTAGGCCGCATTTGGCCAATCAGATGTTTGATGGCTCCGAGAATTCATTCCTCCGGTCATCCCTGCGAGGAGCCTTCGGATGCAACGGTAGTGTCATCCCAATTGATTAAAATACGACAACGTCTCGGAAAATTAAGCCAATGGACCTGCCCAGCTTCGGATGCTGCCATTGCTACGACCAATGCTATCGAAGTGGTTATGAACATACTATTTCCGTCCCGAACAGATCCGCTCGAATGGTCGTTGGATATACATTGCAATGTCGGAGACTGGAGCGGAGACCACATGATCCAGTTAACTGTGCAGAAGAAGTCTGGCTCTTGGTCCACAAGCGCTTCTGAGATTGAGGCTGTGCTGTCTCTCTGGTTGCAGTACGCACGGAAATTAGAATCGAAACGCCAAGCCCCGAAGGTGAAAGACAATAGTATGGAAACCGAGTGGTTAAGAAGGGAGCCACGGAAACAAAACATGCGGTTTCTTGGGCCAGATACCATTCCTTTACGCCGCGATCTGAGATGGTGGGTGCCGCACGGTGCCACTTCATTGCTGGAGGTGACCAGTGCAGAATTAGTCATCGATATCATGCACACTGCTCAAGCCGAACCCGGTCACTATATTATCGACTATCACAGGATCACAGGCCTACATGCACCGGTGATCCAGTCTGTCTCCCAATGTTCCCCGGATCGTTCATGGGAATCCAATCCTCCAGTGGCAGTCAGATTTGGTTGCAGCGCGGTATCACTAGATGAACTTGGAACAGCTGGAAAGTCTGGAGAGGGTACCCAAGGCACCAGCGGAGATTCCCCAACAAACTTGAAAGAAACATCCCGCGACACGAAGAAAGATAACGCCAGGGCACTTGCAATAGTTACATCTACCTCCACAGAGATTTTGTTTGCACAGCATATCTTTGCTGCCTTCATGACAAAAGTGTCCAAGGAGTTGGGAAGAATCGGAGGTGAATCAAACGCCTCTCAAGCGACAAGGACTACCCGTCCTTCTGCATGGCAACATTTCCGCTTGGATAACACCGTCATTTCCCAAATAGCCCTGGGGATTCAAAATGCTGGACTTGCTGGTAGCCTGGAAGAAGCGTATATCTGCATTATTCCGCCATTGAGCTTGCACCAGAAACTTCCAGTAGGAGCAGTTGTCGATATGATCCTGAAGAATATCGAGAAATATGAGACTGTTCATGATTGGGCAAAATGCGCAGAGAGTTACGGAGAGCTACTAGATGTTTGCAAAGAATTTTGTGCAGAGCGCTGTCCGTTTACAACCAAAGCGACCATGGCAGCTGTAGAGTATATGCGACGGATCGACGACATGCTCAACGTGATGGCGGCCTCTGCGGAAAATCAAGAATCCAATTCATTAAAAAAATCGAAGGAGGATTTGGACAGACGCTTACGAGCTATCAAAGACATTAAGTACTTCAACATTCTCTGGAAGGGTCTTTACAAGTTGCAGCACCGGCCTGAGGAATTTAAAATCCTCTTGCCTCCAAAAGCGGGTAAAACGGATGTACCAACCACTAGTTCGACAGATAAAGTGGATGCAGCAGCCATTGGTTTGCCCAAGGATGTTCTCGAGCATTTTGGTCACTCCGAGCTCCATGGTAAAATTAGTAAAGGGATAAGACATTGGATGCCAGGCGGTACGGGGAGCAAAGGATACGTGACTGAACAGGATATTCTTGGTTGGACTCCTTTTCATTATCTGGCTTGCCAACCTCATTATCCACCGTCATTTGTTGACGAATGTGCCCGCTATCTTATAAACCATGGAGCGGATCCGAATGCATGCGATATATCCGGGAGAACACCTTTGCACTATGCAGCCCTGAGAGAGAAGCCAACAATCGGCAAAATCTTGGCTAAACAGCCAGAAGTTGTAGTCAACGTCCAAGCTAGAGACGGAACAGCCCCACTACATTATGCTGCCAAACGCAATAATGAACTTGCCAAGCCATTGCTTGAGGAGAACGCGCAAGTTGATGTACAGGATAATACCAATCGGACACCTCTACATTGGGCCGCCCGTTACAACAACCCCGAAGCTGTTCACTTGCTCCTACAATTCCATGCCCTGGCAGACATTCCAGATATTCAACAACGGACAGCCTTGCATCTTGCAATAATAGCTGGAAGTATCAATTGTGTCAACGCATTGCTCCAAGAATCAAACCCGGAAGCAAGTGAAAACAACGGCCGGACAGCTCTGCACCTAGCTGTATTAAAGAGGAAAAAGGAGATTGCGGAGATTTTACTGAAAAAGGGTGTTCAAAAGCAGAGTAGGGATAATGAAGGCCACACGGTGTTACATACTGCTGCCCTTAACGGTGATAAGGATATAGTATGTCTACTTCTTCAGCATAATATTAGTCTCTTGGAGAAATGCGGTAATGAACAGACCGTGCTTCACCTCGCCGCTCAGAACGATCACGATAAAGTAGCCAGATTATTGCTCGAACACAACGGTGTGGACAAGCAAGCTAAGGATAAAATCGGGAGGACTCCATTCCATATTGCGGCAGCCCATCATGTGGATGTCATTCAGCTGTTTCTCGACCACAAAGTGGAAAAGGAAATCAGAGATAATGAAGGGAAAACAGTACTGCATCTTGCAACCGCGAGTGGCCGTGAGGGCAACGTGAAGCTATTGATCGACAATGGTTTCAATACTAATGCGATTAATAATGCTGGCGAATCACCTCTTCATATAGCATGTAGTCAAGGCAACATATCGATAACGACATTGTTACTTTGCCATGAATCCCGTGAAACGATTAATGCTTCAAATAACGGCGGACGAACCCCAATAAATGCAAAAAACCTCAAGGGACGGACCGCACTGCACCACGCTTCTAAGAGAGGACACGATGAAGTTGTAAAGCTCTTACTCGATTATGGCGCGCAGGTTGATCTTCAGGATCAAAACGGAGACACCGCTTTGCATATCACTTGTGTTCCGTGGAGAAATACTGGAGAAATCCCCGAAATTCTTCTTCAGCGTGATGCTACGGCTAACATACAGAACAAACATGGCCACACTGCCTTGCATTATGCCGCAATGAAGGGAGATTCAAAGCTAGTCCAGCTCCTCCTTAAAAAGAATGCAAGCGTCAACATACAGAACCAACAGGACCAGACTGCCTTGCATTACGCCTCAATGAATGGAGATGCAAAGCTCGTCCAGATCCTCCTCGAAAAGAATGTAAGCGTCAACATACAGAACAACAAAGGCGAGACTGCCTTGCATTCCGCTGCCAGGTTGGGGGATTCAAACCTCGTCCAACTCCTCCTCAAAGGGAGCGCGAGTGTAGCGAGAGATATAACAAATAGGAAAGGACAGACGGCACTACACCTAGCTTCTAAAACGGGACACGAGGAAGTTGTGAAGTCGTTGGTCGGAGTTGATTCAAGAGGGTCGATCGATGTCCAAGATAATAATGGAGACACTGCCTTGCATCTCGCCTGCGCCGGATGGAGACCCACGGAAGGAACTGTAACAACCCTAATCCGAGCGAACGCTGCTATCGTCTTGCAGAACAAGAAAGGCCAAACTCCATTGCATTCCGCCGCGAAAAGCGGGCAAACACCACTCCTCACACTCCTTCTTGAACATGGCGCTAATATAGATTCCACGACTAGCAAGGGACGAACGGCACTTCACCTTGCTGCTAAAAGAGGATACAAGGACGCAGTGAAAGTTTTAGTTGATCGTCTCTTGGCCTCGTCAATAAATCTGCAAGATAAAAACGGAGACACCGCACTACACTTAGCCTGCGAGCGCGGCGGAGAAGAAGTTATTGAGACCCTGATCGAATATGGCGCTTCTGCTACCATTCAGAATAACGACGGTCACAACGCCATCCACCTGGCTGTTCTTCGGGATGATGAAGAAATGGTTGAGAGACTCCTGAGAGCTGGTGGATCTCTCATTCAAAAAAATAAAGTCGGCCACACTCCCATCTTCCTGACTTTGGCTTCAAGAAATCGAGATATAATAGGGCTCATGCTTCGCCACCGAGACCGAGCGGGTCAAACCGTCAATACAACCGCGGCCATTTGCGGCGCAGCCCTGCACTCTGCAATCACTAAGGGATATTCAGATATTGTGGTGGATTTTCTTGATGCCGGGGCAGATCCTTACGCTCTGGACGACCATGGCTGGACAGCTATTCTCTGTGCGTCGGAGTCACACCAGCTAGATATGCACCCTAAACTTACCGAACTCGCCTCAATGTCGGAAGCCATACCTAGACCACAACGCCCTACTGCATGGAGTGAGTGGAGGAAGGGCAGACGTGTCACACTTCACAATGACGAGCTAGCTGCTAGTGTGCTAGCACCAGCGTCAGGTACGTGCAGCACAACCTACTTCATTTCCTAAGTACCAACGAGCTAACGAGCCTTCAGAGCTCTGGGCTAGACACCTTGTTTTGGCAAATCATCCACTCCACCCAGTTTCAAACAACAGTGACCCAGCTGCAAGGTATTTCGAGATTGAGGTGCTGGAGACTGACCCAGAAGGGTAAATGATAACCCATTACCCAAATCAAATGAGTGTCTGTTAATATTGAGATTACTTCAGAATTGTCGGACTAGGCCTGTGCAATGGCTTTCCCGAGCATTACAATAGAATGCCCGGATGGGATTCCGACGCTTGGGGTTATCATGGGGACGACGGGAAAAAGTTTGCAGGATACGGGTGGGGAACCGATTACAGCGTGACTTACGGGGTCGGAGATATTATCGGCTGTGGGGTTGACCAGAATGGCCGCCTTTTTTTCACCAAAAATGGCAAGAATCTCGGTATACTTCTTTCAACCCCCGCGCAAACTTGGGGCTGACGATGTTTGGCTAGGCACCGCCTTTGAAGACGTTTTTGGACAGCTTTTTCCTATAGTAGGAATGGCCGAAAGTTGTCGCATTATCGCGAATTTTGGATCTGGGGGGCGGCCGTTTAAGTACAAATTCGATATGGGCATCACGGAGCTCCAAGACGAAGTAACATTTGGTGAATCTAATGCAGTAGGCGAAATTGAATTGGATGCGGAGTGAGTTACGGACATATTGTGAAGGCAGAGATGAGGGGTGTTTAGTATCGGTCGGATTTCTTAATTAGCGTTCGTAATGTATTTATTAAATCATGAAGCTAATACCCTTTTGTGAGACCGTTTGTAACGTGATTAGTTAGTTTTGTGTGCTCCCAGCCTTTACTACCTACAGAATGTTGAAGGCCAAAGCAGGGATGTGTGCCACATTGTGCGGTGGTCGGTGTTTCCTCAATCTACATATGTACCTAAAGACGCTTGATATTAACTTAAGTACTTACTGGGATTGTTACCGAGTGATATCTTACGAAACTGTCTCCGATCGCCATACTTTATACCTACCCCACTCACCTCCTCAGTCTCAGCCCCAGCCGTTCTCTCACCCAGTTTCACAACCCCGCAACCCCGCGCTGCAATACCGACCTTCCACTACAATTCAAGCCTACCCACAGCTAGCAGTCTCCAATAACAGAACCGAACCTCGCGAGTTCGACATTTTGCACGCCGCCCCTAGCTTTAGCTCAACATTCTACCAGCACTATCTCGCGGATCTTGCTCGCATCCAACGGGGCAAACCTCAACGTGACGACCACTTCCACTCGGATATAAGGCACAGAACTAGAATTGTGGCGAAGTTACTGGTGAGAGAGCCACGGGTTCCCGCAGTGGCTTACGCACGTTATTTCTGTGTCTTATTACCGAGTAGATGCGGTACTATTCAATGTCTATTCATGAACTTGAAGCGCTCGATGCCCCAACGCCACGAAAGTCACACTCTGCAGTGCGCTGATAAGGAAGTACTGTAAACTTGGCTATACCTCTTATCAATAAGATTGCAGCGCACTTACTCCTACGTTCTCTGAGAAACTTGTGGGCCGTTCGCGCAGAGCTCCCAGGGAAATAGAAGGGCTCAGCGATCGCAGAGGCTGGCCATCCATCTGTATGTTCGGCTAAGAATGTCATGGATCTTGTGGATTTGTTGCTTCCATAAAGCGTACCTCTCTACTCGTCGGATTTTCAAGTCTCCGGACATGTCATTATAAGCGCCTTGGCGACACATCAATTTACAGTGACTACTCATATAATTTCCATGATTACACATTACTTACAGTCATATGACTACTAATCTAAACCAAATGCAGAAGCAATGAGATTCAGTAACAAATACCGCGCTATGCTACCATGAAATGCACTGGTGATTTAAGGCCGCAGGGCACCAAGGTGGGCATGTTGGCAGCGAGATATCGATATAATCTGACCTTATCAAAGCCATCTAATCAACGACAAGGGTGTCCGGAGACTTGAAATTCGGGGAGTACTGACCACTCAGCTTTATACTAGAGTATAGACTATCCTTCCTTCCACTCTAAAGGATCTCAGACCCAAGATCCGAAACGGAACGGCCATAATGACATAAATCTTATCAGGGAATTTGAATAACGCAGATATAGTGTCTTTTGGGATATGACTCCCATACCAAATATTATCCATGACTGACTCTACCGGTCTCGAGATTCGTCATTCAAACTGCTTCGATGAAAATAGACCATTAAGACGTAAACGCTTAATATCTAAGACACTATACAATATTGTGGCGAAGTGACTAGGCCACAGGCTCAGCAGTGGCTTACGCGCATTACTACTGTGCCTTATTAACAGGGGTGGTTACGATAGACCAATATTTCTCTTACCAAGAATCCTAAAGTGGAGTTGAGACGCACGAACGTGGCTTATAGGCTTCCTGATTTGGGGTGCAAGTAGCTACCAAGTCTAAGACGAGTTATTTAAGCCTGGTGATGATAGGTACTTCAGTTACTAAGTCCTAGTCGAGCGAGGAATATAGCTTTTCTATAGCTTTTTCTTTCAACTTGTGCTGAGTGATGGTTACTCTGCCGCTGGTGATGACAAGAGGCTGATTTGCCATTTTTGGCGTGGCGGGAAGTCCCCTGGCGCCCAATGTTGGACACTCGATTTTGCCATCACAAAGACTTAAGTTACATATTTTACATATGTTTCAGAGATTCGGAATTATCCGCTCGCGGCAGAAGTCAGTACATACATATTCCAACTGAGGTTCGAGGTTTCGGGCGCTAAGTCGTTTCGTTTCGGGGGTGGTGGATTAATAGTTATGAGGAGGTTGGATATGCAAGTTGCAAACTACCATCGAGGACGAAGGACAAAGATACTGATTGGTAGCGGTCAGACTAAACCTATTCCTGTCAAAACGGATGGTATTGGGTGACGCTGTGGCTGGCGATAAGTCGAGAATATATACTAGGTGCGTATTTTGACTCCCGCGCTTGCTGACAGATTCTTCAGGAATCGGAAAATAGAAATATCGCCATGTCTCGTCGCCAGCCTCGTGTGGCTACGCTCATTGCTTGCGTTGGCTGTGCGAATGGAACTTCTTTTTTCCAGATCCCAGGCGCCTCATGGTTATTTCGGGATGGTGGCACTGGGTTTCACAAAGTCTACCCCTCCAAACAGCATCTCTGACAATATGCACCAACACCACGTTTGGGATCTCATCCACCATTTACTCCCATACCACCAGCTTCACCACAGTCATTGACGATGATGGAATTACGCGACGCACAGTCGACTTTACTGTACCTAGATGATGCAAGCAAGATATCCCAGTAGACTGGTAGTCCTTATTTGCTAGAATTCGTCTCTGTCTCAGCGGCATGTCCTCTGGTGCAGCGTATATCTCTCCGTGTTCCCCCCCAACTCCTGTTAGTCTTTCCTCTCACCTACCCCATCTCCTTGACGCACATCATTCTTGGCCTTGATCTTCTTTTCTTTCACTTCACCACCACCACCACCACCACCACCGTCTCTTCTCTCTATAATTGATCCCAGGTGGATTGGTATTTGATTGCAATTACTATTCCTCTTTAATACTTCTTAATTCTGCTCCGGTAGCTTTTCAATTATCAACTTCACCATGACCATCTTCAGGAAACTCTTTGCTTGTGCGCTCGCATTCAGCGGTCTGGTTGGAGCATTCCCTCTCACCCGACGACAGGGAGGTGGACTATCGGACATTGACATCCTAAACTTGTACGCCACTACTCTCCCACTGTACTGAACCCACTAACAACGCCCAGCGCCCTAACCCTCGAGCACCTCGAATCAGAATTCTACAAGCAAGGCTTCGCAAAGTTCCCCGCCTCCGAATTCCAAGCCCTAGGCCTCGACCAAGCCGCCATCGACGGCCTCATCGCAATCGGCGAAACCGAAGCAACCCACGTCAAAGTCCTCACCAAAGCCGTCAAAGACAGCAAGGGCACCCCCGTAGAGCCATGTACCTACGACTTCAAACTCACCACCGCCGCCTCAATGATCCAAACCGCACGGATCCTAGAGGCAGTCGGGATCAGCGCCTACCTCGGTGCCGCACCATTGGTAAAGGATAAAGCTATCCTCAGCGCCGCAGCATCAATCGTCACGGTCGAGGCCCGCCATCAAACGTTTATTCGCACTGCACTAAAGGCTAAGCCAGTACCGCAAGCCTTCGATGCCGCAATTGGCCCGCTGCAGATCTTTACCCTCGCCTCATCATTCATTGTGTCGTGTCCCAAGGTATCGGACCTAGGGCTAACCGCGCTTCCACCTCTAAACGTCCTCGATGCCGGCAACGTCCGCTCCGGATCGAGTCTGAAGATGATTGTTCCCGATGCCCAGCCCGGGCTATCGTGCTCGTTCACTACCGGCGATGGAGGTCTGCAATTCTCGGCATTCGAGAATGGCGCGTGTGTTGTACCCGACGGAATCGGGGGTGAGACTTTCTTGACAGTTACGACGGAGAAGGAGGGCGCTGGAACGCTGGCGGATGATAAGATTGTTGCTGGGTATGCCCCCCCCCACCTTAACCCCGAGTGGATGAGATGCTGATTGTGTGCGTACAGACCGGCCGTCTTGGTTCTTTCATAAACCCTCGGTGTGTGCGTGTGCGTGTGTGCGATAGATGTAGCTAGTATCTACAAGTGTACTATGTAAATTAAGTTTGATACCCGACTTGCTTCTTTTTCTTCTTTGTTTCGCTTACGATTCTCTTGTTTTTTTTTGTATTATACCCATTATAATGGGTGGAATGGGTGTTGTGGGGGTGTAGAGGGCGCGAAGGCCCAGTAAGGAGTTGAATAAAGGTGGACTTGATGTCATCACTACCAGAGTGTGAATAATGATATTCCGTGATACTTTCGTTTCCCGTTTGGTGAAGAGTTAGGGTTATTGATGTAGTTTCGGTCAGACGCTTCTTCCCGCTGCGCGGAAGCCTTGTTGGGTGAGCGTTTAATCGAGACTGTTAATATGGATTTAGATAAGATGAAAGTGAAAGGAGGTTGATGGCATCATGATTCTGTCACTCGAGACACAATGGCCTTTTTTCTTATGGAAGCTATGGTGTGGTGTGAAGTTAAACACTAAGATTCTGATGCTTATAAACAACGGCACAGAAACTCAGAATCCGGAGAGTTCATCCATTCCCGATCAAAACCACCGTTTCCAGCCCAACTAAAGAGTAATAATACACAAATTAAACAATACCCTACACAGCAGCTTTCAGGGACCATCTATAATCCACCAATATAGAGCAGCGATCAAACCCACATACCAAAACACCCATATACTCCGATTCCAAACCCAATCTAATTCCCACCCTCCACCTCTCCCTCGCCCTCCCCAACAATCTCCAACTCCTCTCCACCCCGCGCAACCTTAACCCTTGCCACCATCCCACCCCGAATCTCACCCGTAATCAACCGATCCGCAAGCACCTTCGCTACCTTCCGCATAATCAACCGATTCAGCGGACGGGCACCATACTTCACATCATACCCCCTCTCCGCCAACCACTCCTTCGCGTCATCATCAACCTTTAGTACAATTCTACGCTCATCGAGTTTGCTTTGTAGCTCTTTGAGTCGAATATCAACGATATCCCGAATCGCCTCCCTAGACAGTGGAGAGAAGATAATAAAGTCATCAATCCTGTTCAAAAACTCCGGCGCATACGCAGCCTGCACCGCATTCATAACCGCCTGTTTTGTCTCCGGTGCAAGTGTTTCCGAGGGCGGGGCAGCGATCAGCGCGTCCTGGCCAAGGTTGGAGGTAAGAACTATGATGGTGGAAGAGAAGTCAACTTTCCGGCCCTGAGCGTCGGTAAGAAAGCCTTCGTCCAGGACTTGCAGGAGGAGGGATGAGATGTCGCGGTGAGCTTTTTCGAACTCGTCGAAGAGGAGGACGGCATATGGTTTGCGTCTGACGGCTTCGGTGAGTTGTCCGGCATCTTCGTAGCCTACGTACCCCGCTGGTGAACCGATCAAGCGGGAGATGGTGTGTTTTTCTTGGAATTCGCTCATGTCGAAGCGGAGGACTGCTTGTTCTGGATCTGGGGGTTAGTGATTTAGATGGAATAGACGACGGGGAGGGAAAGTACCAGTGCTGAAGAGAAACTCTGCCATCTTCTTGCAGAGCTCGGTTTTACCGACACCTGTTGGTCCTAAGAACTGGGTGGTATTAGCATATTAAGAGTCAAAAGGTGTCGTAGGAGGGACATACCATAAACGATGCTGTAGGCCTGTGCTCAGAAGTGAGGCCTGCACGCTGAAGTCGGACTGCATCTGCTACAGCCTTGAGGGCCTCGTCTTGACCCCGAACGCTTTGGCGGAGTATTTCTTCCATATTCATAAGTTTCTGGATTTCACCGGACATGAGCTTCGTAGTAGGGATGCCGGTGCTCTTAGATACGACTAGCGCTATGTCATCGGCATCAACGGAGTCGTGGAGGAGGGAAGAGCCCTTTATAGGCTGCTGTCCATCCTTGGGAAGCTTCGCTTCAAGTTGTGGGATAGTAGCGTACTGCAGCTTACTCGCCTTTTCGAATAGTCCTAGTCGACGTGCTTGCTCGAGTTCAATCCTAGCCTTTTCAAGATCTTCTTTAGCGCGTTTGATTGCTTGAAGCTCTGCACGCTCTTTCTCCCAGTGCTCAGTAAGTTCCTTGAGTTGGGCATTCTTTTCTTTGAGCGTAGCTTCAAGCTTGGCCTTGCGCTCCTTCGACATTACATCGGTTTCTTTGCGCAGGGATTCAAGCTCGATACGAATCGTTAGGATAGTGCGGTCGAGTTCCTGGATTGCATCAGGGCGGGATTCTTGCTGCAAGCGGAGAGCTGAGGCAGCTTCATCCACCAGGTCGATTGCTTTGTCTGGGAGGAAGCGGTCGGTGATGTAGCGATTTGATAGTGTAGCTGCGGCGACAAGCGCGCCGTCGGTGATGCGGACTCCATGATGTACTTCGTACCTGTCCTTGATACCTCTCAGGATACTGATAGTATCCTGCACCGACGGCTCGTTAACAAGCACCGGCTGGAACCGTCGTGCAAGCGCAACATCCTTCTCAATCTGTCTGTACTCCGCGAGTGTAGTCGCACCCGTACACTGCAGCTCCCCTCTAGCCAGCATGGGCTTCAACAAGTTCGAAGCATCAATACTCCCCTCCGCCTTGCCCAGTCCCAGTAACGTATGCAGCTCATCAATAAACAATATAACCTCCCCATGCGCATCATGTACCTCCTTCAAAACCGCCTTCAACCTCTCCTCAAAATCTCCCCTAAACTTCGCCCCCGCAATCAACTGTCCCAGATCCAACGAAATCACCCGTTTGTTTTTCATACTCTCCGGCACATCGCCCCCCACAATCCTCTGCGCCAACCCCTCCAGAATTGCCGTCTTTCCCGTCCCCGCAGGCCCAATGAGAACCGGATTATTCTTGGTCCGCCGCGAGAGGATCTGGATGGTCCGTCGGATCTCCTCGTCCCGTCCGATCACAGGGTCGAGTTTCCCGTCGCGGGCCCGAGCCGTGAGATCAATGCCGTACTGTTCGAGTGCGGGCTTCTGCTCGCCACCGCCAAGGTCCATGCGGTGTGTTCCACCCGGCGGGTGTGGTCCTCCACCGCGGCCATAGTTTGCGTAGTTCCGTGCGAATGCAGTAGGTAGGAGTCTTAGCTGTTGTTGCGATAGTGCAGCAAATCTCGATACAGTGGCGGGGTTTGGAAGTCGGACATGTCTGGTGGAGCGCGAGAGGATGGGGCGGAGAATTGGTCGTGATCGTGATAACATTAGTTGTAATTAGTTTTGATTCTCGAGAGGCGGAAGAGAAGAAAGTCGTGAAGAAACGAGACAAACGAATGTGAGGGGAGGCGAGTATATCAATGGCGAAAGTTCGTGGAGTGTTCTGGACATTTCTCGAATGTCGCCAGAGTTCGACAGGGATGACGTGCCCGAAATTTTGAGGGTAAGGTCATTTTTTTCAGAGTGTAGAGCGAGTTGAGCCACCACGGCCACGTTTAGTCCTATTACGGTAATGATAGCCGCATTTAAACCTCTTCTGGAGCATACTACTAGATCTAGTCTAGTTTGTTGTTTTTAGTTTAGCACTTTAGTCAGCAGACCTACCGATAAGATAAGATCCGATAACCTGGCTCCTCGTGATCCCTAGACTTACATATTCGCAGAGCTAGAGACCCCTCTCCCTCTTCCTCTTGCTCTTCCTCTTCGCTCTCTACCGATACGTAGCGATTGCGGATAAATTGATAAAATTTCGGGTTTGCTGCCGGCGCGGAACGCACCTGTTTGCGGAACGGATCAACTATTTAGCCTAATTGGGTGAAGCTCCGGTGGTTGAGAACTCCACCAATGGCTGACGTCAAAAAGCATGTGAAGATGTCGAGGAGATGATCTTTGCAGCATTTGGTCCTGCATAGTACGAAACTTGAGGTTATTTTGTCCTCATTCTTTGCCGCTACCTGCCGTCCTCCAATCGAAATAGCTTGATAAGGCTTATCCATTGCACTTCAGCGATTCCGATAACACACGTACGATCAACACATATATGAAACCCAATTAGGTTGCCTGCCGCCTGGTGGATTAGGTACTTTAGTGGGGTCCTCCGTTTCAGGTGAGGGTGACTGAAATATCATGTTGATATGAGGATATTTGTTGGCCATGGTACCCCCTCAAACTTATGACTATCTTGCCACTATCACTCACACAAATCATTCAGGCAGATTTGACACCATTGCAGCAGACTGCAATGGTGACAGTTGAGACACACTATCCTCAGTTGAAATTCTCATGCCACAGTAACTAGTCAGGTAGGAGGTTTTAAGTATTCTCACAATCAGCATTTTGGAGACTCTTGTGCAATGCTGCAAAAACTAAAAACTCTTTACCTTCACAGCCAAATAAAACACTACATAGCAGTTATTCTGTGATAGGGTTATCACTTCTGGGAGTTACTTTTAGCTCTACAATTATTTCCTGCTGCACCCGTAATTTTGAACATGCAGATGTGTATGGGGGGGTGACAGAATGCTGGTGATGATGGTGGTGGTAGTGCATGTGGTGATGGTGATGGTGATGATGATGGTTGCCATGGACCTATGGGCCATGGTAAAGGTGTGTGCTGCTGTGTACTTAATCTACTCATTCCCGGCCTGGTGCTTGAAGCGCGGCTGTGAGTGTAGCCGCAGCTAACAAAATCCTGTCAGAATTCTAATATGAGCCTGGCAGGCATGACAGACCTCCAGGAGTGCCATGGTTGCAGCTGGCTGCAACCGCTGCAAATCTATCTGGTATCAACTGTGCCAGTACTGTCATGAGTATGCAAAGTCAAATCAAGGTGATTGCAAGATCAACCTCATATACGCCTCATATGACCCTCACCTGAAACGGAGGACCCCCGCTAAAGTAGGAACCACAGGGCGCCGACCTGGGCTGAAGTCCTTCCGAGAGTAACCTTGCTCTAAATAGTTTACCAGCAACAAAAGCCTTCACCTCATAAACCGTCAACAGCAAAACTAGAACACGAGCACAAAACAATAAAGCAGAAACAAAACAGCAATTCCACAGGCCCCTCAAAAGAAATTATCCCGTATTCTAGTCCGGAACACCCGCACATATTTTGCAACATAAACCACTCCATCTAAAATTGTTCACACTTCTAGGCCAAAATCATGGCCACCACCTTCACCGTCCCCAGAATCTTTCTACAAACTGGTGGACCAGCAAAATCCCTATCAGCCATCATCTTCTGACACTCAGCACCCTCAACCCTGTTTGCATCCTTCCTGCGACTCAGCCTATCCATCAATTCCACCATACCACTAAGTTCCTGAAATTCCTTCTTCATCGCGGCCAGAGCTATCGGCTTCCATGACGGATCTACCCGTGAAATAGTGACTAAACTCTTCCGGCAGAAGAGAACTAGCAGCTGTATGATGATGATGGAAAGAAGCATGAACGACGAGTATACGCTAGTGATAAAAGAGAGACAGGAAGCGCAGGTTAGCGACGACTTTGCAGATTCTATTGCGCAACGAGATATCAGAAGGCAGTGCTGCAGATTAGGCGATGGCGGGGTAGTTTGCAGTGTAGTGATTGATGGGAATAGGTCCAAAGAGCATGTGCAAGTAGGAAGGGTACAACTCAGCTGCAACTCGAGGTTAATGTTGTATAGTAGTTAAGAACTCGATGTTGCCTGCGATTCGTAAATCATCACGTCAAAGCACCTGTGAACTTCGTCCACATGTTCTTTCGTATCGAAAGATTTTAGTCCATCCACTAAACTCACTTCCCACCATTAGGTAACGATGTTTCTAGCTGGGGGAGACTCAAACTCGTTGAACCACGCAAATTCATCCACCAAAAGCTCGCGAGGCGCTTCGGCTTGTTGGCATAGCTGGGTCCACCCGGAATCCCTCTGCGCATAAACATCGTTCGTTGTGGCGGTTTGCGGTATAATCATCTGCGCTACCTCCGCGTGCTGCTGCTCTTCATCGTCGTCCTCGGCGGATCTTCGACGCCTGCGTGGCTGTCCCATTGGTTTCTGGAGAGAGTAGTTGCAGCGCACTTGGTCCTTTACGCAGCGCTCGCAACTAGTGGGCGTTCCAGAGCACTTGAGCTTCCTGGTGTCTGTGTGTGGAATTAGCTTGAAGATATCTCGGAGATTTCATTATGTGGGGTATGTTGACGCACGGCACTCATCACAAGCCGAGCGTTCTTTTGATTCATTGTCTGCAGAGTAGTGTTTGGCGAGAGTGCAGGCGAAGATGGTCTTAAGGAGAAGAGTTCAGAGCTTGAAAGGGTGGTAGATAGTCTCTTCATATCTAGAACTTTTGACAGTAGCAAACTTGTTCCTCTAACTCTTGACTGAGTTTACGAATCAAGCAGACGAATGCAGGATGGATGTTATGAGAACTTGGAACCCTAACCCCTAACACAACCTAGTCTGACGTGAGTGTGGGCCTCTAGGTCGCAGAAGGAAGCTGTTGTGCAGCGATTGCTTCAATAGGACTCAACGCCGGCTGCGGTAAGGGCGGGGATGCTAAATAATGGTGTCAATTCATATATCAACATTGGCAAGAGTACTGAACGACGATTGGTTAGGCCATACCAATAAGTACCATGCTGACTGAAATATTGCTGGATTTAATGCATCCCTGATTGTGTCCAGCCTGGCCCCTGTTCAGAACGTGGAGAAATATATAGATAGAGATGACGTTGACTACTTAGAGTGTGGTACACTAGGGTTCCGAGACTAACCAAGCTCTTCCGGTAAGAGTAATAGGTTTATACAAGCAGCATACCAAGAGCAATTCTTCATGCAGTACCACCAACCTGCTCTGCAATGTATCATGGGAGGAGAGGCCATGGTGGTAGTAGTTGCCGGGATGAGTGAACTAGAATAGCTCGACCTTGCACGAGATAGATTATTGTATTGAGTAGTAATAACGCATGAAAATTCCGTGGCTTGTTATTGGTGCTGTGGCAGTAATGCTGGATGTGCTCCACGCTGAGTGTCGTATGGACCGAAAACTAGTAGCGAGCTGGGGGACTAGAGGAAGAAAAGATGGTACATAGCTATGGATCCCTAAAACAAGAAATTCCCCCGGTATCATATCAAAAGAACACTGCTCAATACTACCAAGCGGGATGCCGGCCAGATGAACAAAGAAACAATGGGTCCTGTAGATGTAACGATTGAGATGTGCGAGCTGAAGCAAGCTCAACTTATGGTTGATGAGTGCATTCATGGTATGTTTGAGATGACTGCTCTTTTTGCTATCCCGCCGTGTTTCAGCCGGATTGTGACGACTTGATTTGTGAAAGTGGGAGTGGTTCAGTTGAGACAGGATATTCTTTGTCGATGGAGAGAGCTTTTGGATGATCTTGAGACAAGGAATCGCGTGTGGTGCTGAAGGAAATGATTCGACGTAGGAATTCAAGGGTTAAAGGCAAGTGGGAAGAGTCTAAGAGGTGTGTTCGCAACCAGTATCTGCCTCCTTCGCAAGCCCAGTCAGAAGTTTTAGGACCGAGCTAGCCGACCGACGAAAACTCTGGGCACGAGAGCATCTGAGAGGTAAGTACTGGACAGCAAGTTGTTAGTATATCAGCATACACAAGTGTACTTTGCTTGCCTTCACATGCACCTTCCTAACCGCAGATCTGTGGGTGAACTGCAGTTAAGTAATTTCACAGACGTACAGATTCTTAAATTCATCTTAAGACGCCTCCCCACTTCTCCTCTACCATCTCAGATAGCTTCCAAACGGCTCTACCTCTTCCTAGCTGTCAAAATGACACTACTCTTACTCCAGCTCCTCTCTTCGTTATACATTGATTTATACACAGCCTCTCCCGCCCACACACGGCATTCTCCACAGCGTGGCTTCTTCTACTGTTTTCAATGATTTCGACACACAACGATGCGTCTATACGCCCCACCCTGTACCTGCTACGATGGCTACATCAGGAATTTGGGTATGATCTACTATCTGCAGCCACGTAAGAAACTCCAGTTTCCAGGATACCGGCAGAACACAGGTGACACAATTACTATGGCCTAGGAAACCCGACTGATTCCTCCGAGTATTTTTTAAAAGAGTACACGAAACCCGTTGCTCAACTCCAACACCACCAGCGCACCACAAGACCCTACGGCCGAATACAATTTGATTACAAACAAAAAACCATAAGACCTTACCTAAACAGGTATTCACGCTTCTAATTACAAAGAAATTGTGCACGAAGACCTATTCTACGGAATTAAAGCGGCCGGTGTTGTTCACGAGAGGAGATATCCCGGAACTGAGGAGACCATTGACATCACAGCACGAGATTGTTGAAAAGTACTGATTGCTAGAAGCTTGTATTCTAAGTACAGGTACATTCATGATCTTATATACGCGGTATTCGGAGTATGTCTTGTACGCATGCATGCGCACTCAGCTGGCATCTCCAGCTGAGTCTGGAATGACCATCATCTTAGGGAGATTACGCATCAGCCCAACTGAAGCCATACGTCAGGGAGATATATCATATATGCAACAGAGATGTCTCGGGACTTTGTGAGTGATATCCGATGCTTTACAGATTCTGTTTTCGTGTTCTACACGATCGGCCTCTCCTCGTCAATTTTACGAGAGATCTAGATGATACGAAAGGTCTTCATAGAGAAGGCTACTCCATTAAAGCGGGGGAGTAAAAAAAAAGGAGTATCCAGTTTGTCGGACGAACTGTATGAACGCCTCGTAGAGTTGCAAAAGACTTATGAAGCTGGGGGTTGGACCAAAAGTATAAGTCCTTAGCAAGACCAACCAGGTATATTTTCTTAGTGAATCTCGATAATTATACAAACTAACAACGTTTCATCGTAGAATAGCGGAGAGAAATTTTGTTGCGTACGAAACCCATGGGGAATTCGTCCAACTCCTTACAACGCAGTTCTACGGTACTGATACCTTTTATATTCGGGAACCAGTGTTTATGTTTGTTTACGGCAAACATATTGAAGAATTCCGAATTGATAAAAGGGAACTGGGTGGGAACCTCGTTTCAGAAAGCTTTGTTCGCTGAAGAGCTCGAGTTTGGTCTGTCGGGTTTTGTGGGAACTATACATTGCCTAGTGTCATAGGGGTGGGGTTTAACGTTTGCTATGCTATCGGGACCCTTTTACAAGTATATCCCAAATGACTTTTTCGTGTTACGACTTTCCTATATGCTTCCCTTTCACACCTGTTTCGGGAGAAGGAATCACAGGTCCATAGAACCGGGAGACTCCTCCTAAAGATCGGAACGTGAAACACCTACTGCTGGACTGCCATAGTGCTCTCCCCAGTCGTCGTTACTCTCATAGGTTCAATTAAACGCTCGCAATGCTCCTCGCTAGCTATTTACCTATGTTTCGACCCTTACACCAAACCTTTTCGTTGTCCAACCGATTGGCCTACTGGCCAAACGGTCGACTTTTTGGTCCAATTAGCCAACGGGAAGATTTGGCGTACGGTTCGGAACACATACATGCTTTTAAACACTCCATCCCCCTTTTGATACAACGCCGTATAGTCCTGACGATATCTTCGTTTCGGGCGGTTTCGTCGCGCTATCCAATAAACCATTAGTAGTAGATGCACATATTCATCAATCGTAAGCTTATCTAATCCCATCTTAACCCATATCTACAGTTGTTAACTTCTTTGCTAGAATAGGTGCTGATATCAGCAACGGTCCGGATGCGGCACCTGTCGCAATAACTGTATGGCCACGTTGACGCTGTTCACTGAGGAATGTCGGAATATGGCCAGTACCGCGACTTTGACATTAAAACGCTTTCTTAGGTAGAAGAGCTTGATTGTACTATTGACTTGCGCGTGCGAGTATTGGTTCCACCTAGCAAACGTTTCGAGAAATCCCCACTTCCTTAACGGTCGCTCAGCTCGCCATCATCTTCAACAAGGCACTGTCAGGGACGCCTCCGGTGCGTCACTTCAGTATGGACCTCATCAGTCGGTAGGGTATGAGAGAAGAGTCATCCTTCATGATCCCTGGGGGAGGTCTAAATAGGCTAGATTAGTACTAACCGGGATTATTCTAGCCTTCAAACCCCTGTGTAAATCTGCTTATTTTTGTTCCGACCCATAAGCCAAATTTTCCCGTTGGCCAACGGGCCGACCCATATGCCAACTCGTGTTTTTGATGAATAAGTCA
>Ga0307512_10001666_pt1 | contig 30596 bp, 22 predicted proteins | sample 14_EM_MG_FD_200267 | JGI IMG/M metagenome (GOLD analysis project Ga0307512, IMG submission 200267) | Populus trichocarpa ectomycorrhiza microbial communities from riparian zone in the Pacific Northwest, United States - 14_EM | ecosystem: Host-associated > Plants > Roots > Unclassified | place... | reverse complement strand
TTTCGTCATTTTCTTTCCTTTTGGTTCTGGGGTGAAAGGGAAGGGGGAGGGGGGGGGGTGCGTCTGAATCGCGGTACCTTTATTGATGAAAAAGCACGCAGTTCTAGTGATCATCCGATCCGCATTTGCTTGCGCCGGGGGGCCGTTGATATGCAGGAATGTAGCGCAGGGACGAATTCAACCCAAATCAACACAATTAGGCCATGTGCATATCTTGACTTTTAGGTCGGCGTAGCTACATGTGCATTAGACAGAAGTTGGAGCGGACGGCTGCTTGTGTCTCGCCGTTGATGACAGCAGTGTATACAACGTCTTCGATATTGATACATTGTAGTCAGGACTGGTGCAGAAGATGGTGTGGTGGTTAGTGGCGATGGAAGTTGATGTGAGTGAGTGAGTGGATCTGTGCTGTTGGTGAGCGACACAAGGCGAGAGAGAGATGATAGATGGGAAGATACCTTGAGGTTGTGCATGAGATGTGTTTTCTGCGCACTGCAATGTAATGGATATCTCTCGGTGTCCCATCTTTTTCCTCCCATGTATTCCGGGGCTTCATATTTAACCAAGCAGAGCACACTGAGCGGCGACAGTTGGTGTTGAGTATTTCAGGGCATCTTCATAACAACAGCAGCAGAGTGTTGAATGCACGGTCCCATTACTTACAACCAGCTTCGCCATCCTCATCCGTTCGCACATCCCCATTTTACACATCCGCCCTCAACCAACCTCGACTGCTCAACCCAACCCCAGTCGACACCCCGACCAAGAATAAAAAAATAAAAAAGCGAAAAGAGGGTGTACTTCAAGAACTTGCTCCGCCCAACCAGATCTGCGCATTCACTCGAGCCAACTCCGTGAATGAGTAACAGTCAGTCCACCTGCCTCACCTCCATCTTCCACACATATCCGCCTCTTATCGCCTACCTCCCTGCCCCCGCGCCCTCCTGACCATCGGGTCGAGCAAGAACGACTGACCAACTCTCAGCTTACCCATTCGTCCCTACATTATCCAGCCGTTCCCTCTCCTGTTTCCCTGTCCCCCCCGCCATCCCAATCGTGGAAACGAAGTCTGAACAACTTCGATTTCCTTTCGTCTGATCTTTTGTGTCGCTCGTTCGTCGCCTATCGATCGGTTATCACGCGTTTCATTGATTACCCGACCCGACCAAGCTCGCCTTCCTCACCTCAACTCGCTCCCCCGTTTGTTCGGTTAAGAGCCATCCGACGCTGATCACGATTACTGGCCGATTGTTTTCCGCGTCTTTCTTTTTTCTTGAGGGCTGAAAGGGATACGGCGTCAGAGATACTCGTGAACTCGGCAAAGACGAACGTAGCAGAATAATTACCGCGGGTATACCCTGCGAGTCGCCACAAACCGTCAAGATAGCGGGAGATACAAGTCCCGTGCTGGTCGGTCAGCTCTGGCCCGGCCGGCTATCAACCTTGACACAAGGAAGGGGTACTCCGCCAACGCAAGACGACAACTTTTCGCCCCAGAACACAGCGTCCTCACCGACCCGGCATCGTCCCGAGCCCAACGTAGTATTCCGAGGCGGCTATTGGAGCCCAGCCAGCGACACAAGCTGCATTGTTGGGGAGACAATTAACGGGCTTTGCGATATGGTAGATGCGCCTCAGCACGGAAATCCAGATCGGAACTTTGCTCGTCTCTCAATTTCGTCAGCGTCTACTACATCCTCTGGAGCCTCATCGATGGTGAGCCGAGCTATGTCGTGCTCTTCACCAGAGTCTTGCAACGACTCTTCACCACCATTCGTGTATACGCCATTGCCAACACCAACAACAGAGCACCCAGTCACCAAGATTGAGGAGCTCGACGACGATGCGGATCAGTTAATGAATGCTCCGCCGTTACCGATTGAGAATGGTGAAGTTCCGGCAAAACGTGGGAGAGGCAGGCCACGGAAGCACCCTGTACCGCCGTTGAAAACTGCGCAGAAGGTCACTAAGGGGAGGTCAAAGACTGGCTGCATTACATGTAGAAGGCGCAAGAAGAAGTGCGATGAAACGAAACCTGAATGTATGTTGTACTTGTCTCGATGGCTTTGGCCGGGCTAATATCGTTATCTTGTAGGCAACAATTGTGTCAAAAACTCGGTTGTCTGCCAAGGGTATCCGGAAAAGACTGTTTGGCAGCCCGGCCGTCAGAAAAATGAAGGTATAAACAACTCTTTGCATTTCTCTTTACGAGACATTCTAAATTTCGCAGTTCGTCAAGCAGCGACCGTGATCAGCAGGGCACTTCCAACGCTGGTGGACGGTCTGGAAACTCGAATGGATCAGTATTTGCTAGACCATTTCACCCACCGGGTCTCTCGCATCTTAACATTGTTTGATGATGAGAGTAACCCTTTTCACGATTATTTGCTTCCACTCGCAATGCGTCATCGCGCTCTGATGCATTCGTTGTTGGCCTTATCAAGCTCCCATCTGGCGAATACAAATGGGCATCATCCGGATTACGAGCACGCCCAGGGTCATCACTTTAACGAGGCCATTTCGTCGTTGCGGGTTGGGTTAAATGAAGATGGAGCGGACAGTAATAACGCAGCTACAGCCCTTATTTTGTGTCTAGATTCCATTGCAAAGGGAGATACTTCTGGTGAATACCGACCACATCTGGATGCGGCCCGGCACATGCTTGGTGTCGACGAAAGCCAGGATGATATTCGTCTCCGCCGGTTTCTCTATGAGTTCTTCGCGTATCACGACGTGGCGAGCTCAATCACCATCGTCGGCAGCAACCGGCCAGGTTCATTCTTAGATGAATATCCAGTACCAGCATTCATCATGCAGCCGGAAGCTGGTGCAATGCTTGGCGTTCTCGACGGTCTCTTCAGGCACATGTCGAAGATTACGGTGCTGAGGAACCAGATACGGGAGCGGAGGGCTAAAGGAGTCGAGCCTTCCGTTGATTACAAAACTCTAGGGCAGGCTGTCGCAATCGATAACGAAATTCACGAATGGCAGCCTGCTCAACCTCCAAACACAGCAAGATACGTGGCTGCTCAGCTCTACCGTCAGTGCACCTGGGTGTATTTATACCGAACCATCATGCCCTCGGAGGCTTCGCCAAAAATCTTGAACGCTGTAGAGTCGGGCTTAGAGTTCATGCGGTTGCTTCCAGAGCAATCTGGCACGCAAAGCATTCTGCTAATGCCATTGTTCTTGCTTGGCTGTGCGGCATTCGATAAGGACCAACGGCCAGAAATAAGTCAAAGGTTCCGCGGCCTGCATGAGTGGTCGAGTTTGGGCAATATCCTCCCCGCTCATAAGGTGGTCCAGGAGATATGGAGTTTGATGGATGCTGGAGACGAGGAGGCAACTTGGGATTGGGAAAGGCTCATGGTCCAGATGGGCTTTGATTTCCTGGTCACCTAATATTCGGGATCATGTCACAGGTGCTTTTACCATTGGGGGCGTTTGCTTGTCTTTCAACATGCATTTCTTTTGAATCTACTTCTTGGGAGCTGGAGTTTTGGTTTGTTCTTTGGCATTTTATATATATCCCTTGATTGTATGTTCTTTATACTTTAAAGTTTGTTCCTGTGTTCAATCTCCGTCCACTTTGGTGGGCTCTCGTTTTAGTACATTGGTTAGTATCGTTCGTTCCTAACGACCTAGGACCTTTTACTGTTGTTCTATTGGTTGCGTCTCTCTAGTCTCTTGGGGTGGTTATTTGGCTTTGGCATATCCGCATGGGGAACGGCAAGCAGGAATAGAGTACTGTTGAGCATGTGGGGTTGTGGTTGGAGTCTACTTTTCATTTTCATGCCATTTCGTTGTTTGCGATGGCGTAAGGGGTGGCATTGTTACTTTTTTCTGCATGTTTTGGTGCTATGCAGTAGCCACTAGCGGGGTACAGATAAAAGCAACTAAGTATGTGTGGGGAAACTGGCTTGCGGAAAAATCCTACTGATGTTAACTTGGGCCAAATATGTAATGTCGAGTGCTTTTGCGGGAGTGGTATCCGCCAGGTGTGATTTTTTGCGCGAAGCGGTATTTTTTTGCTTCTTTGCTTCCACAGACGCACACCGCCTGTGCTGTGCTTTTGCTTGGTTTCTTTTCGAAGACGTGGGATGTTGCATAAAGGATTGTGGCATACCAATACGTATATTACTTATTCGTCAGTGAAGCACGGCACAGATAGGGCTGACGGAAGAAGTTCGCCGGACGTGGATAGATGTGCAGCGCAACATTACGAGTTGAGTGGGTGTAAGTGTAGCTGCCGATTATTTCGTTTGTCGTTCGTGTTTCATCCTCGTTGGTAATGAGGGATATATATTTCTTTGTGCTTTTCGTGGCATTAGTGAATGAGCGGGGTGAGTGGCGAGCTTCTGGCCGTGTTGAAGACCGTCAAGTAAGGTGCTTGACTTGATTTGATGACTCCTAGATATGATTGCACGACGCCGTTGATACACTGAGTGAAGGCAGTGGGGTGATAATGCAAGCAGGACAGATGGACTTATCTAGTCTCGAACGCAAAACTACCCATCGCCACGAGGGGAATTGAGGTGAAGTGCCGATTGACTGAATGTGCTATCGTGATAACGTTGACGATCGTCAAGTATTATAGGACCCAAAAACCTAACCCAGTCGGTACGGTAACTAACTTCCTCAGGTGACTCGAGTGTAATGCTATGACGCCGACCCTCATCGGCACGGAGCCGCACACAACAGAGATCTCCGTACCTAACCAGCACCACAACGACTATGGCCACCACTACAACAATCACAACCACAACAACCACAGCAACTACAGCAATAACTGCTGCTGCTACTGCTGAAGATGAAGACTCCTATATCGACTACGAAGCCTTCCTAACTTCCACATTCTCTCCCTATTCATTCGCGAACACGCTAATAACGAGCACCAACGACCTCTCGGACCCCAGCCTAGACCTCACAACACCTCTGTCACGCGTCCTCTTCGATCTCCAGGAAATCGATACTCACATCCACAGTCTCACAACTGCATCCGCCCTCCCACTTCTAGATTTTACCGAGAAATCATATTCCGCTTCCACTGCCGTCCTCGGCGCCGTCGAAACGCAGGTCCAAGCGCTGAAACGTGCCTATGATCGCCTACAGAAAGACGTTGCGCAACGGAGCAGGACGGCAGAGGAGGTATTGATGGTAGTAGAACGCCTCCACACGGTTACCGCGCAACTGAGGGAGATTGGAAGAGCTCTAGTTATTGCGCGGCAAATCGAGGTACAAATATCGGAGCTTACCAAGGACCGCGATGATGGGGATTTTGCGGCGGTAGTGAGGGCCAGTCAGAATATCCGTGAGCTACGAGAGGGGAAGGTGTTGGCCGATGTCGATGAGGGGGTGGTACTGGTTAGGGATCTGAAGAAACATGTCTTCACCCCTGCAGAAACATTGGTACTGGCAAAGGCCCGAGAGGCAGTGTTGGGGTTCGAACCAAACCCTACGACTCAGACCGCCGCTAATGGCACCGGAAATGGAAGTGCCACGTTTGGCGCGAATGTTGGTGGGCGCAGTGTTGAGATTATGAAAGCGAAGGCTGGAGCCGGAGCGCTAGCTCTGTTCTTGTTATCACAGGATGAAGGCGGACTCTTGACGACGGTTATGCAATCTCTCCTCAATACAGCCGTCAATGCCAGTCTTGGGGCACTGACACGGAGTCTCACGGCGATAACAACACTGGATCGGAGCGTGGCAGAAGTTGCGGCCAGGTGTCAAAATCTGGTTGCACTGCAAACGTTACTGGCGGGCATACCGTTACCTTCAGACGAAGCTGCTACTATTCTGGAGGATACGGAGGTGACGGCGGCTCGGAGGAGTCTGTTGGATCCTCTTCTGGAACAGTTGGATACGACGAACCTGCAAAGTATGTTTTTCCGGACTGTTGCAGCAGGGTTAGAGCCGAGGGTTAGCCAGGTGGTGGCTAGGGGTGGTGCGAATGCCAGAATACTAAAGGGTGCGAAAGAGAGGGTGAGAAATTCACTCAGGGCTTGTGTTGAAAGAGGACTTGGGCCGGTAGGTCAGAAGGGCGTGGATTTTGAGGTTGCTATTATGGTAGGTGCTGCCGGTTCGCTGGGGCGGTGATGCTGTCAACTAGGGTGTATGGTAGTTGAGCAGCACAGTCGTATGCGTTGTGCTGTGTTTGCTCTCGCGATATATGGCGCTCTCCAGAAACAAGATTCGGGCTACGAGTGATCTTCAGTGACTAAAATAGACGTGAATGGGCCAAGCGATTGTGTTTACCTATACTTCGAAACTACCACGCTGAGACGATTGCCCTAGGCTAGTAAAACAGCACCGGTACTTGAAATAATGGCAACATATAAATAGGGTGATCATGAATGCATGCAAAGCCCTGTTTCCTGCTGGATTGATTGATACGAATGTATCCAAAACCTCCATTCCATATCCCTTCATCTCCAATAATGCGCGATTAGCTCCTAATGTTCCAGCATACGGCTCTGCGTAAGAGACTGCTACACAATTTTCTCCTGTACGCGCATTGTCTTCAAGTGGATTTGAAATTCTGGGTTGCCCGCGCAGGTTCGAGTCTACCTTCTCCGTTTATTGATGACCCAGAGGCGGGGGACTCTCGGTGCAAATGCGGCGCAACTAACGGAAGAATCGGAAACCGGAAACTCAACGAACCGGCCCCTCGGTCGCTTTGTCTCCTAATCCCGTACAATCTGATCGGCCCAGACCCTTGTCCGCCCGGGCCGTGGTAGGATTCACGGACTCTGCGGCTCCGGCCGGCGATAAAGCGGTATTTCCCTCCGATTCCCGGTTCGAGCTGGACAGGCTGCTGAATAACGGATACATATGCGAGGCATTTTAGTGAGCGGAGCACATCGTGCCTCATCCAGACTTGGTGTGGGTAATGCACGCAGTAGAAGTTACATAATGGACGGGCAGTATTATGTGGTGCGTCCTCGGTGCAGCAAACGTTGACATGCATGCGCAGGAAGGGATGATAATACTATTCTGGCTGATCCAGAAATAGCTTCGGCGACCGGCGAAACACGGTTTACGAGTGATTAATCATGTCAGCAGTACGAACTGAGTGGCGAGAACTTGATACCTCAGAGAGAGTTATTGGTAGCCTTTCCATGGAATAGTGTTCGTAATTCCCCCAGAGAACTGCGTACAGCGGTGACTTTCGGAAGTAAGTCAAGTTACAAGGCTGAGGGCCCATCGCAGTGATAGGAACCATGCATACCCTTCTGTCCCAATTCCCTCTATAATGGGATGCTTCTGGCTAAAAAGACATATATGTGGTACGGTCACGTTTTTGGATTCATCTACAATGAGCAAAAGATAGGGCCGAAGGAAATTCTGGCTCGCTATCCTAATTTGGGTGATCAGAAAAGTTGTCAGCCGCTCTGTTGTCTCGGACTCCCGTGTGAGCACTTAAGTACGAAACATTAATAGCTACGGCGATAGAGGTAAAACTAGCGTATGATGTAGCACCTCCTTCGTCGGCTAGGTCTACTTTATTCTGACACCTGTCGTATAGTCATGACTGAGCACCGTTCCTAAGGTTCGACCTGGTTCTCGGTAGGACTTTCGGCGACAGCAAGCCTCTTAGATCAATGTAGCGGTATATCGTCGGCTACATTCTGCCGAAATCTCAGCCGATTGAGGAACGGTTCAAGTCAATTCAAGTTGGGGCGCTGATCGGCGTTCATAGAGAGAGTGCTGGTAGTCGAGTCTACTATGACATATATACTCGCAATGGTGTCGTGTTGAGAAACTGCGCCTCCTGTATGTTACTTTCAAAACTAATCAATGGACAGGGGCGATGAATAGATTTAACGATCTGCTTATCGATTCCGTAAACTTCGATTGAGACTTGAAAGCAGCTAACTACAAACCAATGAACATCGAAAGGTTTGAGACTAAGATAGAGGGCATACTCTGGAAACACTCCAGCATCGGGCCTTCTCCAGCAAATTTCGGTCATGGTATATCACCCTCAAACTCTCCAGGACCATACACAATCTAACCCGGGATAACCCGGCGGTTTCTTTTGTTGATGGGGAAGAGGACTCGCGACTTTGCTTTTGTTTCTTTATGTTACGGAAGAAGCGGGGAGGAAATGTGTACGGGATATGCCATGGCCGCCAGCGGCCGAATGCAATATGATTACAAACAAACAAACCCGGGATAACCCGTCTTGTACCCATCCGTCCGGAGCCTCGGGATCGGGGACGGAGTCTTTTAATAACCCACTCAGAGATTTGTTGGTAAGCATTCGAGATGGAGGACCTGCAGTGAAGTACTTTCACCATATTCGAGAAATACATAATCACCTACATAAATGACATCGTGGAATCGGCTTGATATATATATAGTGGAGCAAAAGTGGATGGGTGGAGGTGTAACAATGGTTTGGGAATTTCTCGTGTCAGATGAACAGGTCTCGCGATTGTTGAGACGAGGCAGTAACTACTGCACCCGACGGTAGTTTTAGAAACTATCTATATTGCGGCGTTTTCGGCCATCGATCAAATGTCTTTGCTGGTTCACGTCGCAGAAAAAGTGTACTACCGTGAATTGAAGTAGCAATATAGAGTGAACTCTTGAAGTATATTTCAGCTTTGAGCCACCAAAAAGTACATGACTGGTGCTTGCGTTGTCACACCAAATCCCCGGAACCGAGTCCAAATCCCAGTACCAGGAATACTAACCGAGTCCCCAGGCCGGGGTAAACTTACTCCTGGCAGGTGACACTGCGAATGGCGTGGGGGCAGCGGGGTAGCGAAATACAGGCTGGAGGGTTGCAGCGACGTCCAAATTGAATCGGAGCTGATTTGATTGGTTAGATAGGGTATAAATGTGCTCAGCCTTCGACAGCGCTGTTGAATTCTGGTGCCCAACGATGTCACCTTGGCAGTGTGATTGTCGTGCATAGCAAAGGGCGCAACATAATCAACGTGTTTCAAGGCAGTGCAGCCTGAAAAACCGAAACTTTTCTTGTTACTTTAGATTTAACTTTGGTCAGGCCCGTTGAGCTGGAGAAGTCGCATACTTGGATGGATATTGGCTGGCCGAGGGGCTATCATAGGCTGGTCTTACAATTGAAGGCCTATTCGGCAGTCATATCATCCCGAGACCGACTCCGCCGAAGAGACAAGAGCAAGGCTAGAGGATCTAGAGAAGTAGCAACGGTGGCATGCTTTGACTGTGAAGGAGTAGGGAAGGGAGTGGAGTGGAGGAGGAGGAGCCAGGGGGAGCCAGTTCTTTATTAAAGTTCATTTATTAAAATTACTTTCCTGAAGCTCTTTTGCGGTGCAAATCCCGCAATGATTTCTCGGATGCCTTTATCGGTGCTTAAGCTTAAGGTTACTTGAGTTTGAGGTTGTCCAATGGACCAAAGAGGTACATCAATATAGTACCATCTTCCCAGAGCCGTGCTGTTTTGACTGTGCCACTCAAACTACAGTAGACACAGTACCTAGCTGGTGTGAGAGAAGGGCCGCTGTGAGTTGCCTAGTTGTATCACACTATAGCACGGCATATGCGCGGGCTGGTCCAAACAGTGGTTGAGATAATTCACATGTTGTTTGTTGAAGTATGTACGTCTTCTATTGTTAGTATTAAAGTTTGCATAGGCTCGTTCCTGCTAAGATCCTGGGTTTCTTCAAGTAGACTGCCGCAAGATACTAACTGCGGAAAGTTCCCCTACCAGATCAAATCCGCTCGTTGACATTGATTCTAGAGCGCGGTGCAAGGAATTTTAACCTTCCGAGCAGGGTTGTCATCCGTGTTGCGTTTGGCTTCCCGAGTGCGGTCTCGCCTGTCTAACCTTGAGTATATGTCATCTAGACCTAGGAGCCCCGCGAGTTTATGTTAGCCCAACCGTCGCTTGCAGTTTCCCAAAGACATGTGAAAGCAAACTATAAGCTTGAATTTGAGTTGTCTGCACTAACACCGCAGTCAGGCAAATGTTCCTGGTGCATGATGCTGAATTTTGTGCTAAGGCGCTGAATTTTGTATGTAATTATGGAGTTTAATGTGCTTAAGCTCGTAGTTATCGGGTGTGCTGCTGCTTAAACTCCAGGCGGAGTGGATAAAGCGAGTGATGTCAAATGATTTACTCTGGTGGTGCCTGAGATCGTTGGAATCAAGGTTGTTTCAACCTGCAACTTGCCCTGTCTGACCGTGAGCACTAAGATTTCAAATCGTAGTGCAACATCCAATCCTAACTTTGTTTGACAACGCCGACACGAACGCACACCGGTCTTAAGCGTCATATCGTACGCTACGAAATGACGGATAAAATTACCGCCATTACATATCAGCCCAATCAATCGAGGGCGATTACACGGGTAAACCAATCGAGTGCCAAAAGCAAACCAATCAAACCCTGTAGACTTCGAATCGGTTGGCAGGGCTGAGGGCTGATCAGCATTCAAGGATATACATTCGGGTCAGCAAACCCACCGACTCGTACTTCGCTCCCGAAATCTAAATGCACTAGCTCCCCATTTCTTCTAATACACGTAAACAGCCTCCTTCTCCTCCTGCTGCACATAGCCTAATTGATTTCAACCATTGGAATTAGGAAATAAGCATGCATTGACTGACATCTGCAAGTACCCATGCGATCGCGGTCATCTCAATACTGAACTCGGAACACCACATGTAGTACTAGAAAACATATCAAGAAGTTGAGTATCGACCCTGCTCCATGTATGTGTGTTACCGTGGATGAATGAGATCTGTCACTTTGCAAGAGCCCGCTGCATTCCGCCACCAAGTAACCAGATAATGAACAATGGACTCGACCCAATATACAATTGGGAATTTGCCCCGAGCGATACGCCTGGACTGGGCGTCGAATACTTGCGTTGCAAGTGCCGGAGAAACCGAACGACGCGTACGAGCGTTGGATGCCAATGGATGGTGATACATTCCACCGTTTCATAATCATGCATGAAAGCTTAAAACCTGAGTTTGATCGGTGGCGATCAACATGACATGAACCTGACATTCTGCTCTAATTTTGGTAGGAGGAAGACCCTATGTGGTATATACTCATTTACCGGTACTTTGATGCCTTTCTCACTGCGCCGGTGAGGGCTACAGGGCTGTGGATACCTTACTACCGGCAGAGCTGTCGGCTATGAGTGCAGTTGAAATTGAGCTGCGGCTCTCTAGACCCATGTATGGTCTATGCAGCTAGTAGGAAATAAGGTTTTTTTATTACTTTGGCGGACACGATAGAGTACTCTAAAGTAAGAACAACGTACTGTCTGTTTTGTCCACGGAACGGTAAATCCTGGTAACTACATACGTAGATACGTGTGATACGTGAGTTGTACATATCACAGTGCTGCTCCGCTTCCAATGCGCATGGACGCTGGAAACGACGGCGGTGGAACGGGAATGCGGGTTTTTCAGCTCACAATACGAGCCATAGGCCGGCACTCTGTGCTGGCTGGGTTGGCTCCAGTGCGGTGCCAGTTCCGTGTCCCACAAATTACCAAAGGCATAGCGAAGGTAACAGGTTAGCTATCGCCACACAACCCAGCTATATTAGCCAAGTCCTCCGGGCCACCCCACACACGGGGGAACGCTTGCCTTGATAAATCACCAGAACTTCGCCTTGTGCTCTCACACCGAACGACTGAAACATGCCTTGTACAAAACCACACCTGGCGGTTATACCTAGAAATAAAGTGGTCTGTTAAGTAAAAATAAGGACGCTAAGCTTTCGTCTTTCGCTTCGATCATGAGTGTTGTTGGACATTTGATTAAACGTCCGTCGTGGTCCTATAGAGATTGGGTATGGTCCAGGCTTTCCATGCTTTCAAAAGCTCATGCCATGTTAAAAATGCTATCATCTATCGTACGGACCTGAGCATTTAGATTGGTCAACTATCCCTGATAATCAGACGGATGAGTTTATTCCGACGTCCCTCAAGAGGATCCTGCAATTCTCGGAACACTCGGCATGGAGAAGCGGCTGGAAAAAGAAAGACGCAGCTCGGCGGCCCTACGCTAGATGTATAGGAAGATTTGTGATCGTGGGTAAAACCGGAAATTAGCTACCCTTTCTTTTTGTCGGGACCAGAATTTGTACTTTGATCGCTTGAGACACTTTGCACAAAATATATGGATCGGAGCTGGATATTTTCTAACCGGTCAGTAGTCGGGGGTGCGCCCAAGCATCAGGTTCTCGGAGCGAGCGGCATTTGACGCTTCGATTTTGGCACGTTGGAAATATAGCTCATTGCTATCCGGTGCCGAAACTAGAGTAGATGTCTCAACACTAGCCAGTCTGTTCATATTGAAAGACAACAACCACAGCCATCCATCAGCTAAGCTTCAATCCCATCCGGAGAACAGCAGGCACATACCAAATCGAGTATTTAATTACTCCACCACACCCACTCCTTTTAATAACCCCTCCCTCCCCCACTTAAAATTTCTTTCCCTTTTCGCGATGTGGGCTGCCGTGAATTCAAGCTTAAAATGAAGTTTGCACTCCATGCGCGACACTGCTTCCGCAACTGGAAGTGGATAGCGAGTTTCGTTAACTCCGTACCGACAACCCTAAACCTTCCTTTGGTTAAAGATGTATCAACCCAAGGCCGAAGCCATTTACTGGTGGTGTCTGGATTAATGATGTATTAGAAACATGACGCATCTTCCAAAATGGCCATAGATATGATTGGAAGCGCTCTAACTGGCAATTTTGCTGTTGCCATGGTACCTACTAATGTAGCACAAGAATCTTGGCTGTCTAAGGATTGTGAGCCAAAGCTAGAAGCACATCAGCCATAGATATGACTCGAATACCCACCAAGCATCTGATTGTAACAATAGTTCTCACTGTTGCCTGGTACCGCCCACTTCTCAGGTTATGTGGATCGCTTATGTGTGCTGACTCTCCCTGTTTATGATGTGGGCACCTACGCGGGGTTGGTACGGACATTCAACATACTGTACCTTAAATGCTGGTAGATGGTGTGGGGCGTGGTCGTATGTATGGTATACAAGGAAGATACCAAAAGTCGGGCGCACCCCATAAAGTGCGGAAATTCTACACCTCCACCATAACAATTGAGAGAGATTCTGAAAGAGAAATGAGTGATAATAGGCTACCAGAGATGCATCTATGAAGTTTTCTTAGAAAAATATTTGTTGTGTAGCAAATGATGAGGATCTTGGCATTTCTCATTGTATGGGAGAAAAAAGTCGGGCGCTCTTTTGCCCTGCGTCACCGCGCCCGACATACCCAAGTACATATGGCGAAGCTTTTCAGGGGTATTTAAGTGCCTAAATAACGGTTTCCGCCTTCTACAGGTTGCATAAGTACTGAAGCTCGAACACTGCTAAGCCAAGAAGTGGGGCTATGCGGCAGAGACGGTCCTTCTGAAGATATCTGGACAGCGACGCGTAATCATTCTCTACTTTTTCCATTACCAAGACACGCGGGCTGGATAGAATAGACTATTGAGTAGAGTACAACGCCTTTTGACATGTAGGGACAAGAAAATCTGCGCAAATTTAACTACGACCCTTCGTATAAAGTCTATTTGTCTTATGCGAACGGTGGCGGTGGCATGTTGCTGCTATGAAAACCGTGGATGAATTGACGGCTCTGCCGAGCCGTTTGTTAAAGATGATTGTATATTACTCTAGTGCATCAACAGCCTTGGGGTGTAAATCACTTTCCTTTTGATTCATCTGTCTGATATAAGCTTTTGTAATGCTCAGGGTTCTTACACCGACGAGGGTGTCCATAGTATATCGGGAGTTCCGCGTGAGTTCCGCGTATTGCTATGTACTTCTTAGAGGTAGCTAGCTAGCAAAGTTTCTAAGCGCCCAAGCGCGGCACTATGTCCGAGCTTTTTTTGAGTTATATCAGAATTCCATGGGCTGCCTGGCTAGACGCTTCGAAAGATCTCCACCTACAGACTACCATTCATAAGCTTCCACATATAGCGACGCAATTTGTGTATTTGTACGATAGGAAAAGCTGAGGGCAACAGGATTTCTATAGACGTCATCTCAGTCGAGGAAACTTTGTCAGCCTCGCCGTGCTGACGCGGTCTGCTGTATTCGAAGTAATGGTGAGACTGAGGTGGTCGTCTTCTGAATTATTTTAACATTTCTCAAACTTCAGTTGACCTTTATAGATGATTGGAATTGAATGGCGATGTTTGATATTGATTCGTAATCTTTGGTTGGTTGATTCTTGTTATGGTGTGTGAGACAAGACAATTGTAACAGATTGAATCGTAAATTTTGAGCTTATTTTGACATTGTGTGCGAATCTACCTCCCCGGCGTGCCACCGTGGATCATCAAAACACACCCGAAGTGTGAACAAAATTTAACTTTGAGGTGGAATTCAGAGTTGTTTATATGTAATCGAGGCCATCATGAATGCGCGTTCTGTCGAAGATTAAATCTGTATATTCGCATTTTGATTCATCTAGGCCCTCCGTTTGTGGGATTAACAATTATTATTTTCCTGAAGGTTGGTGATGGTGCCATGCAGTCTGAGCTGAGAGTGAATGAATTTCGATTTTGATTTGATAAGGTTAAAATGATTTCCAGATTTCCATTCTTCCACTCCCCTTTGGTATGGCATCAGCACATCGCCGTCTAAGTTTGTGTCTGTCTATCCGTCCGTTCTTGGGATATCTGTCCGCATGTTCCTGTGCCGCTGCCGCTCTCGGATTAGTATACTACTACTGACCACTTCAACCGGCGGGAAACTGAGACTGCAAGCACGCCCGCCGAGGAGCCGGTACGATGGATATCCAAAACCCCACTAGGTAGAACCAAGCCCCCAGGGAACGTATTGTTTGGCTCAGCAGGCAAGCAACCAAGAAAGAAGAGACTACTCGGTTTGTAGCCTTTCTTTGCCTTTTTTTGCCTGAAACGATACAACGCCGCCTCCGAATAATTAATGTGCTGCGTCACTCAAGTACTCTACGTTACATTAAATGGATGCACTTGTTTAGAGTGCTAAGGGCTTGTGAGTAGAAATCCAGAGGCCTTACCTCTAGATTAGTGGTGCCGGCAGGACAAATCCCATTAATGCATTCATTCTAATCCTCCGATAAACTGCTCCTCCCCTTCCTTCTTCACTTGATCTCTCAGTGCCCATTCACAGGCTTCCCTCGACCTTCGACCTCCCCGCAATCTTTCAACGCAAACTCTCGAGTCTTGAAGAGACATACGAACACCGGTGAAAACAGTTCCTCCCAGTAGCTGCTGTCACTTAAGCTCCTCAAACCGACCCCCTCCTCCCAAACAACATCCAAGACTTTTTGTTTTCTTTTGATCGCCCTTCTTCCCTTCCTCCCTTCCTCCTTCCTCCCTTCCTCCTTCCTCCCTTCTCTCCTTTCGTCCTTCTTCCTCTCCGCCGGTTTTGCGACTTTTGCGGCCGTTACATCAGATCACCTTCGTGAACTCGTTGAACCCCCGTCATCCGTTCTGTTTGAGGAATAGTCTCAAAACTCCCCGGCCCAGTTCTCATCCGACTCGCATCCGAAATAAAGAAGTCTTGGGCCTCATCATCGTCTTCGTGTTCGGTGTCACACTCTCCGGCGACTCGACAGCCACCTGTACTCACCCAACCTATTCTTGACCCTGTGTCATCTTTCAACCACTGACAGCGCCTTCAGCTACGCCACCACCTGAACCGCACCACCACCACCACCACCACCACTCTACACTGGCCACGGTATCCCAACCAGCGATTACCATTTTGCTGCATGCTTTTGACCTCTACGCCAACCATCCTCGGTCGATAATACCCTCCTCTTTTTTCAACTCTGCAGTCCCTTTCACAAGTCGCCGCACGTCCTCAGCCATGGAAACGTATCACGGCCATGTCCGAACGCCCGCTGATGCGATAGTACTGTTCGAAGCCTGTCGCTTAGGCCTATTACCACGCGTACAACGAAGGTTATCGGAGAAGGAACGGCAGAATATCAAGTCTGGTAGTGTGTTTGTATGGGATGAACGGGAAGCGGGTATGCGACGATGGACCGACGGGAAATCATGGAGCGCAAGTCGAGTGTCGGGTAGCTTTTTGACGTACAGAGAAATGGAGGGCAAGAGAGGTGGGTCAAATGCTTTCGCACCACCAGTTACTACGATGTCTGTCGGTCGTGGAGGGAAATCGCCAAATCCCGATGGAAGCGATTCGGATGGGATGGATGTTGAGGGGCCGGATGGATACCGTTACAAACCAGACGGTCTAATGAAACAGTCTTTTTCCATCACCACCGCGACCCACCAAAAGTTACACCTTATCAGCTATTATGCACGGTCGCATCCTTCGTCACAGAATTTGATACAGCCGACACACGATCAGGCTTTGAAGCACATTCGGCCGGTGAAGGGGATGTATCCAGAGTCTACCGTTCATGAGCAGCAGAATGTTCCAGTCGTTACTCGCGCTCCAATGATTTCGTCTATGCCACATCACTCGCCCATACCCGCATTCGCCCGGCAAGGTGCTACACATCCTGCCAGTTATCAAGTACCGAGTTCATACGGTTGGCCTCCCAGCCCCGTTGCGACACCCCCGACGGGTGTTCAGATGCCGCAATATGCCCTACATGCACTTCCTCCGCCCCCCAACAGTGCCACAGCCTCTCCGATGTCATACAATGCTCCTCCGTTCCCATCAGCTCCGCTAAGTCAGTCTAATGGGGGTTCTCCGAGGATGTACGACCGGCCTTCGTTGCCCCAACTTGAAGGGTTGACATCCCAACCACCCTCGCAACGTGGGTCTGTTGGATCTCCGTTGATGCCACTACAGCACAGGTCGCCAAGAAGTACACAGGCTCAGGTCCAACGCTCCACACCTCCTCTGGCATTGCCCACCCCCAACGTGCAATCAAATCCATCCCAACAATATGACGAGAGATATTCATCACCAGCCAATAGCACAAATTCAAACACAGGAGACGATGCTACCAAATGGGACATCAACCCATTAAGAAGCAGTCCAACTGGAATGGACGCAGATGCTGCGCGCTTGGGTTTGGATGTTCAGGACATCCCGAGTGAAAAGTTGGGATTTGGAGAAGATATGCGGGCGTTGAGGGTGTTGGACCGAGCATTTGCCGCATAACACATGGTTCACGGCTGTTTTACGATAATATGGGTTCATGAAAGGCCGCTGATAATAAATGTTGGTTTGACGGCTTGGGCAGAGGATTCTAGTGATTGGTTTGGTTGCGACGTTCTGGTTTTTCATCGGGGGATTAGATTGCGAATTAAGTCCCCGGCGGTATTCTTGAACTAGGTTTGTTCTGTTAATGCTTTAGGGGTAGGATAGATTGGGTTTCGTTTGGAGCGATTGGTGAGGCGGAGACTTCTACTGCTGTTCAAAAGTTACGGAAGTCTCCATTGGGCTTTTTATTTACATATATACTCCTGTCCGCATTACTACTGCTCCTTTGTTACAATTATCATCTGGGAGGTGTTCTTTTCCTTTATCATGGGAGCTGCAGTTGTCTGTTTCGTTTCGATTTCGTTTCTCCTATCTCTCGAAGGATGGGCTACATAAGGCGTTTTGTTGGCTTTGAAGTAAGAGGAGGTTGGGTTATGGAGGAAGGGTTTGGAGGTCCTGTTAATCCACTTTTACCTTATTTGTATGTATCTTAGGGGATCGCAGTGGGCGGCATGGAAGTTGCTCATTCTATGGCGTTGTGCTGGAATTGCAATTTACTTTACTTTTGCCTTTGAAGTCTGAAATAAGTGCAATATCGCTTGGATGGCCTCTGAAACCTTCTCTGGTTGATATCTCGTGTTTGAGAAGTTTCATGGTATGAATAAGAAGGTGGATTGTTCCCTTGCTGCCTGATACGTAAGATAAGCTCAGGCCACCGCTTTTTTTCAGCCGAGCTGCTAACTTGCTTATTTTGTGTATCTAATGCAGGGTGTGAACAGGGGCTTGTGTGATTGCCGCCCGCACAGCGTGGTGGGGAAGATGATAAATAAGCATAATTCGATGTCGGTGATACATAACTTTAAGAAAATGTACGCGACTGCAGGCCTCACCTGGATAAATTAATATTATGAGTGCCGTATCTGCGCTTTCAGTGGAAGGGGGGAATCGATGCACAGCTCGGGTTTACATTGCTGATCGCTCTTTGTCATGCTAGTGACGATTAGTCGAACGCGGCCAAGTAAGTGGGTCCTGAGGTATCCAAGCTCACGAATAGATGGTCGGTTTATCTATCGGCCGTACACGTATCTGCAGACTTGGCTAGGTGTAAAGTGCCCGCCTAACTTTGCCATTTACACTTGGTATTCAAGTAAAGAAGATGTCATGTTTACCATAAAGAACGCGATCACAAGCCTCGGTGTATGCCGCTGGCGAAGCACCGCATCCACGCCACCTGGAAGAGAAGGGGAGGGTGTTGGGATGGGCATGGAAACACGGTGATTACGATACGCGCGTATCGTTTGTTGGGGGCGATACCGGTCAGTTTGAAGTTTCTTGGCAGCCATGGCCTGCGGCGCTGATGGAAGATGGAAGTGGTGGTTGCACAGCTCAATGAAGCCTTGTACAAAAATTCGTAATGACTGGACCTAACGATCCAGAGGTCATGCTACCAGCGGCGCGGACAATTCAGTCACTTTCATTGCGGTTCAAATTCCAAAGCCTGCTCACCGGACACAGCCATATAAGGTATGTCCAATTCTGATGTGTGATTCTGCAGCCCTACGAGGATAGCTGCTGCACGTGCAGCGTTGTTGTGATGGGCTTATCTTGATTGTAAGTGGTCGGTCGAACCGGCTGTGTAGTTGTGTAGCAGATCACAGCATGGATAAACTAAGGTGAGCGATCGGCCCACATTTCAACGACGAGGGTAAGGCAACAAAGTGTGTTCCCTGTGGCAAACTCCGCACAGGTTCCCACTAAGCCACCTCGGCGACATATCGGGGGAGGGTAAGACGGTAGTTGTGAACTAAGCCTGGTTAGATACTGTGGTGGAAGGCGGGCAGAGCTTCTAAGAAGTTCGTGATCAAATCACCAATGGTCACTCAGCCTCACTATTTCGGACTAGGAGTTTAAAGCTGGTGATGCGGTAAACAATTCGGACGTGTGCTAGGTCGATCAAATGCCTTTACTCAACTAGGTATAAAGTTCTCTGCAAGAATGCCAGTCTGTCTGCTTTCTTGGTTTATTGGCTGTTGGTTCTATAATTCGCGTTGTCAAACACCCGAGTGATAAATAACATTTTGAGGGCTTTTAGTCGTGGTTCCATGCTACTCAGCCTCTCCAGTTACAAAGAAAGTTTCCCAATCGGATTTCAGCACGGTGCTTAATGGAGATTTTGTGCTGTTACCTTCGAAGTCTAATCCAGTATGCTGATCGCTCGTTTTGGCTTCCAACTAAAACCATTTACTGCCATGACTCTTGAACATTTCGCATCCCGAATGAGCTCGATACCTCCCGTTCTAGATAGAACTAGAATACTAGACATCACGAGGATGTGCCGCGCCGGTTTGTGCTGCTACAACAAGATGGGTTATGCAATATTTTGGCACAAGTTGTGGAACGCCAGAAAACTAGGCTGCGCAGATGTATGTTGCACCATAGAAACGAGTCGGTTACTGAACTACACGCCTTCTAACTCTCGACTACGGCAATGAGTGTGTGAAGTTGATTGAAGGTTATAGATAAGTGATGGCAGGTTAGGTGTACTACAGGATTCACCCTCAATGGCAGTAAGTTCATGCTCGCCACATCACTCGCTATCAAGAGTAGTGGTCCTTTGGTACGTTACCTGGGAACTTGGTGAAAACTTCCGGCTTATACCATATTTTACAGTCACTTGGAGTAACAAGACGGCAATTCTATAATTCCTAACTAACTAAGTACCTAGACAAAGCGAATTGCCTTGCAGTGGTTGCTGTGTTCAGGCGCAGATTCGTCATTGACTCACGTTAAGCAGCATTGGTTGGTCTCTATTATCGGTTGCAATATTGTAGTCGCCAAATGCTAATACGGGTTCATTTAAATAAATAACTTATGGATCGGTTTGTGCCGGGGTGGAAATGTGGACTGAATCACGGATTTTGCTGAGCTGCGCTTGTACAATCGTTCCTCTCAGTAATTTTTATCATCTAAACGCTACTTTTTAGCATTACGGCTGTGTGCTGCGATTGATTGATTCTGATCTCCCAGCGGCGATTGACTATGTGCTCTCAACTCTTAACCTTCCACTGCTAGAATATTTCTAGTTTTTAGCGGATAATTACTGGGCAACTTTCCGGCATTCTATTGTATGAGCAAAATGAAAATTCTGTCACTTATGGAAGTCCATAATTGTCAAACTATATTAGCACATTGATATGCCCATATTTTTTCATGATTATATGTATAGAATATGGTATATAACTTAGAGGTGTATTATAAACTTGTTGGAGGTTCTTTTCTACCATATTATTAAGGATATTTCTTAATAAAATCAGTATAGCATGATGAATACATATTAGTGATGCGGCTTCTGAACTGGTTAAGTACATAACACATATTCATACTACTGGTAAACATGTCCATCAAGGTTGTTTAGTGGAAATAAACTTGAAATAACCAGTTGATTGTGCAATGGGACTGATGTGGCTGATTGGTAGATTTATAATATATGATAACCAATTAATGACTTGGTAATGCAATGTAATTGGCTTAGCCAAGATACAAGTTAGCAGTATATCAGAGTTTTCAACCACAGTTATGAAACAGAGCTAGTGGAATAATTTAGAGTTAGAAAATTTAGATATACAATACTTATTTAATAGCAGATATCAAGTAAGAGGAAAGTATGAGAAAGGCTACTAATAGTCTGATTCTTTACAGAAAAGATATTTACTATTATGAAATTGTCTAGTTATTGAATAGCTGAAAACTAAATTTATAAATTTAAGGGATTTCTATAAAAAAATGTATTTTTGTCATCAGGAGCCTCTGGAAGTGTGTGGGAGTTGTTAGATTAGATTCTAGAGAAGTTAATTTCAGAGTTAACTGAATATATGCAGGAGTCTTAAGATACACCCAGAAGTGGTGATAGACAATCTGTGATCAGAAAGAAGAACTTGGGACAATCTGGAGAATATCGGAGAATGTAGACTATAAGCTTGGGAGAATGTTGAATCACAGCAGAGCTGAATGGAAAAAATAACATATTCATTGGAAATACTGCTGGGATATATGAAAATTGTTTAATACTACTCATTGTTAAATAATTTTACAATATATATTTCATTTATATTGTAATTTATATATCTACATATCTTTATACCTGTATATATATATCTATTACTCCATAGACAGTAATCAAGACTGATTGAATGCAGTATTTGAGTATTATTGGAGGTATGTCTGCAAATGGCAAATGTATTAGCAAAATGTATTTATGTTGCTGGGAGTCTCTGGGAGCAGTTGGACCAGAATCGTTGTCAGGGGTTCTCCCTTGATAGTAATAATTGGCACTCGAATTATGGCTGATAAACACATACCATGTTTAGCCTCCGAGAGCCAGGGTCGTTACTCTTTAGCGGGAGTAATGATCATTATGGGAAGCTTTGTGCGAGGCAGTTGATGAGAGTGCCAAGTGTCGCGGAAGCTTCTTTCACTCTTAGATACTATGCGGGACTTGCACAGCAGTGCACGGCAGTCGTTAGTTAATGTGATAAAGAGGGCTCTTCACTGCCTGACCGTAATGGCAGGACACCCAGTGCGGCACACCCCAGTATCAGGAGAAATGTCTCTACCTAAGCATGACGTGACTGAGGGATTTTTGGCATTGGCTTAGGCCAGAAGCAAACACCTTGCATTGGTTTGCATGAGTCTGGATTGCAACATCAGGATCTACGTTTCGCAGCACGGAGTGGTATCCGATAAGACAGAGAAAACTACCGAACAAACTCAAAGATAGCGAGATGTCTAAGTTAAAAGTTATGATCCTAATGATATTTGTCCCTCCCGGGAGCATGAGCACTTCCGATAGGCACGCAAAAATAAGATGCAAGGTTATCTACCGGGCGTCGCCAATAAGACCCAAAGATAATTAGCTGTCATAAGGGGATCATATAAAAAGATAAGATATAGTGAGAAGATAAGTTATAGTGTGAGGGATTAATTTATAGTTTGGAATCAAGAGATCATCGGGAGCGATGATAAGCCTGTGCGGTTTAGTTGTTGGACTATAAAGAGATCAGGATTATTGCGAGTTGAAGAGGGACAACTGGCTTGAGATACGAAAAGACGGATACCTACCAGCGAAGAAAAATACTTATTTATTATTAAGTTTTTATGATACCTTTACGTATTATATTTATACCTAGAATCTATTAGCTTTGTGTAGCGGCAGCCCCGCATCTCTATTTGGTTTACAAAGGTTTATGCCAATTACCTTCGAAGACGATAACGCCATTATCGTGTATGCTTTGGAGTGTGTTATAGCTCACGCAAAACGGACCCAGCAAATCTTCGTGGCGCAGTGTGTGTGGCGGTTGGCTTCGATTATTCGACTCGAGCAGAGTTTAGTTTCCCATATTGAAAGGCTCCAAGGCCAGAGGAATACGACGCCGGCAGAGCAACTTCCCCGAGATTACCCACAGGAATCTAGGCGGTTAGGGGAGATAGCTGCGTTGAAAGTTTCCGGGAAAACAACTACTGGTCGAATCAACCCGACTAAGGAATCTAAGAAAAACCTGAGGAGATCCAAGAGGGTTCCTAAATCCACAGCGGTCGAAATAGAAGGAGTTGAGATCAGCGAAATAAAAAGAAGGAAAGCAGCGGACGAGTGCTTGAGGTGTGCTTGGCCTTCGGATCGTAAAGGAAACCATTGGATCAAAGATTGCCGCAGGCCAATTCAGCCAGATAAAGGAACAGCGCCATACGCTAAGAGAAATCAGTATCAGAAACCAGTTACATCTTCGGAAGAAAGAAGTTTCGAAGATAGTACCGATTCAGTGGATAGTTCCAGTTCCCCTAAATAATATAGGAAAGGATCATACGGCTGTACGCACCCATAGTACTTACCGAAGTATTATTGGATAGGTGTCACACCCCCGTAACAATCGTAGAATTCTTGAATTTCAGAGTCCACTGGACTGATGTAGTCATCTTCAGATGAATCTGGAGCAGCTGGCAATATATCTGAAAGTTGACAGAATGAATATGAGAGTCTTCAATAGTACCTGGGAGCTCTGGCTACCAATTTGTAAGGAGATAGGAGTACGGACAACAATTCAAGAAGTATCAGGAAATTTAGTGTTAGCAACACGTCCGGGTAACCTGCAAGTGGTTCAGATTTGGACTGCAGAAACGGTTCGGTTTGGTCCATGACCTGTCCAAAAACCTAATCCGCTGCCTCTTGGCAGGCCAAACCTCTACCCATACACGTCAACCTGCGTGTTTTGCTGGGTATAGCAAGGCCCGGTGGTTCAAATATCTGGTTCTGCATTTTGGGTTTTCTATTTATGGTTGAATTCAGATATCATACTGTCAATCGCAAAATATTGACATTGGTACATTATTATCATTTTTTGATTTATTGGCTGCCTTTATAATCAGAACAAATAGAGATACGCTCCCCACCCCATCCTGAGAATGAGCATCAATGGAGCGTCAATAATATCTAGTCTTGTTACAGGGGTACTTTAGTCCCAATAATCAATACAACATTTATTAGACTAAGTACAGCCACCTATCCAAAAACCCCTTTCTCCTCATCTTTCCCAAGACTCAACCTCTTATTTTAAAAAGAGCTCACTGCCTGTCCTCATCCATCCAAAGTCACTCTTTGCAAAACTCTTCGTACGGTAATAGCCCTGCAGTGATGTATCAGTGTATGTCTGACCCGATAGCTTTGATATTTGCTGAGCATGAAAGAAATTGTGAGAGGTGGGTTAAACCCCAGTTGTTGTAATAGAAGATGAGATCTCTGAAAGTTTCGACAACCTTTGTGTTAGGGGTTCTCCCCTAATAGAGGTATTCGTACTTGCATAGGGTTGGAAGACTTTATATCTATATTGTTAGATATACATAACACCAAGTCTAGACAAATGCAAGTTGGCCAGCCCCATAGTCTTGAGTGGGATTTTATGGGAAGCCTTGTGTCGATTTAATAGCAAGCGAGCCTCGTTGCCAGCGGATTCATCGAAAGTTTCTATATAAAGGAACTGATTTGATGATGCAATAACCTTGGCTAGTCACAAGTAATCAAGACTTGGAGATGCCGGTTATTTCTTACCACATTCACCGAATTAAGCTAAGCAGAACTAGATGCATCGACTGCACTATGTGCGACTGACGTGTCAGGCAGATGATAGCCAATATGCGATGAAGAGGGATCTCAAGCCAATCCGTAGTGGCGTGGAACAACTTGGGCACTCCCCGGTCAGTGAGAACAGTCTCGGCCTTAGCATGGTGTGTCTGATTGATTGACATGGGCAAAATACAATAAGTCCTGATAAGCCTTTGAGGGGTTAATCACGAAGTGATACGTCAGTTGAATGTTCACAGAGCAATGGTGAGTCGCCACATCAGCCTCTGAACGCAGATAAACCGAATAGTCTGAATGGTGAGGCGGTGTCTTAATTCATTAAGCAATCTGTTTAAGGCCTTCCAAATAACCATATCAGGTGAGAAGAGGTTTTGACTATCCAAATATATGAGTTGCAAGATATCTAAGTTGAAGGTACTGTTCGATTGAATCTTATTGCGGATGATGGCCCGAGAGGGAGCATAGCGCTATAAAAAAAATCCTGCAAGAACACGATAACCTTTGGGAAGCGTGGTCATTATCAAAAGAGATTAAAGCTCATTTAAGAGTACTCTACGATATGACAGATGAGATCATAGCAATCTTTGATTTTACGATGATGGCCCTCCTGGAAGAGTAACTCTTTAAAACCAATTATAAGATGCAAGAAAGCTATCAAGAGACAGCGATGCTCCGGCATCGGAAGGGTAGCCCCACAAGCACGAACGATACCTACCTGTGAAGAAGAAACTTAAATATTATTCAGTTTTCAGTTCTTATTTACATTATTATTATTGTCAAGTATATTAGTATTATCTATTAAGATTGTACGCAGTTCCCCTGCCCCATGGTCGAGCACAAGTTCAATAACAAGTACGATATTATACCGTGTGCATTTTCTTCATTACTGGATTGTTTCGAAAAAGAGGATCAGTTATTTGCTGCACAGTGTAACTTGGTTAGCAAGTATAATGCAGTTTGTGGAGATATTAATTTATTATCGAAATTATAAAATATTTCCTTCAGATTCTATTGCCAATCTTGAGGTTACACCAATTCACGAACGATCAATTGGAAAAGATATAATTCATGAGCACGATATTCTGGAATTAGATTTAGCAGAAGTTATTAATACTGAATCCTTGGAAGAAGGCTAAACCAAACATTCATCCAGAAAGAAGCTCCTGGCCGGTAGTTATATCAAGAGGTTTGGTCAGAACCTTTCAATCAACATGACTCGAAGCGGGAAAATCTTCAAGTCTCAGAAGCATAAGCAAAAGGAACTTAGTAAACGATATCTGGGTTTTACCAATAAGCAATTGGCTGAGGTTGGGAGGTCCCTACAACGAGATGGATTGATATGATAAGTTGGTGAATAGGCTCAGCGCCTATAGGTGAGTCTGAACAGATGAGGATCATCGAAGGAGATTACGCATGAGATGTAATATTGCCAATAGTATCTGAATGCCAGCTTTATCAAGGATATAAGAATAAAAAGAATTTGTGAAGATACGTGTCAATTTAGATTGCACTATCAACGGGTAATATATTACCACCATGATATTAATTAATTAGCGAGATTAATTATAGCAATCTACTTACGACATTAATCAAAGAGATTCACTATATGTACTGTTAGTATTGTATTACACCATGATACAACTTAGTTGCTATTTACCTTGAAGCATCTGACACGACTATTCATATCTGTCCTCTTTGCGTATACGATTGATACAGGATCCCAATAGACTTCATCTGGAGATACGCATAGGGGATATCGAGATAACGACTACAGCTGAGCACCCCTAGTACTTACTTAAGTATCAAGGGATACTTGTATATAAGTATAGTTACTTAGGTGGTTGTGACCCTGTAACACTTTCTGTGTGCGTACTGACAGTGTGTCAACTTGTTCAAACAAATACAAGGTGTATTCATGAAGATGGAATAGAGATTTCATCTTGAAGTTTTGTAGATAGAATTGTTAATAATATTTTAAGGTGCATCAGCAAATTTTTTTTCCATCCGGGCGGAATGGCTCTGTCAGAGTGGACACAGTCCGTCCGAGCTGTCAGAGACATCCTGGTGGGGGCTTACTCTGCGCCTGGCGCTAATACCACGCGTCGTATTGCATATCGCCCTCCCATCGCAGTTTGACTGTTTCTTCTCGCTCGGTCGGTCTCCTATTTTCATCTAACAGTCTGGTGTTGTGGCCAACTGTGACCATAGCTGGGAATGGGTTCATTGGGTACGCGCTTGCAGCGGGATTGCAATGCGATGGGTGACGCTGCGAAAACCTCTCCTCGCGCTCCTTCTAGCTGGGCGCAAAATGCAATTCTCTCTTTACTACTTATACACATCATTCCAAGTCGCCAGATCTATGTGGCTATGGACGATCCATTGCTCGTTCCGTCCATCTCCTGTCATACTACCATAAGCGAAATGTATTTTAGTCAGTGGAAGCCTCCAGAAGTGTCTGAGAGGATGTGGAGTGTAAACTTAGATGCGTCAATTTCAGGAGAGTATCAGACCCTAGGAGGGCATTCCTGCTGGCCTTCAGAGTAACTGGGAGCGCCAACGACAAGCCTGGGAGCACCTGAGAGCGCCGGCGACAAAGCTGGGAGCACCTCGAATCACACTAGAGCAGTCTGGGAAAAACATCTTCTTTGGGAACGCTGCTGGTGCACCTGGAAATGATAGCTACTACTTATTGTTCAACGATTTTTAAAACTCATGTATTCAGTTTGTATTCTCATCTATGTATCTATGGATCTATATTGCTACCCATCTACGCACTGTATATCTGGACTGGCTGCAGGCGGTGCTTGAGAGTAATTTGAGGTGCGCCTGAAAATAATGATGGAGGGGACTCAGAGATACACTCCGAGGCTGTGATCGAGCGAGTTTGGATATGCACTTGGAGGCCGTGATCGTGCGAACTTGGAGGCTGTAATTGTGCGAGTTGAGAGATACACTTGAAGGCTGTGATCAAGCGAGTGTGGAGATGCACTTGGAGGCCGTGATCGAGCCAGTTTGGAGATAAGCACTTGGAGGCGATGATCGTGTGAACTTGGAGGCCGCAATCGAGGAAGTTTGGAGATACACTTGGAGGCCGTGATCGAGCGAGTTTGGAGGCCGCGATCGAGTGAGTTTCAAGGCTGTAATCGAGCGAGTTCGGACGAGTCCTGGGAGGCAGTCGATGGATGGTGCGCCAGATGCTGAGACTCTATTCATCAGTTAGTTCACTCGCAACCGTGGGTATGTGACAAGGTGACTGTACCTATGAGCTCCCATGGAGAGCTGGCTGATAGCGGTCAATCGTGTAGGGAGGCATGCCGGAAGCTGAAGCCACATTCAGGGGTCAACTTGTAATCGTGAGAATGAATGGAAGACAAACAATGTTGGGTGTATGCTGTACTCAGTGTATGCAGTACTCAGTGTCAACTCATGATCATGGCATGGAGAGATAGAGAGGGATGACTTAACTTTGTGTTCTGCGATGATAGTAGAGTTGTGGACGAGAAGAGGAGAGATGGGGGATGAAGATGAAAACAAAGTGGAGGATTACGAGCGGATATGAGAAATCAGGGGTACAACTTGCCTGATTGGGTTGAGAAGACCTTGTATTGGTGTAATTACACCCCAGATCAGGACTCATACCTGCGGTATCGGGGATGGTAAATTGACTTGCACATGAAATTCTCTTAAGTCCCAGTTTCTCATGATGATTTCCGCCATACCCTCTCATCTCTCTCTTTCTTGTGCTCAATTCTACCATCACGTAAGAACACGAAGTTAAGTCATCCCTCTCCATCTCTCCATGCCATCATCAAGAGTTAACACCCAGTATAGCATATACCGAGTACAGCATACACTGAGTACTGCATACACCGGAGTGCTGCATCATCCTAAGATCGACTGTCTCCCGCTCCCAGCCAGTCAGTCATCTCTCGGCAGACCATGTTGTACTCAATTCTCTACATTCGCACAATGACAAGTTAACCAATTAATAGAGTCTCAGCTCCCATCGCGCCTCCCTCCCGAACTACCACCTGCAGATTGACCGCCTCCTAGTACTCCTCCAATGTCGCTCAATCATGGCCTCCAAGGGCATCTCCAAATTCGCTCAATGAAAGCCTCCCAGTGTATCTCTAAACTTGCATGGATACGGGCTCCAAGTTTGCACTATCACGGCCTCCAAGTGCATCTCCGAAGTCGCTCGATCACAGCCTCCAAGCGCATCTCCAGACTCGCTGCATCACAACCTTCAAGTCTATCTCTAAACTTGCACCATCACGGCCTCCAAGTTTGCACAATCACGGCCTCCAAGTTTGCACAATCATGGCCTCCAAGTGCATCTCCACACTTGCTCGATTACGGCCGCCAAGTGTATCTGCAAACTCCCTCGATTATGGCCTCGGAGTGCATCTCTAAGTTCACTTGATCACGGTGTGGTGAAACGGTGGAGCTAGAAGGCAGACAGCCCATCCTCAACACTCCGCTGCACCTCGCATGGTATCTGAAGGGAATTCATGACAAAGAGCAGTTCTAGCTCGAGGAGCATAGGAAGAGGATGGGAGGATATGCAGGGATACCCGGCCATGATGAACCACACAAATTGCGTGGATCCATGAATGCTTGGCAAGAGTGCATGAGGATCCACACAAATTGCCTGGATCTACGAAAGCTCGGCAAGTGTGCATACGACCAACAGCTGGGAAACATAGAGTGTGTATTTCGTACAATGTATCTCCATATGTATATATATAGAGAGACTTAGATAATACATGCCATATTATGTAGCTAATCTTGTGACTGTAACAAAGACCAATATGATCGATGCAATGCCTTGTGGTGATGGAACCCTAAGAACCACTGGTGTGAGAATACGGCACCAAGTCTCCCGCAGAGCTTGTGCAGAGGTCTCAGCTGCTCTTGCAGTCTCCCGCAGACCTGCGCAGAGGTATCAGCAGCTCCAAAATCGGACTATCCTAATTGTCAAATCTCATAACATCCTGAATGCACCTCCATCACAGCAGGTGCTTTCAGGAGCATGTGAGAATGCTCTTGCGGCGTCTGAGAGCACTTTGCAAAGCTCCCGGGGGGGCTGGGAGCATCTGGAAGTACTTAGAAGCACTGGCGAGGGCTACCGGAGTGTCTGGGAGGTTTGCATATGGCTTCTGGACCGAAATACATTTTGCTGATGACTAGTAGCTATCTCTGGAATTACATGCGCGCAGCCGACAATGTTACTGATGCTGAAAACTTGCAAAGCAATCCCTGCCGGTGATTTTCTCACTTGTACACATTTCGAGATGGGATCCAAGTTACCCAAATTTTCAGGTATTGTGGTGAGCGCCAGGGCTAACCGGTGCTCAACAAAAGCTGCATCCTCATTCAGGAGCTTGATTTTGAATAGTCATTGCATTTGCCATGGGAGACGACCTGTTACCGGGGTGCTTAATTCCAATAATCAATACAACATTTATTGAATTAAGTACAGCCACCTATCTATTAAGAAACTCTTTCTCTCCTTGTCTTATCCTAAGACTCAACCTCTTGCAGCTGTGTTGCAAGAGCTACCAACCTATATCAATACCAAAGCCCATTGCCTCAGTAGATGTAAATCAAATTTCCCCTTCGAATAACAACTCCATGGAAGATTCCTCGAATGGTAACAAGCCGGTGTTGAGATATCTCAGCACCAGGTGATCGATGTCTTCAAGTTCGCAGAAACGAAAAACAACCCGGTAGGTGTAGGTCAAACAGTGCTCTCCCAAAGTGAAGAGAAGATTGCCGAAACTCTCGACAACCTGTTGAAGTGGGTACTTGGACTGTGTCAATTGATGTGCAGGCATACGTTACCCAGCGTTGTAAGGATCATAAAGAAGTAATGTTTGGTTATTCGTATAGATAGAATTCTTAATTATATTTTATGATTGTCTTCAGTGCTTCTGTGTTGACTGTGGATTGCTGCTTGAGCTTGTCCTTTTCATCGCCGCAGCAATGCTGTCTCTTTATAGCCATCATCAGCAACAACTTCAGCTTCCGTCTGAAACACCCGGGTGTTCCGGACGGCTCTGACGGCTCTGACGGAACCTTGTACCCTCTGACGGAGAATCAGATGCGACCCGTCGCCCAAGCGACGGGTCGTGTTGCATACCTCCCTTGCGGCGGCTATTAGACCATGCCTCCTATTCTTGCGACGCGTCGCGTTGTATATTACTCTCGCCGCTCCGGCGTCAGGCTTCCTTTACTTTGCGTCCGGAATGTGGTGACGTATACGCACCATCAGAACGACACGTATGTTACACTCTTCGCAGGG